>Ga0224495_10000733_pt1 | contig 25041 bp, 38 predicted proteins | sample SF_Jul11_sed_USG_FD_168128 | JGI IMG/M metagenome (GOLD analysis project Ga0224495, IMG submission 168128) | Sediment microbial communities from San Francisco Bay, California, United States - SF_Jul11_sed_USGS_4_1 | ecosystem: Environmental > Aquatic > Marine > Sediment | place: USA: California...
GCAGCCGTTGAGAGCGCCATCAGCATGTTCTCAGACGACGGCGCCAGTGAATCCTTCTCTGACGCCATGGTCGAAGAAATGAGCGCTGACCTCTTCTCCTCGCGTATCTTCTACTTCCCGGCTGAGTACCAGGCCGGCGCCGACTACGTTGAGATCGTCGACCTGACCGAAGACGAGGCGCGCGAATGGCGCGAGGCCGACAATGAATAGCCTCGCCCCGAAGGTCGCGCGCACCATCGAGATCGTAGCCGCCGGCAAGGTACAGACCGCCTACCAACTCGCACCCGACAGCCCTGCCGATGTCTCAGACCGCTACCTGCACCTGGGCGACGGCTGGCGCTTCTTCGTCGACACCCGCGGCGAGTTGTGCGAGCTGGCGCATCTCGGCATCCCTGGCAGCACCTACGACATGGCCGTGCCACAACCGTGGTACGACGCCAACCGCGGCGAGATCATCCTGCGCGGCGGCTGGGCGGTTTGGTACTACCCGTCCGGCTCTATCTTCGGCGAGCCGCGGTTTGCTGACGAGATCCTGCGCGAAGCCTCCCGCAACGTAGCCGGCGCCATTTCCGCAGCGCTCGAAGCCGAGAACGTCACGAATGGGTAGCCTGATCGACGCCCGGAGAGCTCGCCATGAGGCGCAGCGTCTCGAACGCGCCTCGAGCCCCAGCCCAGGGCGCCACGCCTCGCGCACACCTGGAGAGACCGCGGCCTTGTTTGTGCTGGTACTGGTGGCGCTCCAGGTGGCGCTCTACGGGCTCGTGGTCATCCTCTTCATCGCGGCGATCGCCGGCGTCATTTGGCTGGCGTTGTGACAGCCGACCGCCGCACAGACATGTCCGGCCATGGGCCGCCGCACAACGGCGGCCCTGGCGCAAGCAACCTAGTGACGGTTCTCTTCAATGCAGCCGCGACATCGGTCAATTTCGGCTGGTGCGCGCCCTGTGACGCTATCGGCTTTGCGTTCGATCGGATGCAAGAGGAGTATCCGCTAGCGTTTGCAGCGCTCTGTATCTACCTGGAATCAATCAGCCCCGAAGGCGATGAGTTGCTGCGCGAGGCGCTACCCTCATCACGTCAATCAGGAGGTACTCCATGACCATCACAGACCTCGACCCGAATGACTTTCTGACGGTCTCTCAGTTCGCTGAGGAGGCTGACGTCACACGCAAGACAGTCATCACCTGGATACATACCAAGCGCATCCCCTACACCAGAACGCCAGGCGGACATTTCCGCATCCGGCGCGCAGTCGCCACTCAAATGCCGATGACCGCGGACGAGTTCGCCACCTTGGTCGGCGTCAGCAAGCGCACCGTCATCCGCTGGTGCAGTCTCGGATTCATCAAATGCTGGCGGGGCCTCACGTTGACCGGCACCCGCACCGGCCCCTGGCTGATCCCTCGCGACGAGATCGACCACGCTATCGACCAGCTCGAGACTGGCGCCTATCGGCCGACCGGCCGCCGCGAGTCGACTAACTAACCGGTTGATTAGTGCAGCCCTGCACAAGCGCCCGCCCGGCGCCCGGTCCCCCCGCCCCGCGCGCGGCGCTCTGACCCCCGGGTGCTTCGAGTATGAGCAGAAATCCTGTAATTTTCGCGCCGCCGCGCGCGCGGCGACACCAGCGACCCAGGAGGTAGCTTGATGAAAAAGCTCAAAGGAACGGTTGAAGGAATCTCCCTGTTGGGGTTCGACGACAAGGAGAACGCTTGGCCATCAGTAGGTCCCAAGACCAAGAGCATCGAGATCATGCTTGAAATCCCATTCCCAGATAGCTACGGCGAATCCGTGAGAGATGCTCTCGGGGAGGCAGCGTTGCAAGGGGTTCTGTTCAAGATCAAGAGCGGGATGTTGTACACAGCCCTAGGTGATGAGCCGGGCTATCTGGAAATCATCATCGCCTCGATTGGCATAGGCAATGAACTCTGACATCACCGCCTATCTCGAAACCCTCAAGCGCCGCATGGTCTCGTCCAACACCATGAAAGCCTATCGGGCCGACCTGGCGCAGCTCGACGAGTGGCTCACCGGACGTGAACTCACGCCCCGCAATCTGACCCCAGACCTCCTCAACGAGTTCGTCTCGGAGCTGATCGACGACGGCGCCGCCAAGACGACGGTCGCCCGCAAGGTCACGGTCATCAAGGTGTTCTGTCGCTGGCTCGTCGAAACCGGCCGCCTTCACGCTGACCCCAGCGCCGGCCTGCGCGCCCCCAAGCCCTCGAAGAAGCTCCCCAAGATCCTCAGCGTGGAGCAGGCCGGGGCCATGATCGAGGCCGCCATCGCGGGGCCAGGGCCGGTTTTCCTGGCCGATTTCCCTGGCGATTTCCAGCCTGATTTTTCCGAGTCGAAAGTCCGGGCGCGCATGAGGGAGGTGGCGATCATCGCCATCCTCTACGACTGCGGCATCCGCAGCGCCGAGCTTGTGGACCTGACGCTGGGCGATATAGTCCACGATCAGAATACCCTCATCATCCACGGCAAGGGTGACAAGATGCGGGTGGTGCCCTTCTGCGAGGAGGTCGGCGACGCCCTCCGCGGTTGGCTCCAGGTGCGGCCGGCGTTCCGCCTCGCGTCGCAGGTCGACCCCATGGCTGAGCCGCTTTTCCTGACGAAAACCGGCCGCCAAATGCTGACCAGCGATGTGCGCCGGATGGTGGAGCAGGTGGGGCGGCGTTGCGGCCTCGAGGTCTCACCGCACATGCTGCGCCATGCCTACGCTACGCACCTCCTGCAAGGTGGCGCCGACGTGCGCACGATCCAGGAGCTTCTCGGCCACTCGAGCATCCAGACGACGATGATCTACACCCATGTCTCCGATGCTTTCACCCGCCTGCAATACGACAAGGCCCACCCGAGGAGTGGCAATGTTGGTTCCTAAGCAGCACTTCCCAGAGCGGACCAAGGCCCAGCTTCTCGACCAGATCATGTTGAATGAGCAGACGATCAGGCGCTTGCGCCGTGAACTTGTCACCCTGATCGTCGCCAACGAAGAACTCCGTATCAAGGTTGAACATCTGAGCAGGAGGCGCAAATGAAACTTATCATTGACAGCATGAACTTCAACAAGGATGGGTCTGTCGACATCATGGCCCATGCTCGGATGTGGCTTGAGGTAGCCAACTCGACGTACCTCGACCCAGCCTCATCGAAGCCATGCTTTGAGGTTCAAGAGATCAAGAAGGTGGCTCCATGACCGAACCTCATCTTCACTGCGGAGAGTGCCGCCGTGTCATCGAGACAACCTGCCTGAACGCAGCCGGCGAGACCATTGATGTCCCGGTCGCGGGTGGAACTCAGTTCGCTGTTCGCCCTGGTCCTTCTGGCCTTGAGCTTCTTCAGGTGCAAGTGCCGCTCTGTCCAGAGTGCTTTGATCGAGTCAACGCCGCTACTGCTCAGTCAAAGCTCGTCGTGCCGCAGAACATCGCCAAGGGGTTGAGGAGGCCGTCGTGACCGGCAAGCGCACTTCAGTAACCGAGCGGGCCAAGCGGTGCGAGACGTGCTACTACGATATGGGCACATCGTGTGGGCACACTGGCCTGCACCGTTGTTACAAGTTCGACAAGTGGGAGTCGAAGCCATGAGCGCATCTGACATCCTAAGCGATGCCGGCCTGGACGTGCCGGAGGCGGTGCGATGCTTTTATGAGGAACGAGGGGACCTTGGGTTAGCAAACCACATGTACGACATGGCCTATGCCCACGCCGCCCTCGAAGCTCTCGCCCACGAAGTAGTGAAGTTCGCTCGGATGCTTGCCGTTGTCGAAGATGGCGACCCGAAGCTGTATGACGTGGCTGTTGCCGAGGCAGCCCGCTACGACGCGGAGGCCAGCGATGAGTGACATCAGCGCCCGCCTCGACCACTACCTCGCCGCCAAACTGAAAGCCGATGGGGCCGAGAGGGTTGTGCCAGATTTTCTGCACGAACGCTGTGTCTACGCAGAAAATTGTCTCGAATCTTTGACACAGCGTGCCGAGAAGGCCGAGGCCGAGCTGGAGCGCGAGCGGGCCAAGCGCAAGCGGTGGGAGTGGGCGGCACAGCATGACGCCTATCTTGTGCGGGAAGGTCGCCGCGAAGATGACGAGGACTACCGGATCGAACGCCGTCACTCCCGATATATCGAAGTCCTGCTCGCCCGCTACGACGAGGAGGCCAGCGATGAGCGCACTTGAGAAATATCGCGAGGCGATGCTGTATGCACTTGCTTCCGACAATCGCTACCACATCGACCCTCGTACAGCCATCGAGAAGGCCGACGCCGCTATCGCTGAGCTGGAGGCCGAGCTGGAGCGCGAGCGCCAGAAGCGGTGCGGGACGTGCGGGAAGTATCACGAACGGACAGCGAAGACTAATGCCTATTGTGAACATGGCGTTGAGACGTGGAGTAGCCCAAGCCAAGACCCGCCACCCGACTTCGGTTGTACCGAGTGGGAGGCCAAGCCATGAGCGTACTGGATGAGCTGCGGGAGGCGGTGAAGAATGAAGCGTGGCCGAAGCCAACTGAGCTGCACGAGACGGAATTCAACGCTGCGCTTTTGCATGTACTTGAACTACTCGACGCCTTCGAGCAGGCACATCCGGGACTGGTGGACCAGACCATCATTTGCGACCGTTGCCATCTGCCAAAGACGGAAAACCCTGGTTGGCTAGTCTGCCATGAGTGCCTCGGCGAGCTTGAAAAAGGGGAGGGATGGTGACCGCCCTCGAGCGCGACCTCAGGTGCTGCTCCTGATCCTCCGCTCCTTGGCCCCGTAGCGTAGCGCCTTGTTACGCATCGTCTTGGTGAGCGGGTAGTACGTTGGCTGAGCGCCGGCAGAGTCGACTCTTGACTTTGCCGGCGCTCCTACGAGTGATGCAACACCATCAAGCTCGTCAAGGTTAGTCCCAATCATCCTGCACCATTCTCTGCCTCCCGGCGCGACCTCGAGCGGTGTGACGTAGACGGTCATATCAGCTTCTCGTTGAACAGGTAGTACCAGCCGTGGAGCTCGGCGTCCTTGGCGTGCGGTCCCTTGCCAGTCAGCGTGATTCCGCGGCGCCTGATGATCCCCCGCGTCGCCTTCTTGATCGAGGCCGGCTGCAAGGTGAAGCTGATCTCCTTCACCCGGCAGTATTCGCGCAACACGCCGATGACCTCGACGGTTCCCAGCGTCGACCAGGAGAGCGAGATAGCTTTGTCTGGATAGAGCTTGAACTCCTCACAGACAATACACTCCTGGCCCCCGGAATAGCACTCGCTGCTTCGATAGATCCAATCGAAGAACTGAGTTGGTCTCATCTCCGTCGCCATCATCACCGATGGTCCACGGCGCATGGCTGGGAGAAGTGTATCGAACACGACCACCCCGCAATGCTCTTCGCCTGGGTCAACCGCGATGATTCTCATGTCAGTCCATCCACGCTGCCGCCCCCGTTCTTCCGCTTGCGACCTGCATCTGGTCGAGAGCCATGTTGACGAAAACCGATCGTCTCGTGGTCTTGGAGACATTTCTCTTGAAGCCCTTTTCTGCCAGTCTCGCAGAGAGTTGTTGGGCTGTCATCGGCCGCTTGATGCCGCACTGGATACACCACATCTCGTAGCGTGAGTAGACATCTATCAGCTCTGTCTCGGAGCCCTCGACTGCGATGATGTTCTCGTTGGCGAACTGCCCCACCCAGTCGATGTCGCTGCGGTATTGGGCCGTCTCCAAGAGCACCGACGTCGGTGGATCGAGTCCGATCTGAGACCACTGCACGTAGCCGCGGTACATCCAAGCCAGAATTCCTGCCATCTCGCCGGCTAGTTTCGCCTGCATCCTCTGGTCCTGGTCGGGGTCGGGTATCTCTACCTCGAACCCGATCTTGAGGAACCGTCGCCAGAATCCCCGGTCGGAGCCCTCGAGCTTCGGCAGATGATTGGTTGAGAGCATCAGGCTGAAGTGCGGCCGGAAGGTGGTCGCCTTCTTGGCGTACATGCCCCGCGGAGACACATGCTCGCCACCTGTGTAGGCTTTGAGTTGGGCCTCGTCGAGCGTGTGGTGGTAGCCGCTCTCGGTCGCCGTCACCAAGCGGGCGCCCTCGAGAGCCACGAGGTCGTGGCGCTGCGCGCCACCGTTCCCCTCCTTGGATGCGCACCAGGTTGTGAAGTCGGTTGTCACCGCGTAGTCGCCGAGAAGCATGGAGACTGTCTCAACGGTGACGGTCTTCCCGTTGGCACCGGTGCCGTAGGGCATGAGGATGCGGCAGTTGTCAGATGGAGAGAGACCCGAGAGTGAACGCCCAAGCCAGCGCTGTATGAATGAGATCAGCTCCCGGTCGCCGTCCATGATCCGCTCGAGGTGCTTACGCCATAGTGGGCAATCAGAGTCTGGCTCCCACGACGATCTGGTCAACCTGGTGAAGCGGTACTCGGGGGAGTGAGGCAACAGTTCACCTTTCGTCAGGTCGAGAACACCGTTCGGCAGGTTCAGCAGATCGTGTCGGTTGTCGAACTCTTCGTCCTTGGCGCGCAGGCCAGGCTCGATCTGAGCCAGCGAGAGCAGCGCTTTTAGCCCGCGGGCTGAGGCGAGACTGTTGACGAAGGTGATCGCCTTCTTGTCGCCACCTTGTATGGCCATCAGCCGCATCGACTCGACGTAGCCCTGGACGATGGCCAGAGCAGCGTCGTCGTCGTCACGATAGCGTCCCTCTTGCTCGTTGTAGACCAGCCAGCCGCGGTTCGGGACGTACCAGAACTTGCCGACTGTGCAACTAGCCAGGAGATGCGCTACGGCGCTCTCGGTCAGCTCTACCGGGACAGCCGAGTGGCGGTGCTCGAGTTCCCAGACGGAGAGGGCCGTCTTCTCGACTTCCCCGGGCGGCAAGGGTGGCTGTAGGGTGCGATTGATGACCCCAACGTTGGCCAGGTAGCCGTCCTTGAAAGCGTGCTGCTTGGCGAGATGACCGCAGACCGAGGTAAGCCACTGATTACGCCCGCCCTGCTGCGCAGGATGGGCCAGGAGGCTCGCCAGCGTCTCGCGGGTGGTAGGAGCCGCCTCATCGCTCAAAGCGCCGGCGAAGGGCCTGCGGAGCGTGTCGGGGAGTGGCTGCCAGCCGTCGTTGGGAGTCCGCAGCCAGGTGTAGACCATGCCGGACTGGTGGATCGACGGCGGCGCCACGACGCCCGAGCCTTCGGCTCTGAAGTCGAGCTCTACCTCGCCGTTGTGCTCAGACCAGGAGTCGACAACCTCATCCGGGCCGATGCGGAAGTAGAAATGGCGGCCCTTGGCTGTCCTGACTTGCGGGGTCGAGTCAAGAACACTCGCCCCCACCTGCTCATAGAGCCAGGCGATCGTCTCCTTGTTGTCGCAGTCGCAGACCACGCTCCTCGAGGGCCGGCCCTGGAGCAGCCAGTAGTTCGAGAGGGCCAGGCCACCAAACCACTTCTGGCGATCTTCTGCCGTTGGCACAACCTCGGGGTCCTGGTAGCCCTTCCACGCGATCGCCGGCGCCTTCTTCTGGTAGGCGCAGGGCAGCACGCAGAAGCCCCAGGCGGCGAGCTGCTCGACTGCCTCAAGCGGCGAGATCATGACAAAAGATCAAGTTGAACCGGGTGCCTACGCCAGTGCTCAATGCGCCTGCGAGCAATCTCGACATACTCGGCGTCCTGCTCAATGCCGACGAACTCGAAGCCCTCCAGCGCGGCCGCACAGCCGGTTGAGCCGCTGCCCATGAACGGGTCGATGATGGTGCCGCCGGGCGGCGTGATGAGGCGGCAGAGGTAGCGCATGAGGGCGATAGGCTTGACGGTGGGGTGGTGGTTCTGGCGCTTCGTTAGGCCATGGATGCGGTCAACGAGCGGGTCTCCGGTGGGATTTCGGAAGCCATCGGCGCATCGTTGCCGCTCCTCCATCCCCTCCAGCCCCGCGTTCCTCTCGCTACGTGACGCCTTGGCCGTATAGAAGAATCGGGAGGCGCCGCCGGAGTCGCCGCTAATCGCCGGGCCTCCGTCACCATCTGCCCCGTGGAAGCCAAGGCCGGTTCTCACCCCGGCGGCCCGGCTTCCGCTCGTCAGCGTCCCGCTCTGCTCGTCCAGTAGCGCCGCCGCCTCTTCGTCCAGGATGAGGTTCGCGGGCCAGCGGCCGGAAGTGTGCTCGTAGTCTGCCGTTGTCTTACTCTGAATGCTGTTTGCATTCCATCCCCGCGCCGATGTCATCCCCCATCGGCCAGACGCGCCGACAGTATCGCCGCTCGGTATCCTGCCCCCATCCATATTCACCGCCCCACACCCGTACCGCTCCACGTTCGCGGCCACGGTGCCGATCAGCGGCTTGCGCGCGAGGATGATGGGCTCGTAGGCGGGCTTCAGGGCGGTGCCCCAGCCTTGCCACTCGCCCGTCAGGTTGTGCGACTTCGGGAACCCCGAACCATACAGCCACATCAGACAGTCGCGAATCTCGAACCCGGCATCCTCGATAGCGCAGGTGAGGCGGTGGAAGGTGCGCGTCCCTCCGAACGCGAGCAGGTGAGCGCCCGGCTTGAGGACACGCTTGACCTCGCGCCACAGAGCCGGGTCGAACGCCACAAGACCGTTGTCCCAGTCCCTGCCCATGAACCCAGCCCCGACCATCGTCCTGCGATAGACCAGTGGAGCGCTGCAGGCTGGACACGGATCGCCAACGTTCACGTGGTCTCTGCCGCCGCACTGACGGCCACATGCTTCGCACGCCGGGACATCGGCGACGCGGTTAGTAAGGGCATACGGCGGGTCGGTCACGCAGGCGTCGATGCTCTCGGCGTCGAGCGTCGGCAAGACTTCGAGGCAGTCGCCGCAGATCAGATCATTCATCCCACCCTCTCATCGTCCCTATTGGTAGACAAGGAACCAGCACCCGGCTCTCAGACGAGAGCCGGGTGCTGGTGAGACTAGATCAGATCGTCGTCCGCGTCGCCGAAGGGAATGTCGTCATCGGTGAACTCAGCGTCCTCTTCCGGCAACTCGGGGCCGCTGTAGGCAAAGACCTTCTTGACCTTGTTGGCCGGCTCGCCGGTGTCGGTACGAGCCTCGATCTGGACGTTGACCTTGCAGGGCGTACCCTCGATCTCGTCCTCGCTGGCTGTCAGGTCGAAGCCGAGCGCGGCGAGATACTCCTTGGTACGGAAGATCGAGTCGTCATTGAGTCCGGTCCACGACCAGACCTCGCGGCCGGCGAGAGGCTGGCCCTTGGCGACGCGGAACTTCCAGACCAGAGACGTCCCGGTCCTCCAGCGGGAGACCTCCTTGACCCGACAGGTGTAGATGCCGGGCGGCAGGAGCGAAGACGACTCCGCCTTCTCGGCGGCTTGCTGTTCATTCGGGTTGAGCAGGCTCAAGGTCACGCCTCCTTCTCGGCAGCCTTGCGGGCAGCCATGAACTGACGGTACTCATACTGCAGAGGATCGAGCCCCTCGGGGACCGAACCGCCCGCAGCGTCAGCGAGACGCTGGGCGTCGCGCAGGTAGACGCCGGCGGCGTAGGCCAACACCCGGTCGAAGGTCGGCTTGACCAGGCGAGCCGGCATACAGTGAAGCCGATCCTTGGCCTTGCGCTTGCCGTCAGAGCGGAAGTCGCCGATGTAGGCGAAGCGCTCCTCGGAGACTCCCGTCTCCGAACAGTAGCAGGTGAGGTTACAGTAGCCGAGCAGGCTGCCTCCGGCGCCGGGCGTCATCGAGGGGCCGTAGCGCACGGAGCCGTCGTCCTTGTCCTCATCCCGTCGGATGTGAGCCGTGAAGACGACGTGGCAGGGAAGATCACGGAACTTGCGCATCAGCAGACGCAGCTTCGCCGTGTTGATGCCGTAGTCCTGTTGCGAGTAGAGGAACTTGCCACCGGCGTCCTCCTCCAGCATCTTGGCCTGGAGCTCGCCGAAGGTGTCGATCACGACGCCGGCATAGGCCGAGGGATCTTTCGAGAGTATCTCGCGCAGCTTCCAGAAGAGTGTCTCGAGTCCGTCGTAGCTCACGTCCGCCAAGACCTCGATGTTCTCGATTGGCACGTCAAGCGACTTGAGTGCCCTCCCGTCGAGGCCCTGCTCGGTGTCGACGAAGACGACCTTGCCAGCCTTGGCCATGTGTGCCGCGTTCGTTGTCTTGCCGCTGCCCGGCTCCCCATAGTAGAGCATCTTGAGATAGACGCTCTCCTCTTGCAAGGGGCTGCCGAAGCCTTGATGTTCTTTCGTCAAGCCGTCACCTCCTGTGGTCTTTTCTCGTAGCCCATGCTGTCGAGAAACTCTGTCTCATCGCCGCCCTTGCGCCCGTAGAGGCAGGGCTCGGCAAACTGACACGTATAGGGCTTGACGCAGCGCGTGTAACCAAAGCAGCGCTCTACCTGGTTCTGCGCCGCGCAGGCTCTCATGCGCCTGACTGTCCGGTAGGCGTCGATGGCCGTGTTGCGGAGCTGCTCCGGCGTGCGGTACATCATCACCCGCTTGAAACGGTCCTCGAGCGCCATCGGCCCCTTGTTGCGCTGGGTGCGGACGGCATTGTAGATGATGCCGTAGATGTGGTGCCCTTCTTGCTCCTTGCCCCACTGGTAGAGCGCGAACTGGTCGTCGTGCTCCAGTTCGATCTCGTTGGGCAGGTTGGCGCCGGTCTTGTGGTCGACCAGCCAAACACGGCCCTGCTCATCCTCAACCAACAGGTCGAGGATCATCTTGAGCTGGGTACGTGACTGACAATCACGCTCGGTTGGCAGCCAGAGGTAGGACGTCTGCTCTACCGCCAGCACTTTCCACTGAGGGTCGGATCCCCACATCTCGAGATAGCCCGCGTACATCCACGAGACAAGCTCCTGGATCTCGTCCTGCGTGCCGTCGTCATTGTGAAGCAGAGTATGGATTCTGGCCACGGCAGCCATGGGGTCGTTATCGGTGTAGTGGAGCGCCATGACCTCGTGGAAGAGACGACCCTTGTTGAGCGCCGGCGAGACCTCAGCCGGACGCCAGCGCTGCCGGTACTCTAGGTCCCACAGATGCGGGCACCTGCGGAATGATGACAGCTCGGAGTACGAAACGTGCATAGTTTGTTTCAATCTCCCACCTCCTGAGTTGGGATTGATGGCTAGAGGAGAGCGGCGAACTCGGCTGCTCTGAGCGTCTGCATTTGCTGGCCGGTCTTGGCTGCCAGCAAGGCCATGATGCGCTGGTCCAGAGACTTCTCGGTGATGAGATGGATGACCGTGACCGGAGCCTTCTGCCCGATACGGTGTAGTCGGCGCATCGCTTGTTCGTTCTTCGAGGGGCGCCACGAATGTTCCACGAAGATGCAGGTCGCCGAGCGCGTCAGGGTGACTCCCTCGCCGAGCGTCTCGAGCGTGCCGACCAGCAGGTCGAGATCACCTCTCTGAAACTCATCGACCAGGGCATCGCGCTGCTGCTGAGGGATGCCGCCCATGATGATTCCCACCCTCCAGCCGAGGCTCCGTCCGAGGCGGGCGATACAATGAGCGGTTGAGCGGAAGTGACTGAAGACGACGACGGGGCTGCCCTCACGCTCGTCGAGCAGTTCGGCCAAAGCATCCATCTTGCCTGATCCAGTCGCCATCTCAGGCTGGTCGATTAGCGTTGCCAATCCCGTTGTCACCTTGGCCAGCTTGATGTAGAGAGCCCCGTCAGAGAACGCCGCCACTTCTGCCCCCGCCTCCTCGAGCCACGTGAAGTAGTCGGCTTTGAGCTCCTCGTAGGCTTTGCGCTGGGGGGTCGTCATGGGAACCTCTATCGTACTCTCAGTCAGGGACGGAAGATCACGCAAGACGTCCTCGCGGCGCCGGCGCAGCATCAGCGTCCCGAGGTCGTTCTCCTCGGCAAAGACGTCCCAGCCGACGTCGTTGCGGATGGAGCCGATCTCGCGAGCGGTTCCGCCTCCCCACCGCGGCGTCCACCAGGAGAAGTAGGTCTCGACCCAGCGCCAGTAGGAGGAGTAGGCTCCGCTCGAAGGCTCATGGAGCAGCCGCAGCGGAATGTAGAGCTCGTGTGCCCAGTTCGGAATCGGGGTCCCCGTGAGCAGCATCAGGCGCTCGGTGTGCTTGGCTAGGGAGAGCGCAGCCTTGGTCCACTTGGCCTTGCGATTCTTGAGGTAGTGCGCCTCGTCGAAGATGACCGTCTTCCAGTCGCGGAGATACTGCTGGCGCACGACCGGGTTGACCTTGTAGCCGTTCCTCTCGCAGAGCGATGAGTAGCTGACCCAGGCCACATCCTCATCTTGCCACTCCCGGCGCCAGAGGGCGATCTCGTTGCGCCAGGTCCCCGCCAACATGGCCGGCGCGACGACGAGGACGGGCGGTTCGGCCGCGAGCAGCGCTTGAGCCGTCTTGCCCAGCCCCGGGTCATCGGCCAGCAGCGCTCGAGGTCTTGAGCGCAACCAGTCGATCCCTTGGACCTGGTGGGGCATGAGGTTCATCACGGGCGCATCAACTCATGACTAGCGTCAACCAGCAGGCGTCGCCCATCAGGCCGGATCAACTCGACGTGGCAGCCGTGTCTCTCGGCTGCACAGACCTCGACGATCGGGTCGGCCCCAGCGATGCGATAGGGACTGCGGGTGAAGGTGCCGGGAGGCACACCATGAAGAGCCGCGTAGCGAGCCGTGATGCGCTTCATTCCGACGGCTTCCCGTCGGCGTTCCAGAGCATCCCGATGATGATGCAGGCTACAGCGACACCGCCGAAGATGGCGAGGTAGAGCGGCTGGACATGAGAGGCAAACCATCCGACCAGGGCGAAGATCCCGACGAAGACCGTGAGGAAAAGGCAGAAGAACCCGAACTGCATGAGAACCAGGCCAACCTTCTTCAACGGTTGGCCTCCATATAGCGCTCCAGTTCGCTGATCTTGATTCTGGCGAAGTTGCCGGGAGTCCGGGTAGCGTCGATCAAGTTCTGTTCAACCAGCCGGTAGACCGTTCTACCCGACATTGGGAAACCGCGATCAGTCAGGTACTTGGCAGCTTCTCTGGGGGTGAGCGGGGAGACGTCTTCTTCCATGTTCCACCATCCTCCTGTCAGATTGTTCTTTCTCTTCGCAAGAGTAAGCCCAACCGTCAAGCTATGTCAAGAGAAGACGAGGCCCGGGCCGCCGCGAACTGCGGACCCGGGCCTCGGGGCCGTGCTAGGACTTGGGCGCGCCAATGCCGTAGCCCTTGTACATCGGCGTGATGTACGCCAGCACGGCGGTGACGACGGCGGTCACGCCGCTGTTCAGCAGAAGCTCGGCGGTACTCTGGTCGATGTCGGTCAGGTTGACGCCGAGGGCGACGTACTGCGACAAAACGGCGCCGACGAAGACGATGCCGAGCATCCAGCCGAGCTGCTTGAGTTGGTCGGTGTTCATGTTCCCTCCCTTCTACACTGTCGCGTCCGGCCACCAGTAGCGCTTGAGGCCATAGGCCAGCGCACCTACGCCAATGGCCGTCCATGGCTGCGGGATGGGCAGGCTGGAGTAGGTATCGGCCACGACGGTGAGAGCGAAGCCGAGCCCGGGGAAGATGATGCCCCAACCCGTTCGGATCATGCCCATGAAGAAGCGCTCGGCCCGTGGCCGTGCCCGGCCAAGCGGCTGTCCCGCTCGCGCGGCGATCGCCCGGTCGACCTCCACCTGCGCCACGGTCCAGTTCCCGTGGCCGTTGCGACGCGCGTCGATGCTGCCCTCGTGGCACCAGCGCCGCAGGGTCCACATCGACTTCCCGGTCGCGGCCGCATAGGTGGCCAGCGGCACATAGCCGTCGCTCATACCGCAACCTTTGTCTTGAACCTTGTCTGCCACTCGTCCCAACTCATCGACTTGAACGCCACGACGTTGTTGACCCAGCGGGCAAGGCGGGTCTGGTATGGATCGCTGCGGCGGTACTTCATCACGAACGGGTTCGTGCCCATAGACCGCAGTATCTCGATGCGCTCCATGTCTTCCTCCGGGGTCGAGTCGTACCCGATGAGGACGTAGAACATGAGACGGGAAGGAATCACGCCCGCACGCTTGAACGTATCAATTGCATTCCTCACAGCGCGTTCATCGCGCAGGTGATCGAACGCAAGATGGATGCATCCGTCAACCAGCGTTCGGCTCACGACCTCCGCGTGTTCGTCAGTGAGCAGGCGGGCGTCCAGCCCTTGACTGAAGTCGAGACGACAGCGAGCCTTCGTTGCATCGGCGCAGACACGGCGGAAGTGGTCGAGCGGTGCTGCCGTCAGGTTCGCGTCGATGAGATGTAGCACACTGCGTCCGGTCCACACGTCGCCGAAGTCGGCCACGATGCGCAGTTTCCCCTCCTTCTCTGGCACGATGCAGAACGAACAGCGGCGTGGGCAACCGCGAGTTGTGTAGCCGAGGTCGTCCTTGAACCAAGGCCAGAGCGACCAGTCTGGTTTCATGCGCTCAACCTCGGCGCTGAGCGTGGTCGTTAGGTCGTAGCCACTGCCTCCACGCACCGTGCCTTCGGGCAAGTACAAGTTGTCTGGCGTATCGACGAACGTCTTGGACGCATAGGTGCGATCAGTGGGGACCATTGGGTTGAACAGGTCAACCACGTCGCCCTCTCTCCGATGCCACGCCGCGAGCTTTGCGAGCGCAAGGTTCGGCCACTTGCCATCGACCTGAGCGAGTGCAACCGCCAGCGGCACGTAGCCGTCGCTCATGGCTGCCCGTTCCCGGCGCTGATCTCATCGACGATGCCGAGCCGCCACGCCTCGTCTGAGTCGACCCACCAGTCCTTGCGCTTCCACTTGCGCTTCATGACAACGGGCGTCAGGTAACCTCTGCGGCCCGTTCCCTTGGCCCGGTCGCAGAAGATGTTCACGATCCGCCCCTGTATCTTCTTGGCGAACTCAACCTCGTCCTCGACCTCGCCGATCGAGCCGCCAGCGCCGAAGCTGATCTCGTGTATCAGTACGTAGCTGTTGTGCTGGGCGACGCCGCCGCCTATGAATGTTGCGGAGCTTGTTGCCAAGGAGACGACTTCTCCCATACCGACCGGGGTGACGGACTCGACCGGCACCCATGAGCCAGTTAGGCGCATGCCGTCAATGGCATCAGGCAACTTCTGGAGGAGACGTTTCGGTCGCGTGAGGGCGAGCAGACGTAACGTCTCCTCAAGCCCGCCAAGCACGCATATCGACTCACGCCCCTTGTGCACCTCGGTTGGCTCCTTGCGGTGGACATACGTCTTGAAGTCGTGCAACTCCAGCCATGTTTTGATCTCGTCGAGGATAAGACCATCCGCCTGAACGACGTCGATGCGGAGACTCTGTCCGCCGCGCTTGCCGTGAAGGCAGCCCTCCCCGTCGAGGATGCCAGCCATCCAGCCAGCGTCCCACGTGGGGAGCGGCTTCGTCTCGGCTAACAGGCGCTTGACTCTGCTCGCGCCTGCCCCGTGGACGTTCAGGTGCTTTGTACGGGTCCAAGTGCGGTCACGGTATGACCCCTTAGTAAGCCACCCATGGTTCTCTGATGCCATGAACTCCGAGCCATCGGACAACCGGACGAGCGAGCAGGGGCGGTGTGCCCGCCCGACCGCCCGCACGACTGCAGACTGCCAGCTGCGATAGTGGCTGACGCCCTCTTCCAATGAGAGGATCGCGTCGCCAACTTCAAGGTCGCCAGCGCGCTTGTAGGAGAGGTCCGCCATCAGCACCGGAGTCTCTGGAGCGGGACACTCTCGGCCCATCACGCGTTTATCTCCGGCCTGGAGAAGCACACCACCCATCGACGCCGCGTATCCCATCGCTACGGTCGTCATCTCGTGGCCTTGGCTGGAGAGCCAGCGGATGTGGTCGAACAGGCGCATCCCCGACATGACCTCGCCGCCCGGCGAGTAGAAGACGATTTCCATTGGGCACTCGGGTTTCGTACGGTGCCAGTAGTTCAGCATGTCGATGCAGTCATTCACCGAACTGTCGCAGACCTTGAAGTTGAACGGATAGCTCTGGAACCGCCTATCCTTGGCAAGAAGGATGCCCAGCGCCTCGCCGTTGTGCTCGATCCACTTCTGATGCTCCAAAATCTCGCGGTCGGCCTTGGCCCGTCTCTCCTCCGCCTCCGCCAGCGCCGTGGCCGCCTCCGCCGCTGCCTTGCTGGCCTCGGCCTGCATCTTGGCCGCCTCGGCGTCGTGCTTGCGCGCCTCAGCCAGCATCCGGGCGGCATTGGCTGCCGCCTCCTCGGACGTGAACTTGCGCTCGGTTCCGGCTTCGTCCTGCTTCTCCGTCACGGTCCCCTCCATGTCGTCAGCGCCGATACCGGCGTCGTGGCCAAGACAACGAGGGTGCAGCGCCCGCAGACCTCACAGCGGCCCTCGTGGGGCGTCAGAAGGGCCAGCGGCGTCTCCATGCCGCGCAGGCGGGCGCAGTCGAGACAGAGAAGGGTCGCGGCGTCAGTCATGCTCATGCGCCTCCCTCCGTGGCTTGAAGTGATTGCGGCAGCCGCCACCGGTGGGCACGGTCATCATGCCGCCGATGTCCGGGTCGAGACAGTGCCCGCTCGTGGCCTCCCGCGTCTGCGGTTGCCAGCTCGCGCACGCGCAGCAGTCGTGGCACTCGTTGCCGACGTAGAGCAGGACTTCGCGCTGCTTCCTCATCTATAAGGTCCCTCCACGCGCAGCCGCTTGCCGGTCGCCAGCGCATAGTGCAGCCGGGCGATGGCTTCGGCGGCGTCAACGGGACCGCCGAGGCGGTGCCAGCCGAGAGGACTCAGGCGGTAGAGCTGGTAGTTCACAGCTATCTCCCCGGATCGGTCGCGGCCCAATGGCCCCAGCCGCCCGCCTTGACGGCTTTCACGAACGCCCGGCACTGGTGATACGGCGAGCGCCAGTCCCACTTGCCCGCCCACCATGAAGCCGTGAATTGGAACAGGCCGTAGTGCCCGGCGTAGACGCAGGTCGGGTTGCCGTTCGACTCCCCGCGCATGATCGTGAGCGAGCGCCACATCCACGACTCGGGGAGGCCACAGTAACGCAGCAGGGGCGCCCATCGCTGGACGCCCGCGCCGCCCGGCTTCACCATCCGTTGCCAGAGGTGAGCCCGTCGCGTGGCGTACCAGCGCGACGTGTCCTTGGCCTTCTGGCCGAAGTCCTTCCACTGCACGACGATGACCTCAACGCCCGTCGTCACGTCCACCTGAATGGCCCTGTACTGCGCTGGGATCGGCAGCGGGCGCGGCTTCTTGAGCCCGAGCGCGTTCGTCACCTTCACCAGCTTGCCCCGCTCGCGCTTGGCGATCTTCGCCCACTTGAACGCCCAGTCCTTGTACTCCTCCTGGTACGTGGACGGCACGGTGCCCGTCTCATCGGCCTGGACGGGGCTGGCGAGGAGCCAGCCAATGAGAATGATGACAGCTACCAGGACGATGACACCCACAGATCGCGAGCGGCGAGAGGAGGTCGCCAGTTCGCCGCTCGCGTCTGTGAGTCTGTTCCCGCGCTGCAGGTGGGTGAGCCTGTGGGCAGGAGCAGATGCCGGTATGCGGTCCGGCACATCGGATAAACGGTACGACATGAGCGACCTCCTCGTCCAGCTTCGCCTGCTAGAGAGGAGCATACACTCCTGACAAGCTATGTCAAGGGTTATGCTGCTACTCAAAGATGACCCGCCCTGACGCAAGGATAATCGGCTCCTCGTCAATCGCCGGATCAGCCGATGAGAACTTGATGTAGGCGTCATACTCGTCTCTGGTGGGGTCCAGCGACGCGCCATCCCCCATCAGGCACCGAATGTAGTAGTGCGTGATGCCGTTGATGACGGCCGAGAACGCTGTCGCATCCGCCCACGTTGCCGTATCGGCATCGAAGACGTCGCCACTGTCCTCGGCGATCGCCACCTTTATCGTGTAGTCGCTCGGGTCGAACGTGATCCCCGGGTTCGTGTTCTCGTACTCGAAGATGACGTATTCCTTGGTCCCGTAGACGAACTTCGCATCGACTCCCTGCAAGGTCATATCTGTCTCCTATCTGGGGTCAGTGGTCTCAGCAGACCACGATCCTTCACATACTGCGGCGTTCTTCGCTGGAGGCCGAGTCTCGGCCGACCAACCACGTTCTGCGATGACCGCTTCTACCTTTGGTAGTGCTACAGCAGCAGACCAGCCACGAGGAGAGACTGCCACGGCGAAGTCGACGAGGCTGGGATGGTAGCGCAAGAACGCCGAGCCCTGCGCCGGCCCAGTTCTGGTCGCCAACAGCGCTGCCGAGCCGCTGGCGAAGCCAAAGTAGCTGGTGCTGAGATACGCCGAGCCTTCTGCCGTGCCATCCAGCGCTACGGCCAGCGCTGCCGAGCCGCTGACATCGCCTGTGCTGATCCGCAGAAGCGCTGCCGAGCCGGTGATCGTCCCTGTGTACGCCCTGCGCAGCGCCGCGGCTCCGTCAACGGTGTCATCACGCTGACTCTGTAGTGCTGCTGAGCCGTTCGCTGCGCCACTTCTCTCCTCGAGCAGCGCTGCCGAGCCTTCAGCCGAGCCGCTTCTAGCGGAGATGAGGAACGCCGAACCCTCAACCGTAGCAGAAGAGACAGAGCGCAGTGCCGCACTGCCGGTTGCCGAGCCGGTGCGACTAGCCAGGGTAGCGGCCGAGCCCTGCGCCGTGCCGCTGTATGCCTTGCTGAGCGCCGCGGCGCCGGTGATCGTTCCCGAGTACGTTTTGCGCAGCGCTGCAGAGCCCTGTGCTGAGCCGACGCCCGCTCCCAGCAAATAGGCCGATCCATCGGCGCCGCCGGCCAACTGGCCAAGCAACGCTGCTGAGCCGTCTGCCGTATCGCTCCCGGAGTAGACCAGCAGGGCCGAACCATCGGCAGTCTCAGCATTCTGCACCTGCAGCGCGGCCGAGCCATCGGCAGCGTCGCTCCGCGCTCCGCGTAGCGCTGCTGAGCCGTCTGCCGTATCGCTGAGCTCCGCCAGCAGGCCCGCGCTACCATCGGCACCGTCACTCCGCGCCTTGCGTAGCGCTGCGGATCCATCTGCGTCCTCTGTGCGCTGCGCCAACAGGGCCGCAGATCCCTGAGCCGTCTCTGCGTGTTGCTTGAGCAGCGCGGCAGAGCCGTCAGCCGCATCACTGTAGGGAGCGAGCAGTGCGGCAGAGCCGTCAATGGTGCCGGTACGCGGCTCAGCCCCGGGCTCGGCGATCATCGCTGAGCCGTCTGCTGTGCCGATACGCTTGGCGAGCAAGGCCGCGGCGCCGGTGGCGGTGCTTGAGCGCTGGAAGATCAGATGAGCAGACCCGTCAACTCCTTGGACCATCTGCGCCAGCATGCCCGCAGCCCCATCGGCGGTGCCAGTGCGGGCCTTGAGCAAGGCCGCAGACCCGTCGGCTGTGCCAGTGCGGGCCTTGAGCAATGCGGCAGAACCGTCGGCCGTTCCGGTCTGCTGGAAGATGAGGTGTGCGGCACCAGTCGCTGTTCCCGTGCGGGCCTGCAGAAGGGCAGCGCTACCTGTGGCCCCGCCCGCATAGGCTTTCTGCGCAGCAGCGCTACCGTCGACCGTACCGCTGTAGGCTTTCCTCAGTGCGGCTGAACCTGTCGCGGTCCCGCTGTACGCTTTCTGTGCAGCGGCGGAGCCGGTTGCCGTGTCACTGCGCGCTTGCAGGAGTGCCGCGGAGCCAGTGGCGGTGCCGCTGCGGGCTTTGAGCAGGGCAGCGCTGCCGTCGACGGTGCCCGTGCGCGGCGTGGCCGCGACCTGCAGATAAGCGGAACCAGTGGCGGTGCCCGTGCGCGCTTTGAGTAGAGCCGCGCTGCCAGTGGCGGTGCCCGTGCGCTGGAAGATGAGGTGTGCGGCACCAGTCGCCGTGCCAGTGCGGGGCGTGTAAGTCGAGTACTCGACCGATGGTTCATTCGACCAGTCCGAGTCGACCGTCTTGACCGTGCGCTTGGCGCGGTAGTAGTAGGTGTTGCCGCTCGCCAGCCCGCTGCTGTTCTCCTGCGGCGAGGTGTTCCAGGAGCCGGTGTACGTGTCGGCGTACGTGCCGCCAGAACCCAGTTTGCGCTGGATCGTGATGGCGTCCTGGTAGTAGGTGAAGTTGTCGGCGGCGACGTCGGCCGAGGATCCCACCGACGTCGTGACCTGCACCTGTAGGTCGGCCTCGGCGGCGTGCGCGGGCAGCGTGCAGGTGATCGAGGTGTCGCTGACGACGGAGACGCTGGAGGCGGCGTGACCACCCACCGTGACGCCCGTCGCTCCGGTGAACTCGGTGCCGGTGATCGTGATGGCGCAGGTGTTGTTCTCAGCGACCTCGTTCGGGCTGACGCCGGTGACGGCCGGAGCAGCCTTCTCGCCCACGGCGAGAATGACCTGTGCCCGGTCATCGTTAGAAGCCGCCAAGCCGCGCGAGCGGCTACCATAGGTAGGCGTCGTCTCATACCCGGAGCCGAACGAGTAGGCGTAGGTCCCTGAGAGCTGGCCCGCCGTGGTAGTGCCCGTGCTGCCAGCCGGAGGCGGTGTGTTATCGCCGGAGTAACCGGCAGCCAGTACGATCGTCGCCCCGCTCGCCAGTCCGTCGTCGATCGTGGCAGCCGTCATGGTGGCGTTCTCCTGCTGGAGAACGGGCGTTCCACGGAGACGCAGGTCCACGTCGCCGTCCAGCAGGAAAGCCACGGCATACATGATCGTCGTATTGTTGGTGCGAGTGACGACGACGCCACCCGTGGGAGCGCCCTGCGGCACGGACGCGCCGAGGAAGTACGCCTTGACCGCTCCCAGTTCGGTGTCCGTGTCGACGGCTCGCCCGCCGCTCACGGCGTCGAGCGCGACCCCGCCGTAGGTGACGCCCGAGACATAGTCAGTTGAGCCGTTCGCCCCGCCCTGCATCACGAAGACGACGATGCCTGATGGCGTGTCCCCTGACTGGCCGCAGGCCCAGGTGAATGACGCTTCCGATGCCGAGCCAGTAGAGCCGGTGTGCGACTCGGTATAGCGGATGAGAGAGACGGCCACGCTATGACCAGCTCAGGTCGATATGGGCAACGCCGCCCGCGTGCTGCGAGGCGGATAGAACGGGAGCCGTCGGCGCGGTCGTGTAAGTCGCGTAGATGAGCATCTCGTCATCCCACGAGTTGTTCTCCGCCCCCCACGGGTTTGCAGCCCCGTCAGAGTAGGTGTCGGAGGCGTAGTCGCCCGTGCCGCCCGTGTTGACGTTGCAGAGCGTGAAGCTGCCACAGTTGCCGTTGCAGATGACGCCGAGCCAGTACCAGCCCGCCGCCAGCACCGGCGGCGTGGCGAAGGTCAAGTCACGCCATGCCTCTGCGGCCCCGGAGGCGACAGCCAGCTCGTCCGTCGTAGCTTGCAGCGCGTCGGGCAGCGGCCCCGCCTTGTCCGTGTAGATGATGCCCTTGATCGCGGTGCCGGAGACGGCCCCGTTCTTACACTGGACCGTGAGCTTGGAGACGGTGGCGTTGCTCTCCGTGAGCTGAAAGCGGCAGGCCGCCTTGTAGTTCGACCAGTTCGTCGAGTCAAAGTCGTTGTTGTCAGTGGTGTGGCCGAAGGTAGCCATTCAGATCGCCTCGGTGATCTGCCAGCGGTACTCGTTCGGAAACACCTTGATACCGATGCGAAGGTTCTTGCCGTCAAGCGTCGTGGTCTGCCAGCCAACAGCGAAGAACTGACACTGCGGAGCATCATCGCCGGTCGTGAAGACCATGCGCTTGTAGTAGATGAGGCGCAGAGGAGTCGGCTGCGGGTGCGTCTCGAAGAGCTCGCCATCGGCGTTGAGCGAACCGTCGATGAGATTGACGGTGAACGTCCCGCCATCGGTGGTGATGACGGTGAAGGAGACCGGGCCACGCGCCATCATCTCCGCGAAGCGCTGCTGGCGGATGTGGGCCTCGTCCCAGTCTTCGTATGCCAGGCTGCTGCCGTCAGGAAGAGCGGCGACACAGCGGGCGATGGTATTCGCCCGCGTCATCGCTAGACCTTCCCTGTTTTCTTGAACTCCTGCATTTCAGCCTCTCGACGCGCGATTATCGCTTCGTCCTTGGTCGTGAATCTGCCGAGCCAGATGCGCCTACCGTTGTCGATGTAGGCACGCCAGCGGCCCGTCCCCCTCTCGAAGTAGACGCCGGCCTTGCCAGACGAATTCCTTTGGTTCAGCCGATGTCGGCTTGCGCAGTTCTGCTGATGCGGAATGACGCGAAGGTTCTCACGGCGGTTGTCGAGCCCGTCGCCGTTGATGTGGTCAACGTCGAGACCCTTCGGGGGCGATAGCATGATGACGCGGTGCATGTAGCGAGTAGTGCCGTGTTGGCCAGAACTAGCATACCCAGTTCCCGAAATGCCTTTCCGGGGCGGCATGAAATGCCACTTATAGCGTCTTAGCATCCCGTAATCCTCATCATCGACGATTGCCATTTTGCCTTGAGTCAATCTGATCTCGCAGGGCATTGATAAGAACCTCCATTTAGTCCTTTTGCCCTGCATTATAGCATATTGGGACTATCTCATAACACTCAAATTTCGTCCCAGCCGTAGGAGTAGGTGATCGTCGCCATGTACCCCGATCCGGCCGTGTTCGCGACAACGAGCTGGACCACGGCGTAGTCGCAGAATGCTGTCGCATAGGCCAGTGCCAGACCGGCCCCCTGCGAGGTCGGGATCGCGCTGGTGGCGATGGCCGACGACGTGTCCACGGCCGTCGCATAGGTCTGGTTGCCCTTATCACCGGCATTCAGGGTGAGGCCGGTCCCGGGCGTACCGGCACTCTTCCAGAACTTGACGTTGGAGATGCTGGTGAAGGTGCCGGTCCAGTGGCCACGCGTGTAGCGCTCGTAGCTGTACACGTCGGCCCCGGACGGAATCGTGATCGGCGCCGCCAGCGTGTTGGTTGTCGTATCGGCTCCCGACGCCGTGTTGGTCGAGAGCAGATTGAGATACGTAGTATCGGCGGTCGTCGGCGATCCTTGGTCACCGTAGGTCTCCGAAACTGCAAACGTTGAAGCCATGTGCCCCCCTATCGGGTCAATGCCTGCGCCAGTTCCGGCGTCGGCTGCGCGCTCTGCGGCACGCTGTTGTCGGTTTCGTGGACGCGCCCGGAGACGCGCCAGGCGAGGGTACGCGCGGGCTCCTTCCAGTCGTTGTCGGTGCGGAAGCCGTCGGGCACCGTGATCGGCGGCGTGGCCGCCTTGGCGTAGGCGAGCATCGCCTTCTTGAGCTTCACAATGTCGACCGGCTTCTGCGCGCCCGCGTCCTTGATCTTCTGCAAGGGGAAGTACTTGCCCGGGCAGGAGGTGGCGTTGCCGGGCATCTCACGGTGGCCCTTCACGGCCACCTTGTATTTGCTGCGCAGGTATCCGACCAGACCTAGCCCGGCCTCCATCTGCGCATCCGGCATCGTCTTGCGGGTATCGTAGTTGCCTTCGAAGCAGACGCCGATGCAGTGATTCCAGCCAAGGCAGTGTCCGCCCATGGCCCACTCGGGACGGCCACGGTGGACGTCGCCATTGAGCCGCACGTGGTAGTGATAGGCGATGCCCTGATACAGGAGCTTCGGGTTGTCGCGGTGGTAGAGGTGGATGGCCTCGGTCGTGCCTTCCCCTCCCTGATTGTGGACGACGATGAACGGCGGGTCACCATTGCGCTTGCTGAGGCCGGTGCGCCACTTCCAGTTGTGCTCGATGATCTTCACGTCAGTCTCCCTCAAAACAGGTTGCCAGAGCTACCGCCGCCCAGCCACGGCTCCGTGTAGCCGCTGCGGCCGAGCGCGTCCGTGAACGTGGTGGTGCGCCAGTCCATGTCGCGGCAGCCGGTCAGGGCGATGCAGCCGCCGGACTTGAGGCCGGAGCGCACGACGTTGCGAGCGAAGACGCCGCCGCGCACGTTGATACCGCCGACGACGGGCGAACCGACGCCCACGGGGCCGTAGGTCACGCTGGCGTCGATGATGTTGTCGCTGACGACCCAGCCCGAGTCGCCGCTGTAGCCGTCATCCTGCCCCATCTGCAGGTTCAGCAGGCCGTTGGCGCAGGCGTAGATGCGGTTGTTCGTCACCGTCATGTTCGTGGGACCGTTGATCTCGAAGCCCGAGCCCATGCCGCCGGTGTTGTACGCCATGCCGCCGCCCTTGAGCAGGTTCCCCGTAACGAGCGAGGAGCCGGAGGCGTAGGTGCCGTCATAGCTGACCATCTGTGAGCCCTGCACCTCGAAGGTGCAGTTGATGAGGTTGATGCTCCGGTAACCCTTGCTCGGGTCGCTCGGCCGGGAGATGCACTCGAAGCCCATGCGCGGCTGCGACTTGAACGTGACGCGCTCGAACGTGATGTTGTAGACCGTGCCGCCCTTGTCCACGATCTTGACGCCGTTCGCCCCGGCCGGCCCCGTCTCGATGACGCAGTCGCGGAAGATGATGTCATGTGCGGGCTGCGTGATGGAAAGGACGCCGCCATAGTCGCCGTAGTTCGGCAGGCCCCCGGTGAAGGTGCAGTTCTCATAGATGGTGTTCTGCGTCCCGGACGGCACGGTGTAGGTTGTGAACGTCTGGCCCGAGATGACCGTCCAGCCGGGCGTGGGCGTGGGGAGAGGGGTAGGAGTCGGCGTAACGCTTGGCGACGCGGTAGGCGGCCACGTAGGCGTTCCTGAGGGGCTTTGCGTCGGGGTAGGTGTGGGCGTCGGCGGCGCTGTGACAGTCACCGTCGGTCCGGGCACCGTCACGGTCACAGTTGGTGCCGGCGTCGGCGTGCTGGCCGGGGTGAAGATGAGCCGCCCGGCCCCGTCCTGGCTGAGCCGGTAGAGGCCGCCGATGGTGCCACCGGGCGCGGCGAAGGCGTAGGCGACGAAGAGGAGCGAGACGATGAGGGCGATGGCCAAACCCTTGATGAGGCGGGTGCGGTACATGGGCCTCCTAGTGCAGCGTGATCAGGTTGAAGAGGGCGATTCCTAGAGCGGTAGATACGCCGATGAGCGCCGTCCACATGAATCGCTTGAACCAGCGCCAGTCGTCGTCCCACTGAGAGAGCAGGCGTTCGAGCGTGTGCACGCGCTCATCGAGGCCGCACAGGCCGGTCTCGGTCCTGCCGAACATCGCGGCCTCAAGGCCTTCAGTGCGCTTGATATGGTCGCGGCAGTTCGATTGCAGGTACGCCTTGATCGCG
>Ga0224495_10000734_pt1 | contig 25037 bp, 24 predicted proteins | sample SF_Jul11_sed_USG_FD_168128 | JGI IMG/M metagenome (GOLD analysis project Ga0224495, IMG submission 168128) | Sediment microbial communities from San Francisco Bay, California, United States - SF_Jul11_sed_USGS_4_1 | ecosystem: Environmental > Aquatic > Marine > Sediment | place: USA: California...
TGACGACCGCACGTCGCATGATGGTAGCAGACCTGCCCCCTGTCCGGCAAAGCGGCCCGGTGGCGGCGGGGCCGTTGCCGCGTCCGCCTGACCCGCGTCCGCCTGACCCGCGTCCGCTTGACCCGCGTCTGCGCACCCCCTACGCTGTGGCCGATGCAGCCGCCCCGCCGCGTTCATGCCCTGTTTGCCCCCCGTGACGGCGGGCCTGGTATCCGGTCCTTTGCCCGGCCGACCAAATGGCCGACCATCTGGCCGACCATCTGGCCGACCATCTGGCTGACGGTGTGGCTGACCATCTGGCTTGCCGTGCCGGTGGCGGGGCTGTTCCCGGCCTCCCCCGAGGGAATGGCCGCCAGCCGGAAGGAAGTCGGTCAGGCAGTCGTCCGGGAAGTGGTGGACGGCGACACCATCCGCACGGAAAAGGGCAAGCTGGTGCGTTATATCGGCGTGGACACCCCCGAGGTGCGGCATCGTGTCAACGGCCGGTGGGTGCGCGATCCGCAGCCGTTCGCCCTGGAGGCCACGGAAGCCAACCGGCGGCTGGTGGCCGGTCGCCGCGTGCGGCTGGAGCTCGACGTGGAACGCACCGACCGCTACGGACGCCTGCTGGCCTATGTATGGGTGGAGGGGGTGATGGTCAACGAGGAACTGGCGCGGCTGGGGCTGGCACGGGTGCGCGACTATCCCCCCAACCTGCGCCATGCGGCGCGGCTGGCCGCCGCCCAGCGGCAGGCGCAGGCCGCCGGTCGCGGCCTGTGGGGTGGCGGCAGACACTGAACCCCGGCAGCGGGCCGCGGCCGCCGCATGGTTACCGACTGCAATCAGAGGAGAACACCGACGTGCCGAACTTTGCATTCATGCTGGTGCAGTGGGTCTACCTGCTGGCGCTGATGGTGTGGGTGGGGGGCATGATCACCTTTGTGGTGCTGTTCGTCCCCTCCCTGACCACCACCCTGGACCGCCCCACCGCCGGGCGGGTGATCAGCGCGTTTCTGGGCTACTACCGTTCCGCCGTGACAGTGGCCATCGCCCTGCTCACCGGCACCAGCGTGGCCAAATTCCTGCTGTGGGAACGCAATTTGACCCCCTGGCTGACGGCGCGCTGGGGGTGTCTGGCCATCATGGTAGTGCTTGTGCTCTACGATTTTGGTACACTGGCGCCCCGGCTGGCGGCTGCGAAGGCCGCCGGGGATCAGGCGGCTTTTGCCCGCACCCATCGCACGGCGGCTTCCACCATGCTGCTGACCCTGGCGTTCGGACTGGTTGCCCTGTTCCTGAGCTGAGCCGTCGCAAGCGCCCATGCCCAGCGATTTCCCACATACCCTTCTCCGTGCCCTGGGGCGTGCCTCGGGCTGCGTCCCGCGCCACCGCCGGCTGCACGTCGGCAACGGTCTGGCTGCCCTGTGCGTGGCGCTGGCCCTGTGGGGGTGCGCCGGACTGCCGGGGGGACAGGGGACGGGCTACACCGAGGTGGGCTACGCCTCGTGGTACGGCCCCGGTTTTCACGGTCGCCGCGCCGCCAACGGCGAAATTTATGACCAGTCGGCGATGACCGCCGCCCACAAGTACCTGCCCTTCGGCACACTGGTGGAGGTGGAGCGCCGCGACAGCGGCGAGCGCGTGGTGGTGCGGGTCAACGATCGGGGGCCGTTCGTGGGCGGACGGGTGATCGACCTTTCGCGGGGGGCGGCCGAGCAACTGGGGGCCATTGGCCCCGGCGTGGTGCCGGTGCGGCTGCGCGTGGTGAAGCTGCCGAACGAGGACGAACGCACCTATCGTGGCCGCATCCGTGGCCCCTACGCGGTGCAACTGGGGGTGTTCAACAATGCCGACGGCGCCCACGCCACCATGGTGCGGCTGGCACCCTCCCTGCCGGACATCCGCATCGTGCGCACCCCCAACGGGGCGCTCCGGCTGCTGGCCGGTTCCTACGACTCCTATGAAGAGGCCACGCGCCGGGCCCGGGATATCCGTTCCTCGCTGGTGGACGGCGCCTTTGTGGTGACCGATCCGGGCGACCCCCGGCGGGCGCGGCGGTTGCCGTCGGCGATCCGGGCCGCGATTCCCGCTCCGCAACCGGCGTCTGTCGCTCCGCAACCGGCATTTGTCGCTCCGCAGTCGGCGTCTGTCGCCGTGCAATCCGCCCCCGACGCCCCGGTCTCCTCCGGGCCCACCGCCATCGCCACCGGTTTCCCGGAGCCGTCCGCCCCGCTGGCCACGGCCACGGCGGAACCCGCCGCAGATGGCGGCGCGCCCATCGTCGACCTGGCCCCGGTGGTGATTGCCCCGCCGGTTGCCGACTTGCCGGTTTCCAGCCCGCGCTGATTCCCGCTTTTTTTGCCCCGGAAAGTTTCCGAACACTCGCAAACGCCCCGGAATACCCCGGCGCGCCTTGCAGGCAGGCCCCCGGAGCCGCCTTGCGGAGCGGCGTTTTCATTGACAGGCGCCGCCCCGGTGCCGGATAGTATCGGCATCAAAATACCGCAGGCGCGGCCCCGGTGCACCGCAGCGCGGCCCCGGTTGGACCGGCCCGCCACACCTCCACCCGAATCGCCCGGAGGCCGGACGCGCTCACCCACAGCCGCCGGGGCCGGGCGCGGCAAGAAGGAACTCCGTCTCCATGTCCCAACTGCGTGAAAGCCTGCTCGACCTGGTGCGCCGTACCTCCACGGAACTGCCCGCCGACGTCACCAGCGCCCTCGACACCGGCCGCGCCCTGGAAGCACAGGGCAGCGCCGGGGCCTATGCCATGCAGGTCATCAACGACAACATCGGTCTGGCCCAGACCGCCTGCCAGCCCCTGTGTCAGGACACCGGCTCCATCCTGTTTTTCGTCCACGGCCCGCGCGGTCTGGACCAGACGGCGTTCCGCGCCGCCGCCGAAGAAGCCGTGGTGCTGGCCACCGAAAAAGGCTGGTTGCGGCAGAACTCCGTGGATTCCATCACCGGCGCCAACTCCGGCAACAACCTGGGGCCGGGCTTCCCTTACATCCACTTCGAGCAGTGGGAGCAGGAGCAGATCGACGTGCGCCTGATGCTCAAGGGCGGCGGCTGCGAGAACGTGGGCGGCCAGTATTCCCTGCCCGACGCCCGCATCGGCGCCGGGCGCGATCTGGACGGCGTGCGCAAGTGCGTGCTGGACGCCACCCTGCAAGCCCAGGGCAAGGGCTGCGGGCCGGGCATTCTGGGGGTGTGTGTGGGCGGCGACCGCGCCACCGGCTACGCCGAATCCAAGCACCAGTTGCTGCGCAGGCTGGACGATCACCACCCCGACCCGCACCTGGACGAACTGGAGCTGTCCCTGGTGGACGACGCCAACCGCCTTGGCATCGGGCCCATGGGGTTTGGCGGCCGCACCACCCTGCTGGGGGTCAAAATCGGCGTCCTCAACCGCCTGCCCGCCAGCTTTTTCGTGTCGGTGTCGTACATGTGCTGGGCGTTCCGCCGTCAGGGGGTTCTGCTGGGCGCCGACCACCAGATCGGCGAGTGGCTGTACTAGTATCGGCCATGGTACCCACACCGGCCCCGCCGCCCCCCCTTTCCGCCGACCCGAGCCTGGGAGTTTCCGGATGATTGAACTGACCGAACCGTTTACCGAAGACCACATCCGCTCCCTCAAGGTGGGCGACATGGTGAATATCACCGGCCGTCTGTTCACCGGCCGCGACGCGGTCCACAAATACCTGTACGAGGGCGGCGAGTCGCCGGTGGACCTGAGCAACCAGATCATCTACCACTGCGGCCCGGTGGTGGTGAAGGAGGGGGGGCAATGGGTGGTGAAGGCCGCCGGTCCCACCACCAGCGCCCGGGAGGAGCCGTATCAGGGCGAGGTGCTGCGCCGCTTCGGCGTGCGCGCCGTGATCGGCAAGGGCGGCATGGGCCCCAAGACCCTGGCGGCCCTGCGCGAATACGGCGCGGTCTACATGCACGCGGTGGGCGGTGCCGCCCAGGTGCTGGCCCGTTGTGTCACCCGCGTGAACGGCGTGTACATGCTGGAGGAGTTTGGCAGCCCGGAGGCCATCTGGGAGTTTCAGGTGGAGAAATTCCCCGTGGTCATCACCATGGATTCCCACGGCGGCAGCCTGCACCAGGAGGTGCTCGCCCGCTCCACCGAGGCCCTCAAGGAACTGCTGTAGCCGCCCTCCCGCGGGGCGGGCTGCGGGCCGGGGGGGGGACGGGCGGCGGCGGGGGCCGTTCACTATCCCGAGGTCCGGCGTTCCCCGGCGCTTGACACCTCCGCCCGCTGTCGCCACAGTCAGGCCGTGGAACTGATCACCACCCACCCCTCCGCCGATTTCGACGGCGCCGCCTCCATGGTGGCCGCACGCCACCTGTACCCCGGCGCGGTGCTGGCCTTTTCCGGCTCCACCGAGGAGAAGGTGCGGGAGTTTTTCGCCACCGCCCCGGTAACAATCCTCAGCCCCGCCCAGGTGGACATGGAGCAGGTGCGGCGGGTGATCCTGTGCGACACCCACACGGCGGAACGCGCCGGGCATTTTGCCGCCCTGTGCCGCCGGGTGCCGGTGCACGCCTTCGACCACCACCCCCTGGCCCCGGACGAAGCGCCCCTGGAGATGGCCGACATCGACACCGTGGGCGCCACCACCACCCTGATGGCCGAACGGCTTGCCGCACGCGGCATCACCCCGGCCCCCTGGGAAGCCACCCTGATGGCGCTGGGCATTTATGAGGAAACCGGCTGCCTGACCTTCGCCACCACCACCCCCCGCGACCTGAAGGCGGCGCTGTGGGCGCTGGAACACGGCGCCGACCTGGGGGTGGTGCGGCGCACCCTGGCCACCGAACTGTCACTGCCGCAACTGGAACTGCTGGACGCCCTGGCCCACGGCGTCGAGGTGCGCTACCTGGACGGCTACAAGGCCGGGGTCGCCGCCACCCACGCCAGCGGCTATGTGCCGGAAGTGGCGGCGCTGGCCAACCGGCTGCTGGCCATGGAGCCGATGGACTGTCTGGTGGTGCTGATCGGCATGGAGGAAAAAATCCTGCTGGTGGCGCGCGGCTCCCGCACCGGGGTGCCCCTGGGGGACCTGGCGCGGGAGTTCGGTGGCGGCGGCCACCCCACCGCCGCCAGCGCCATGCTGCACGGATTCACCCTGGTGGAGGCCGCCGACGCGGTGTGGGAGGCCCTCGAACGCCTGCTGGTTCCCCTCTCCCGAGCCGCCGACATCATGACTGCGGATCCGGTCGGCGTGCCCCGTTCCACCCCGCTGCAGGAGGTGGGCGAGCTGCTCACCCGCTACGGCATCAACGCCGCGCCGGTGCTGGAGCCGGACGGCGGGCTGGCCGGAGTCATCACCCGCGAGGCGGTGCAGAAGGCCATTGCCCATCAGATGCCGCGCATGGCCGCCGCCGAGGTGATGGACACGGAGCCGTACACGGTAACCCCCGATACCCCCCTTAGGGAGGTGCGGGAGCGCATGGTGGAACGCAACCAGCGCTTCACCCCGGTGCTGGACGGCCACCGGCTGGTGGGGTGCATCACCCGCACCGACCTGCTGCGCACCCTGCACGACGACCTGAGGCCACAACCCGAGGCCGCGGGGCCGTTGCCCGTTCGGCCCGCCAAAATGCGGGGCGTGGACCACCTGATGCGCCGCCACCTGCCCCCGGCGGTGCACGCCCTGTTGCGGGAGATCGGCGACCAGGGCGACCGCGCCGGGGTGCGGGTGTTTATGGCCGGGGGGCTGGTGCGGGATCTGCTGCTGGGACAGGAAAACCTGGACGTGGACCTGGTGGTGGAAGGCGACGCCATCGACTTCGCCACCCGCTGGGCGGCCACCTGCCAAGGGGCGCGGGTTCACAGCCATGCGCGCTTCGGCACCGCCACCGTCACCCTGGAGCGGGACGGCCTGCCACCCCGCTTCAAGGTGGACCTGGCCACCACCCGCACCGAATTTTACGACCACCCCTCGGCCCTGCCCCGGGTGGAGCACAGCTCCCTGAAAAAAGACCTGTACCGGCGCGACTTCACCATCAACGCCCTGGCGGTGGCCCTGAACCGGGAACCCTTCGGCACCCTGATCGACTACTTTGGCGGGCAGCGCGACCTCAAGGACCGCAAGGTGCGGGTGCTGCACACCCTGAGCCTCATCGACGACCCCACCCGCGCCCTGCGCGCGGTGCGCTTCGCCACCCGCCTCGACTTTCGCATCGGCCAGCAGACCGAACACCTGATTTTGGGCGCCGCGCGCCTCGGCCTGTACACCCGCCTGTCCGGCAAGCGGCTGCTCACCGAACTGCGCCACCTGCTGACGGACCGCGACCCGGTGCGCGCCGTGGAGGAGCTGGACCGGCTGGAAATTCTCGCCGGCATCCACCCCCGCCTGCAGGGTTCGGAGGGACTCACCCTGCGCATGGAACGGGCGCGGGACGCGGTCAGCTGGTACCGGCTGCAATTCGCCGGGCGCGCGCTGGCGGTCTGGCAGGTGTATCTGCTGGCGCTGGCCGCCCCCCTGTCAGCCGGGGAACAGTCCGCCCTGTGGGAACGGCTGAAACTGGCGGGCCGCCTGAGCGAACTCTGGCGCCGCTGGGGGCACCTGGCGGAGTCGGTCGCCACCACCCTGCCGGCAGATCCACAGGCCGACCCGGTGGCCGTCCATGCCTGCCTGCATGGCGCCCCGGACGAGGTGCTGGTGCACCTGATGGCGGCATCGCAGCAAGAGCGGGTGCAGACCGCCGTGGCCCTTTATCTGTCCCGCCTCAAGACGGTGCGACCGGCGCTCACCGGGCGCGATCTGCAGAAACTGGGGATCCCTGAAGGGCCGGTGTACCGGGAGATTCTGGAGGGGCTGTTGCGCGCCCGTCTGGAGGGGCGGGTGGAGGGCAAGGCCGAGGAACTGGAGTGGGTGCGCCACCGCGGTTACACCGCGCCCGCCTGAAACGCCCCGATCAGGGTGGCGGCGTGGTCGTGGGCGGCAGGGTGGTGGTGGTGCAGTTGCGTCCCTCCAGGTCGGATTGCAGCGACACGTCCTGCATCACATCTCCTGCGGTGATCAGGTCCACCACGTCCATGCCGGAGATGACCTTCCCGAACACCGTGTAGGCGCCGTCGAATTGCCGCACCGTGTCCTTGGTGATAAAAAACTGGCTGTCGGCACTGTCCAGATCGGACGCTTGACGCGCCATGCCGACCACTCCCCGGAGGAAGCGGTAGTTGCTGAGCTCGGCGGGGATGGTCTGACCGGACCCGCCACTGCCATCGCCGATCGGATCGCCCCCCTGGATGAGGACCGTCTCGACACGGTGGAAGGTGAGGTTGTTGTAGAACCCCTGGCAGACCAGGGTGGTGATGCGGTCCACCGTCCTGGGAGCGATGTCCGGGATCATTTCGATGATGATGTTGCCCTTGGCGGTGCGGATGCGGAAGGTGGGTTTGGACAGGCCCACGCTGGCGCGGAACACCGTGGTCTGGGGGGTTGCGCGGTCCAGCACGTCCAGCCCTGCCGTCACCCGTCCGAACACCTGAAAATTCTTGTCCAGCGCGGGATCCAGACGCGACAGGACAAAAATCAGGCGATGGGTGAGGCGTTGCGGGTTACCCACCCACCCCAGCGCCACCATGCCCCGGTCCAGCGGCTCCTGGGGCGGGTCGAGCTGGTTCGTGCCGGGCAGCAGCGCCAGAGTCGGGTCCGCGCTGCCCAGCGTGGCGAACATGCCCGGCACCACCTGGTAAAACGACTGGCCGTCGTATACCCCCTCCAGAACCTCCGCCGCAGCAGTCGAGGCGGAATTGGGGGAGGCGGACAACAGCAGTTCGAACTCCACCGTGCCGTCCGAAGTCTCCACGCGCACAATGGGCGGCTTGGCGTTCTGGTTTCTCCCGGCGCCATTGTCCTGCCGCGACGGGGCGCAAGCCACGGCGCCCAGCAGCAGCATGGGCAGAAACACCCCGGAAACGAGCCGGAGCCACGCAGCGCGCCGGTACATCGGCAGGCCGTGGGTGAAGGGAAAATGCTGTGACACCGTCATCCGCATATCGGGGCCGCCGGCCTACTCCACCGTCACCTTGATCATGTGGTCGCCCTGCCGGATGCCGCGCACCACGTCCATGCCTTCCAGCACCTGCCCGAACACGGTGTACGTGCCGTCCAGACTCGGCAGGGCCGCCAGGGCAATATAAAACTGGCTGTCGGCGCTGTCGGGGTCGGGGGTGCGGGCCATGGCCACGCTGCCTTCCACATGCTTGTGGCGGTTGAATTCGGCCTTCAGCTTCTGGCCGGAGCCGCCGGCGCCGGTGCCGGTGGGATCACCACCCTGCACCACAAAATTCGGCACCACGCGGTGAAACACCACGCCGTCGTAAAACCCGGAACGGGCCAGTTCCACGATGCGGGCCACGGTTTTGGGCGCCTCACCGGGGTAGGTGCCGATCACCACCACGCCGCGTTCGGTCTGAATGCGCAGGTGCGGGCCGGTGGGCTTTTCCGCCCCGTTCGGCAATGTCGCTCCGGCCGCCGGGACCGTCGCGCCGGGTTTGTCCGCCGCCCACGCGCCGGAGGCCATGCCGATCCCGAGGGCCAGCAAGGCGGACACCGCCAGAGACACCGCGCTGCCGCCAGAACCGTTACGAAATCCGTTCATCATCCACTCCCCTGAAATGCGTTAAGGTGGAAACCGGGGCACCATTATGTGCAATCCCGCCCGCCAAAGGGGACTCTTGTTGACCCATCACGGAGACCATGCGGTAGAAACAGCACAATCCATGCCATCGCCACCCTCCACACCGGCGGCAAAACCCCCGCCGCCCCACCCGCCCCGGACCTTTGACCGGCCCCTACGGCTGGCCTGCGCGGCGCTGCTGATCGTGGCCCACGTCGGACTGGCGCGGGGTTTTACGCCGATCACCACCTGGTTCTATCCGCTGGTGTGGTGGCCCTATGTGCTGCTGGTGGATCGGCTGGCCTGGCGGCGTGGCGCCCCCTCGTTGCTGGAGCCCCCTTCGCGCCTGTGGCGCATGGCCCTGCTGTCCCTGCCGTTCTGGCTGCTGTTCGAGGCCCTCAACCTGCGTCTGGAAAACTGGCATTACGTGGGACTGCCGGAAAACTGGCTGGTACGGACCAGCGGCACACTGCTGTCGTTCGCCACCGTCCTGCCCCTGATGTGGGTAACGGCGGAACTGCTGGGGACTTTCCCCGCGGGGCGCATGTTCCGGCTGCGGCTGCGGCCGCTGCCGGTCACCCCGCGCCTGTGCACCGCAATGCGGGTGTCCGGGACCCTGTGCCTGCTGCTGCCCCTGCTGTGGCCAGGCTATTTTTTCGCCCTGGTGTGGGCCAGCCTGACCCTGCTGCTGGAGCCTTTCAACCACCGCGCCGGACGGCCGTCCCTGCTGGCGGACCTGGAGCGGGGCGAGCCGCGCCGCCTGATCCTGCTGCTGGTGGCGGGGCTGATTTGCGGCGGACTGTGGGAGGCGTGGAACTATCGGGCCACCGCCAAGTGGATCTACAGCGTGCCGTTTTTGACCGGCACGCACTGGTTCGAGATGCCGCCCCTGGGTTTTCTGGGCTTTCCCGCCCTGGCTCTGGAGGGGTTCGCGTTTTATCACTTCGCCTGCGGCTGGCGCGGATCCCGCCGGGCGCGGTGGCTGCGGGTGGTTGGGATTACCCTGCTGTGCGCGGCGGCGTTGTGGGGCATGGACCGCTACACCGTGCGGCCATGGGCCACGGCGGGGGCCGACCGCCCCCCGGCGGGGTTCGCTCAGGGGTCGTGACGGGGGCGCGGGGTAGCGGACGACCGCTATTTGCGCCCGCCACCCCCTGCGGTGACGGGGACCGAACGCGGAACGCGCTCGCGCTCGTGCGGGCCCAGCACGCGCATGCCGCCGCTTTTGGGGCGCCAGCGGAAACGCTCCAGACTCACCCGTACCCCGCGCTTGGCGAACATTTTTTGAAAATGCTCGAAGTTGCGCGCCAGAAACGCCACCGTGGAGCGATAGCCGTAGCGCATCACCTCGTGGCGGGTGTCGTGGCCCATCACGTTCTGGGCGAACATCACCGTGTCTTGCGGATCGGGTTCGATGATGGCGATGTCCAGCCCCGGATTCTGCATCTCGTGGCGGCTCTTGGCGTCGCGCAGGCGCATGCTGGTGTTGATGCGCATGGCCTGATCGGTCACGAACGACAGGCCCTTGTGCTTGATGCCCTTGCAAAAGCCGTGGCAGGTGGGCAGGCACACGCGGTCGCGGTCGTTGTCCAGATGCACCACCGGGTTGATCACCACCAGCAGACCGGCGCCGTTGTCCACCGCCACGCTCATGTTGGCCACGCGGCCGGTGCCGCCGTCGATGTAATCGACGCCGTCGATGTGCACCGGCTGGAACAGCACCGGCATGGAGCACGACGCCACCACGGCGCGGCTGATGGGCACATGGCGGCGGCCCTCGGTACCAAAAATCACATAATTGCCCCGGTCCAGGTCCACCGCCGGGATGAACAGCGGGCGGCGCAACTCGCGGAAATCGTCGGTCATGGACTCCTGGCTCAGGTAGTGGCGGGCCAGGGTATTTTCCAGCGGGCGCAGGGTAAAGACGCCGGACGGCAGCATGTCCTGCACCGTCCACAGCATGTCCAGCACCGAAGGCAGGCGGCGCTTCACGAACATTTCCAGAACGCCCTCGCATCCGGCGGCCCATACGGACTTCACCCCCTTGCCGAGCATGCGCCAGGTTTCGCCGGTACCAAAGGTGTAAATGTCCTTGCGCGCGATGTTGTAGGGCGAGGCGGCGTTCTCGGCAATGGCGTCGTAGACCTCGCGCGGGCGGGCGCCGTTGACCATCAGGGACGCCACCACGGAACCGGCGCTGGTGCCCACATAAAGATCAAAATTATTGCAGTTGAAGCCGTCCTGGAGGAACTCGTCCAGTGCCGTGAGGGCACCAATCTCGTACATCCAGCCGGGAATGCCGCCCCCCGCCAGCACCAGCGCCACCCGCTCTCCGGGGGCGGGAATGGGCCGCTCCGTGCGGGCTTCCGGTGTCGGGGTATCCGGCATGGGGGTATCCGGCATGGGGGTATCCGGCGGCGGGGTTTCCGGCGGCGGATTGTCGGGTTGTGCCATACGCACTCCAGGCGGTCAGCCGCCCCGCTTGTTCCGGGCCACCGGGCGGATCGATTGCCGCGGCCCGCAACCTAAACCAAAGACGCAACCCATCTCTCCCTTTATTTATCGGCATACCGTGCCCTGCGTATGACCTGTTTTCGGCCCGGCGCGCCGGGCCGGGAAACGGGGCCAACGCCGCCGACGGCCGCCGGACGCGGCCTTTTTGGCGCCCGATGAGGCGACCGCAGTCGATTGACTTTGTTAGATATTTTACGAATCAGGCGGATTTTTTACCGGGGCGCGTCCGGTGGTGGAAAGCATTCCGGGGGCGTGCTATGTTTGGTGTGTGTACACAACCCCGCAAGGAGGGATGCTTATGGCCGTGACGTGGGTTTTGGTAGCCGACAGCAGCCGTGCGCGTATTTTTTCCAAGAAAAACGGCGAGCCGTATGCCGAGGTGGAGGGGATGATCCATCCGGAAAGCCGGATGCACGAACAGCAATTGACCAGTGACCTGCCGGGCAGCGACTCCGGAGGCGGCGGGGCCGAGCGCCATGCCTATGCGCAGCGCACCCCGCCCAAACGGCACGAGGCCATGGTGTTTTCCAAACAGGTGGTGGAACGGCTGGAAGCCGCCCGCAGCGAGCGGTGCTTCCGCGACCTGATGGTGGTTGCCCCGCCGTCGTTCCTGGGCATGCTGCGCGACGAGTTCAGCGGCGGCCTGTCGTCCATGGTGAAGCGGGAGATCAACAAAAACCTGGTGCAAATGAAAACCCAGGACCTGCTGGAACACCTGCCCCGGCGCATCTGAAACCATCGATGAGCCGGTAGACGATGCACTCCCTCCGGGTCGCGCCCCTGTCGCGGCCGGGGGGGCCTGGGTGTTATCCTGTGCGGGACCGGAACCCTCCGGTCCCGCACTTTTTTTTCGGCCATGACTGCTTCAACCAATCCATCCAGCCCCGCCAATCCATCCATACAGCCCACCTACGACGTCACCCGCAGCTACGACGAGAACTACGACGACGGGCCGTTCTGGTCCGGGGCGTTTCCGCAGCCGCCCGCGGGCAAGCCGCAGTACCGGTTTCTGGATTTTCCGGTGTACTCCCCGGTGGGGGTGCCCGCCGGGCCGCTGCTGAACGCGCGCTGGATCGAAACCTACGCCCGCCTCGGCTTCGACCTGCCGGTCTACAAGACCGTGCGCTCCCTGGAGCGCGCCTGCCACCCGACCCCCAACTGCCTGTTTTTGAAGGATGTGGGAACCCTCACCCCGGAGCGCCTCCACGAACGGCTGGTGGCCACCCCCGAATCTCCGGCGGCGGTGGCGGACATTTCCATCACCAACTCCTTCGGCATGCCCAGCAAGCAGCCGGAAACGTGGCAGGCCGACATGGAACGCGCCCGCGCCGCCATGGGGCCAGGCCAGGTGTTCATCGCCAGTTGCGTGGGCACGCCGGGGACGGGAACCGGCATCGCCGGGCTGGCGGATGATTTCGCCCGCACCGCCACCATGGCGAAGGAGGCCGGGGCGCAGGTGGTGGAGATCAACCTGAGCTGCCCCAACGTCACCTCCGGCGAGGGCAGTATTTATACCGATCCCGAGGCCTCCGCCCGCATCGTGCGCGAAACCGCCCGCGCCCTGGGTGACACGCCGCTGATGGTGAAGGTGGGGTTTTACGGCCGCCCGGAAAAACTCGCCGGGGTGGTGCGCGCCGTGGCGCCCCACGTGCGGGGGGTGGCGGGCATCAACACATTGAGCTTCGAGGTGGTGGACGAGCGCGGCCAGCAGGCCCTGCCCGGCGAGGGGCGGTTGCGCTCCGGCGTGTGTGGCGCGGCCATCCGCGAATGCGGGTTGAGTCAGGCGCGGGACCTGGTGGCCCTCAAGCGGCGCGAAAAGTACGACTTCGCCACCGTCGGCGTGGGGGGCATCATGACCCCGGCGGACATCGACGCCTACCTTGCCACCGGGGTGGATGCGGTGATGAGCGCCACCGGCGCCATGTGGGACCCGAGTCTGGCCCACGCCTGGCGCACCCTGCACAACATCAACTGATCGACATCAACTGATCGACCGGTTTCCCGTTTCGGCTGCCCTCAGCCCTTGCGGGAGGGGGCCGGGGTGAGGTTTTTTTCCTCCCCGGCGGGCCGTGCCCATGCGGCGGATGGCCAAGCGGCAGAAAAAGACGCGGCCGGGTTCACCGCTGCGGGCCGTGCCCGCCGCCGGAGAGAAAGGCGTCCTCGGAGCGCTGGGGGCGCCCCATCAGCGCGGACAGGGCCTCGCGGGCGGTGGCGCCTTCGAACAGCACCCGGTGTACCTGCTCCACGATGGGCATCTCGACCCCGCTCTTTTGCGCCAGCCGCCAGGCCGCCTGGGTGGTTTTGACCCCCTCCGCCACCATGCGCATCTCGCCCAGAATCGCCTCCAGCTTGCCGCCCCGCCCCAGGGCAATGCCCACCTGACGGTTGCGCGACAGGCCGCCGGTACAGGTCAGCACCAGATCTCCCATGCCCGCCAGCCCCGCGAAGGTGGCTGGGTTGGCCCCCAGCCGCACCCCGAGGCGGGTGATCTCCGCCAACCCCCGTGTGATCAGCACCGACTGGGTGTTGGACCCGAACCCCAGCCCTTCCACCGCCCCCGCCGCAATCGCCACCACGTTCTTGAGGGCGCCGCCGATCTGGGTGCCCAGCGGGTCGTCGTTGGTGTAGACGCGGAACATGCTGGTACCGAACAGGCTCTGCACCCGCTCCGCCACCTCCGCCTGCCAGGCCGCCACCGCCACCGCCGTGGGCGCCCCCTGCACCACCTCGCGCGCAAAACTGGGGCCGGACAGGACCGCCAGCCGGTCGCGCACCCCCGGACCCAGAATTTCCTCAAAAACACCGGTCACCGGCAGCAGGGTTTCCACCTCGATGCCCTTGGTGGCGCTAACCACCGGCACTCCGGCGGCCAGGGCCGGGGCGGCTTCGGCCAGCACTCTGCGGGAGAACTGGGACGGCACCACCCACACCACCAGATCCCGCGCCGCCGCGACCGCTGCGGCCAGATCGGCAGTGGCGCGGATGCCCTCGGGCAGGGCCGCGCCGGGCAGAAACGCGGTGTTGGCGCGCTCCCGGTTGATGGCGTCGGCCACCGTCGGCTCGCGGCACCACAGGGTGACCCGGTGTCCGGCACCGGCCAGCACGGCGGCCAGCGCCGTGCCCCAACTGCCCGCCCCGATGACGGCGACGTGTGCGCTGCTGGTCATTGGATGATGCGAATGCCGCCGCCCTTTCCACCCCCGCGCCGGCACACCGGTTTGCTTCCGGTCCGGGCGGGGTTACATTGTAGCCACCCCCTCACGGCAACCGGCCGTTCTGCCGATGCGACAGGGGTTGGGCGCAGTATAGGCGCAGGGTCTTGCGGCGTCAACGGGGACAAACACGCAACACATTGTAAAAACAGGTTTTTTTTGGATTACGCAGAGCTTTTTGCAATGCCCCTCTGGTATGCCGTCGGGGTGCCGGTGCTGTTTGGCCTGGTGGTGGGCAGTTTTTTGAACGTGGTGATCTGCCGCCTGCCCCTGGAGCAGTCGGTGGTTTCTCCCGGCTCGCGCTGCCCGCGCTGCCAGACCGCCATCCGCTGGTACGACAACGTGCCGCTGCTGGGGTGGCTGTGGCTGGGCGCCAAATGCCGCGCCTGCAAGGCCCCCATCAGCCCCGAATACCCGCTGGTGGAGGCCGCCAACGGCCTGCTGTGGGGGGCGCTGGCGTGGCGCTTCGGGTGGACTCCGGCACTGCCCGTCTACCTGCTGCTGGCCTCGTCCCTGCTGACCCTGACGGTGATCGACCTGCACCATCAGATTCTGCCCGACCGCATCACCCTGCCCGGCATCGTGGTGGGGCTGGTGGCCTCCGCCACCCTGCTGCCGGTGGGCTTTGTCGGGGCGCTGAGCGGCGCCGTTCTGGGGGCCGGACTGTATCTGGCCATCGTGGTGCTGTCGCGGGGCGGCATGGGTGGCGGCGATGTCAAGCTGATCGCCATGATCGGCGCCTTCATGGGGTGGCAGGCGGTGCTGCTCACCACGGTGCTGGCCGCCACCACGGGCAGTCTGGTGGGGGTGGTGCTGATGGTGGCCTTTGGCAAGGGGCGCAAGCACGCCGTGCCGTTCGGGCCGTTTCTGGCTCTGGGCGCCCTGTTCCACCTGTTCTGGGGCGCGCAGGTGATCGACTGGTATCTGGGACTCGGCCGTCCATGAAACTGATGCCGCGCCTGGCATTGATGTTCCTGTTCCTGCTGGGGCTGGCGGTGATCGCCCACCAGCAACTGCGGCTGGAGGCGGCGGACCTGATCATTTCCGATCAGGTGCTTTCCGCCCCGGCGCTGGCCGACTGGCACCACGCCGGGGCCGCCACCCGGGTGTTTCTGGAAATTTTCGCCAGCGGCGGCGCGGTGGTGGTGCTGGTGGTGTGGCTGCGCGTGCTGCGCCGCGCCGCCGAGCACTCCGCTTCGTCGCTGGAAACCCTCACCCCCCTCACCGACGCCCTGCGGGAACTCAAGCAGCAGGAAACCGAACAGCGCCGCCAGACCCACCACGCCATGGCCGAAGTCACCGGCATGCGCGCCATCCAGACCACGGTGCTGGAAGGCATCTCCAGCGGCGTGCTCACCGTGGACCCCCGGGGCCGCATCGCCACCTGCAACCGCTCGGCGCGTCACATCCTCGGCTGGCGGGACGGCCCCCCGGAAGGGCGCACGCTGGCGGAACTGTTTCAAGGCAATCCCCCCGATCTGCTGCTGTCCCCCGTCCGGGGAGATCAGCAGCCCCAGCGTGTGGAGTGCGAGTGGGTGCCCCGGCAGGGGTCGCCACGCACCCTGGGCATGTCCCTGTCCGGCATCGACACCCCCCAGGGGCCGCTGACGGCGGTGCTGTTTTCCGACTTGACCGAGGTGCGCCGCCTGCGGCAGCAGATGGAGCTGCGCCGCCATCTGGCGCACCTGGGCGAGGTGTCGGCGGGCATCGCCCATGAATTTCGCAACAACATGGGGGCGGTGATGGGCTACGCCCGCCTGCTCGGCCACGAGGTGTCCCCGGACGGACCCGCCCACGAGGTGGTGCAGGCGATGATGAGCGAACTGTCGCAGATGGATCAGTTGATCCGCGACCTGCTGGATTTTTCGCGCCCGCAGCGCATGGAACTGGCGCCGGTGAACCCCGCCGCGCTGGTCCGCAACGCCGCAGAGGTGGGCGGCAGCGGGCTGGGGGTGCGGGTGCAGGTGACCGCGGCGGAAAGCCTGCCACCCCTGCTGGCCGACGACACCCACCTGCGCCAGAGTCTCATCAACCTGGTGCGCAACGCCTGCGAGGCGGCACTGGAGGGGGGCAACGCCACGCCCCTGGTCAGCGTGACCGTGACCGTGGACCCCCGCGAACGGGGCCGCACCCGCCCCCGGGCGCTGCTGCTGTCGGTGACCGACAACGGACCGGGCATCGCGGAAGAGTCCCGCGGCAAGATTTTCCTGCCGTTCTTCACCACCAAGCAGAGCGGCACCGGCATGGGACTGGCCCAGGTCCACAAGGTGGTCATCGCCCACGGCGGCGAGGTGCATGCCGACAACGTGTCCGGCAACACCTCCGGCAACACCTCCGGCAACACCTCCGGCAACACCTCCGGCAACACCTCCGGCGGCGCCTGTTTCCAGATGCGTCTGCCCACCATTTATGCCGAACAGGCCCGGCAGGAACACGACGTGGAGGCGGCATGAGGCTGTTGCTGGTGGAAGACAAGCAGGGCATGCGCGACATGCTCACCCGCGCCCTGACCCGCGAGGGCTACGAGGTGACCGCCGTGGCCGATGGGGAACAGGCCCTCAAGGCGCTGCAGGGCACCGCGCCGGACCTGGTGTTGACCGATCTGAAACTGCCGGTGGGGGACGGGCTGGAGGTGCTCGGGGCGGCCCGCGAAATCTCCCCGGACCTGCCGGTGCTGGTGATGACCGCTTACGGCAGCATCGAATCGGCGGTGGCGGCCATGCGTCAGGGCGCCTACGACTTCATCACCAAGCCGTTCGACCCCGACCACCTGATGCTGGTGCTCGCCAAGGCCCTGGAGGCGCGCCGTCTGGTGACGGAAAACCTGGTGCTGCGACAGACCGCCCGTCATCAGGGCGTCCCGGCCATCATCGGCGAAAGCGCGGCGCTCAAGGCCGCCATCGATCAGGTGCAGCGGGTGGCGGCCGGTGACACCACGGTGCTGCTGGGGGGGGAATCGGGCACCGGCAAGGAACTGTTTGCCGAACTGGTGCACGCCCAAAGCCCCCGCGCCAAAGGGCCGTTTGTGGCGGTCAACTGCGCGGCGGTGCCCGAACACCTGCTGGAATCGGAATTTTTCGGCCACGAAAAGGGCGCGTTTACCGGCGCCGACAGCCGCCGCCTCGGCAAGTTCGAACTGGCCCGCAACGGCACCATCTTCCTGGACGAAATCGGCGACATGGACCTGACCCTGCAAGCCAAGCTGCTGCGGGTGCTGCAAAACGGCGAGATGTTCCGCGTCGGCGGGGAGCGCCCGGTGCCGCTGGACGTGCGGGTGGTGGCCGCCACCCACCGGGACCTTGGCGAGATGATGGCACGGGGCGCCTTTCGCGAGGACCTGTTCTACCGTCTGTCCACCTTTCCGGTGCGCATCCCGCCGCTGCGGGAGCGGCGGGAGGACATCGCCCTGCTGGCGACATATTTCGTCACCCGGCTGGCCGCCGAACTGGGACGCGGCACGCGCCGCATCTCCCCCGCCGCCCTTTCGGCCATGGCGGGCTACCACTGGCCCGGCAACGTGCGGGAATTGCAGAACTGCATCGAGCGGGCGGTGATCCTGTCCACCGGCGAGGACATCGCCCACGTGGACCTGGGGACGCCCGGCTCCCTTCACGGCGCGGCGTCTGCCGCCCTGTCGGCGTCCGGCTTGACGGCCCCGGCCCCGGCCCCGAATGGCTCCGGCCACGCCTCCGATCCGCCGCTCTCGCTGGCCGGGTCGCTGCACGAAGTGTCCGGCAGGGCCGCGCGCCACTATGAATCCCTGCGCATCCGCCAGGCCCTGGACGAGGCGCAGGGCAACAAGAGCCGGGCGGCGGAACTGCTGGAAGTCAGCTACAAAACCCTGCTGACCAAGATACGCGATTACGCCATCGAACCGGTGGAAAGCGGCGGCAAACGGGAGTAAGCTGTGGGCCGGTACGCAGTCTGAAACCGGATCGGGAGAGTCCCAGTGAGCCGCCTGTTCAAGTACAACTCGATTGCCGACCACATCCTGTCGGTGCTCGGCGTGGCGCTGGTGGTGATGTTCCTGGTGGTGGTGTTCGGCACCCACTGAGGGGCGCCCCGCCTATTTCGGCTTCGCCCCGGCTCCGGCTTCGGCCTGACGCCGCAGTGCCAGCTCCCGCGAGGCCACCAGCACTCCGCCAAGAATTTTCAGGCCGTAGCCCAGCAGCCACAGGCTGCCCGCCAGCACCGACAGGCCCAAAGGCACCGCCACCAGGGGGTGCCACAGGGAGCGGAAGGCCAGCTCCGGGCTGAGGGCGATGCGCGCCACATGCCCCAGCAACAGCGCGCCGAACCCGCCGGTGACCATCAGCGTGGCCAGCATCAGCAGCACCACCAGCCACGACACCATAAAGTGCCGCGCCCGGGCGCGCCCGGAAGGGGGCGGGCCGGTGGACGGACCGAAGGGGCTGACGCCGGGGTTCATGACCCGGAACCGGGCGGCAGGGGATTGGGCGGAGCTTTGGGCAAAGGCCCGGAGGTGGACCCGGACGTCTCCTGCTCCAGCCACCACTCCCGCACCAGCAAACGCACCTTGAGGGTAATCAGCAGGCTGGCGATCAGCAGCATCCCCACTGCGAACAGAATGAAGTGATCCCGCCGGGCGAGCTGCCGCTCAAACTCGCCAAGTGCCCCATCGAGGCGCTCGGCACCCTGCTCTCCCTTGCCGATTTCGGCTCCGGCCCCGGTCACCGCATGGTTGCGCAGCATCTCTTCCACAGCGCCGACGTGGGTCCAGGCCTCGGACATGCCGACGCCCAGATCGTCCACGTTGCGGCCCCGGTGCTTGGCGTGCTCCACCCGGACCTTCAACGCCTCCAGGCGCATGCCCAGAGCCACATAGCGGTCCTGCAGTTCCGGGGTCAGGGCCATGTCGGCGGCCAGCCGCTTGAGGCTGAGCAGGTAGGCCACCAGGTCGCTCATCGGTTGCGGGGGCAGGTCGAAGGGCGGCATCGGCGAACCCGGGGTGACCCGGGACGGGGCGCGCAGGTGGCGGCGGTGCCAGTCGGCGTCGTGCCCGGCCACCTCGCCCTCGAAGGTCAGGTCCGGTCCCAGGTTGCCGCCGGTGCCCCGCAGGCTGTGGCACCCCTGGCACCCCTTGTGGGCGTAAACCAGTTGGCCCCGGGCCACGGCTGCCGTATCGGCGGCGGAAGGCGGCCAGGGGACGGTGTCGGCGGGCGCGGCAGGCGCGGCGTCGGAGGCGGGCGCGGCGGCGGCGCCTGCTTGCGGGGGGGCGGCGCCGCCGGCATCCCCTGCGGGAGCGGCCGTGGCGGGGGCCGGAACGGGCGCGGGGGGCGCGCCGGTCAGGGTGACCAGATAATCCGCCAGGTGTGCGGCCTCCTCCGGGTCGCTGACCGGCGGCATGAACGAGCCCGGCGTCACCTCCCCCGGTGCCTTGAGGTGGCGCAGGTGCCAGGCGCGGTCGTGGCCGGGCACGGCCCCGGCGCGGGTGAGGTCGGGCCCCACCTGTCCGCCCTTGCCGTTCAGGGTGTGGCAGCCCTGGCAGTTCTTCTGCTCGAACAGGGTTTTACCGGCGGCGGCGTCGGCCAGCGCCACCCCCGGCAGGGCCAGCGCCGCAAGCGGCCCGATTCCCAGCGCCAGGGCCAGGGCCAGCGACATGGAAGTCCCGCGCTTCAACTGAAATGTCCCCACAGGGTGAAGGCGATGAACATCACGGTGCAGGCGATGCCAAAGCTGATGGCCACCGGCCGCTTGCGCGGGTTGCGCTCCGGGCCGGGATCGAAAAAGGGAAAAAATACCAGCAGCACGGGCACGATCCCCATCAGCCCCACCCCCAGCATCTTGGGCGCCCAGCCGCCCAGAAAGCGGAACACCTCGGCGAACTTGAGGAACTGGTAGGCGGCCAGAAAATACCACTCCGGCTTGATGTGCTCCGGGGTCACGAACGGATCGGCCTGCTCCAGCATGGGCGCGGGGCTCAGCCACACGAACACCAGCATGATGGCGATCACCAACAAGGCCGCCACCACCTCCTTGAGCAGGTGGTGGGGCCAGAACGGAATCGCCCCTTCCACCTCCTCCTCCGGCAGCAGCAGGTCGCGGGCCGAGATGATGGCCACCGGCGCGCCGCCCCGGGTCACCACCAGGTGGCGCACATGGTGGCGCACCATTTCCTCGTTGGCGCGCCGCAGCGGCTCGTTGTAGTCGATGGTCAGCAGGGGAAAGGTCATGATCTCGCCCACCGTCACCGGGGCGTGGGGCTCCTCGGCCAGCACCCGGCCCGCCAGGTCGGTACCGGTGACGATGCCCACGTAACGGGGGGGCTCCGAGTGCTCCTCCCGCACCAGCAGGGAGCGGATGCCCATGCGCCGCATCAGGCGCGCCGCGTCCACCAGATCGGTGCCGGGGGGCACCGAAACCGGATCGTCGCTCATCACATCCCGAACCCGCATCATGCCCATGGCGCAGGATTCCTTACAGCGGCCCGGAGATGCCCAGGCGCCGGATCATCAGAAAGTGCATGAGGAGCAGCACCATCATGGCCAGCGGCATGAGCACCACATGGAAGGCGAAAAAGCGCGTCAGGGCCAGTTGCCCGACGGTGTCCCCCCCCTTGATGAAATAGACCAGGTCATCGCCGATCAGAGGGATGGCGCCGGGGATCTCGGCACCCACCACGGTGGCCCAGTACGACAGGGAGTTCCACGGCAGCAGGTAGCCGGAAAAACCGAATATCAGAAGCCCGAACATGAGCAGGGAACCCACCACCCAGTTGAAATCCCGAGGCGGCTTGTAGGCGCCGTACATGAACACCCGCAGGGCGTGGATCATCACCACCACCATGATGAGGTTGGCCCCCCAGTGGTGAAAACCCCGCGTCAGCCAGCCGAACGGCACCACGTTGGTGATGTGCACCACCGAGGCGTAGGCCTGATCCACCGTGGGGCGGTAATAAAGCAACAAGGCCACCCCGGTGACCACCTGGATGAGGAAAATCAGAAAGGCGATGCCACCAAAACAGAACCAGAAATTGACGTGCGCCGGCACCGGCTTGCGCAGCGCCTTGGACAGGGCCGCGCGAAAGTCCAGCCGCTCGTCCAGCTCGCCGTACAGGACACCGGTGAACAGGCTGGCGATGTTGAGGACGTTGCGCAGCCCCTCGCCGCTGTCGGGGTTGCGTTCGCGCTTGAAGGGCCAGAGTTTGCCGAACCAGCGTCCCATATCAGTTCACCGCCATTTCAGCTGATGACCACGGTATCGCCGGCCACCCGCACGTCGTAGCGCTTGAGGGGGGCCGGGGCCGGGCCCTGCACCACCGCGCCGTTGATGTCGTAGCGCGAGGCATGGCACGGGCACACCATCTGGCGCGCCTCGGGGCTCCACCCCACCAGACAGCCCAGGTGGGTGCAGACCAGGCCCAGGGCGTGGACGGTGCCGTCCACCCGCACCACGCCTACCGGCTGCCCCTCCACCAGCAGCTTCACCATGGGTTCCTGATCCAGTTTGGCAAGGGGGAACGACACGCTGCGCTCGCCGCCGGTCTGCCCGCCTTCCGGCTGCGGCCACACGTAGCGGCCGGCCACGTAGGCGCTGGTGCCCACCGCTCCCGCCGCCCACAGCCCCAAGCCCAGGTTGAGCATGCGGTGCATGAACTGGCGCCGTTCCGCGTCCACCGCCGCAGCCCCGGTAGCGTCCGGCGGCTGAAGCTCCCCCCCGTTGGGAACGGCGTCGCTCATTTGGGTTTGCCGGGCCAGTTGGTCGGCGCCTTGGCCGTGCCCTTGTAGCTTTGCAGGAATTCCACCACCGCCTCCAGTTCATCGTCCGTGAGGGGGATCTGACGCATGATGGAGCGCGGGTTCACGCTGCGCGGGTCGCGGATGTACTTGCGCATGCGGTCCGGATCGCTCCACGCCGCCACGCTCTGCAGCGGCGGTCCCATTTTACCCCCCTTACCGTTCAGACTGTGACAGGAAAGACACCCCTTGCGCTCGATGAGCATCTTGGCGTTGATGTCGGGCCTGGGGGCCTCGGCGTGCGCCACGCTGGAGGCGGCTGCCGGAGCAGATTCGGCGGCCAGCACGGCCGGAACGGAGAAGGCCCCCAGCCACAGCAGGGCGCTCAGGGCAGCGATCGATTGACGCAACGACATTCCAGCAACCTCCCAGTCTTGGTATCTGTGTGTCTGTTCGGAGCCACTTGCGTGGCTGTTCCGGTCCCGGTTGCGGCCCCACGGCCGACTTCCGGCGTAACTTCCGGCGTAACTTCCGGCGTAACTTCCGGCGTAACTTCCGGCATCACTCCCGGCACAATTCCCCCCCCGGTGGAAAGGGGGAGACTATCCTCCAATTACGCGCCAAAGTCCAGCCCCGCGCCCCTGCCGGAACCCGGCCGGGGGGGAAAGCGGGGAACAAAAGGGGGGGCGGGAGATTGACCCGGAGCGGGCGCTTCCGCTACAACCCCGGCTACCGCCCCCGGCGTTTTTTCGCAAGGCAGAAGGACCCCGCCCATGCAGTTGCAGCGCTCCGTTTTCGTCCCGAGGCTTTATTGGATCCTGGGGTTGTTTTTGTGGACCCTCCCCGTGCCCGCCATTGGCCTGGCCGCGGAGGCACCGGCGGACGAGCCGTGGGCGGCGGGGTTGACCCCGGAGCACGGCACCGTGCCCGCCGGGGTGTGCGCCCCTCCCCCCGCTCCACTGCCCGCGGCCGCGCCTGCCGAATTGGCCTGGCTTTCCCCCACCCCCCAGGGCGACCACCTGCTGTCCGTGGGCGGCACCTCGCCCCGTGACCTGTGGGCGGTGGGCGACCGGGGGCGCATCCTGCATTACACCGGCTCCTGGCGCACGGTGGACAGCGGCGTCAGCGATTATCTGGCCGGGGTGTGGGCCGCCGACCCCCGCCATGTGTTCGTCACCGGTTACAACGGCCGCGTGCTGTTCTTCGACGGCAGCGCCTGGCACCACCAGCCCACCGGCGTCAGCAACGACTTCAACGGCATCTGGGGCGCCTCCGCCAGCGACGTGTTCACCGTGGGCGACCGGGGGGTGATCTTCCATTGGGACGGCACCTGCTGGATGCGCCAGGAGAGCGGCACCCGCAACCTGTTTTTCGGCGTGTGGGGGAGCGCCTCCGCCGACGTCTGGGCGGTGGGCGGACGCGGCAACGTGGCCCATTTCGACGGCCTGCGCTGGAGCCCGGTGGACACCGGCGTCGGGGATCTGGCGTTTGTCTCGGTGTGGGGCAGCGGGGCGGACAACGTCTACATCGCCGGCGAGGGCGGCACCCTGCTGCACCGGACGGGAAGCGGCTGGGGGCGCGAAGATCTGGGCACCGAAACCCTGCTGCGCTGGGTCTGGGGCAGCGCCGCCAGCGACGTGTGGGTGTCCGGCGACGAAGGTTTTCTGGCGCATTTCGACGGCCAAAGCTGGCAGCGCGTGGCCACCGGCACCGATCTGGCCATACGGGGTGGGTGGAGCGATCCACGGCGGCCCTCCGGACTGGTGCTGGTGGGGGATGACGGGTTGATCCTGTCCGGTTCCGGAAAGCCCGGAAAGCCCCGGCTGAAACCCGCGCGGCAGGGCGTTTTTGCCGATCTGTTCGCACTGGACGGCAACTGGGCGGTGGGGGACGAGGGGGTGATGATGCAGCGCACCCGCAACGGTCGCTGGCAACCGCTGAAACCGGTCGCCAACGGACCGCGCGGCCCCCTGTCCGCCGTGGCCGCCCTGCCCGATGGGCGGGCCGTGGTGGCGGGCAGCGAGGGGGCATGGGTGGGGGACGGTCGCCACTGGCGCGCCGTGCCGGTGCCGGAAGGGCGGGCGGTTCACGCCCTGCGGGCGTGGGGCAATCGGGTGCTGGCGGCGGGGGACGCCGGTCTGGTGGCGGCCTTCACCGGCGACGGCTGGGAAATACTGGAAACCGGCAGCCACGACAACCTGTACGGCATTGGCGGAAGATCCCCCGCGCAACTGTGGGTGGTGGGAGAGGACGGCGCCGCCTGGCGGCTGGCCGACGGCGCGTGGCGGGCGTGGCCGGTGCCCGGCGGCGAAACCCTGTATGCGGTGTCCGCCTCCGGTGTGGCGGTGGGGGAAACCGGGGCCATCTATCGCTGGCTGGAGGGGGGACAGGATGGAGCGGAGGGGGCGTGGCACCCCGTGGGCGGGGGCGGACTGTCCCTGATGGGGGTGGTGGACACGGCGGACGGCCACACCTGGGCGGTGGGGGATTTCGGCACCATTCTGGACCTGGACAACGCCCGGCCGGGGGCTTTGCCCCGGGTGGTTTCCGCCACCGGGCAGAGTTTGTGGGGCGCCGGGCTGGACGGCAACGGACGCCTGACCCTGGTGGGGGATGGCGGCGTCATGCTCGGCGCGGGAACCCCCGCCATGCCCGCGGGAGTTTCCCCGCCGCGATGAAGCTGGCCGCGCCATGGGTTTTACGCGAATAGGCCCGCCGGGGCTCCCCGGCCCCGCACCCCCACGTCCGGGTTTTCTCCCACGTCGATTCCGGCCCCCCCTATCCCCAGCCCTTTCCCCCCCAACGGGGAGGAAAGGGAGGTGCTGCGCGCACGGCACGTGATGCGGAAAGTGATGGATTAGATTTGTCCCGCGTGGGACCGGCTGGAATAGCCGTCACGTATGGTTTGTCGTCGAACGGTGACACTGGCAGGGGAACAAAAACCGAGGAAAAGGCGCGGCCGGATTCGCGATGGACGGGGCCGTGCCACGGGTTT
>Ga0224495_10000735_pt1 | contig 25037 bp, 21 predicted proteins | sample SF_Jul11_sed_USG_FD_168128 | JGI IMG/M metagenome (GOLD analysis project Ga0224495, IMG submission 168128) | Sediment microbial communities from San Francisco Bay, California, United States - SF_Jul11_sed_USGS_4_1 | ecosystem: Environmental > Aquatic > Marine > Sediment | place: USA: California...
CAACAAGGTATTTGACGGTGCAATCTGTCAGGACTTTGCCATAAGGGAAAATGACGGCATTAATCTTCGCCAGCGTTATATCGAATGGCAGGCAGAGATCAACCTTTTGGAAAAACGCGGTATCACCGGCACAGGGGCAGGCTGTGTCAACGACTACCGGAGCAACTTCTATTACAGGCTGCCCAAACTCAATACCCTAAAGGCATTTGACCAGAACGGTTTTCTGGCTGTTGGTGCAGAGACAGGCCTGTTGGGTTTAGTTGCCTTTATCTGGATATTGGTCCACTACGGCCAAATGAGCTTGAAAGACTATTTGTTGCTTGGGGCGGATAAAAACTCAGAACTATCTGCAATTACGGCTGCCAATAGTGCAGGCATTGTCTCTGCTATTGTCGCAAATCTATTTTCGTCGGTTCATTACAACGGCAATCTGATTGTCTTTGTGCTTTTGCTTTCACTTATAGCGTCAGTCAACAGAATTTATGTCGGGAGTTCACAGTGAAGATTAAAACAGTTCTAATTTCTATAGCGATAATGGGGTGCATAATTTTATACAGCTTCTTTGCAGTCAAAAAAGAAACCGGCCCTGAGTTTGCCGTCAGTATCGATTTAAGTAAGCCCCTGGCAATCGAATGGCCCTGTGAGGTCTCGATTGTCGGCGACGGCGGTGAAAAAGGCCTTCGCATCGCTCCCAAGGTCGGCAGAGGCTGGAGAGGCGAGGCCGGCGGCAAGGCCGATTACCGCTTTTTTATACCCGAAGATGCTAAATACCATATCTGGGCCTATTGTCTGTGGTTTGATGAATGTGCTAATGCTGTCTTTGCCCAGATTGATGATCAGGACAAGGCCATTGTCGGAAACGACCCTGTCTATAACAAATGGCACTGGGTAAGAGGTTTTGACATCGCCTTAAAAAAAGGCACTCACAGCCTTGTGCTTTCCAATCACAGCGATCATATAGCGATTCAAAAAATCGTCTTTTCAAACTCCGCAGCAGACCCCCAGCAGACAGGACTGGTTTTCTCGGATATCTTCTATGACGGCTTTGACGGCTGCGACCAAGGCAATTTCACAAGCTGGCAGCAGGTAGAAGGTTCCTGGCTGGTCGAAAATCCGGGATCTACTATGTGTCTGATCGAAAACTCCCTCATCGGCCAATCCAGGGACAAAGCCTTTATCACCTATAAAAACAGTGACTGGCAGGACTACTCTCTGGATGTCTCAGTCAAGGTTTTGCCTTTCGATTCAAAGGATGCCGCTGTTGGAATTTGCTTTGGCCTGACCGATCCAAATAATTTCTATCTGCTGAAAATCAAGCCTGCTACCGGCGGAAAACAAGCTAAGGCATCGATAATTGATAGCCATTCTGTAAGTATTTCTGAGTTTGAATTGCCGTTTGAGATCGACAAATGGCAGCAGATACAGATCGCCTTAAACGAAGGGTTTGTCGAAGTTATCTGCGGTGGAAACCCACCTGCAAAAATCCAGATATCTGAAAAAATAACCGGCGGGATAGGCCTTCTTCTTGAAGGCAAAATAACCGCTTATTTTGACAATATCCACGTAAGAAAAATTACTCATAACAAAGATCAGGAACAATAAGATGGAGACAGAAAATAAACAAACAGACAGAACCGATATCCTGAAAACACTGGCCGCTATTTTAGAGCCGTGGCTCGACGATATCGATGACAGGGATTTACTCAACGAACAGACCAACCTGCTTTCCGACCTCGGGCTGGATTCTGTGGCGATACTGCAGCTTATTTTGGGTATCGAAAACCAGTTTGGCGTCACCATAAAGGACAGCGAACTGGATTCGGATGTATTTTCAAAAATGAAAAATCTGATTGATATTATAGAGGATAAACTCAATGAAACTAATTGACCTGTTAAAGCACAGTGCGGCCAAATACCCCGATAGAATCGCCGTAAAAGATGATATCTGCCAAATAACCTACTCACAGCTTTTGAAGAACACTGAGCAGTTAAGCTGTTTTCTGAAAACAGCCGGATGCGGACCCGGCGTAAAGGTGGCAATCGTCCTGCCCAACTGCGCGGTATACTTTGAGAGTTTCTTTGCCGTCTCGGCAGCCGGTGCGACGATTGTCGGCATGTCATCAAAAATGACTTCTTTTGAGGCGGCCGGATTTATCAAAAGAGCCGAGGTCTCTTTGGTGATCACTGAAAAAAGCTTTGCAAATAAACTTAGAGAACATTTGAATAATGATAAGATTGCAATAGCTACCGTAGAACAGGACGCCGATTGCGCATTAAAAATAGAGACAATTGTATCCGGCACTCTAAAAGTTGACAGCGATAACAGCGATGTCGCCCTGATGGTTTACACATCGGGAACTACCGGCCAATCCAAGATCGTCATGCTCACAGACGACCAGTTGATATCAAATATGTTTATCTACCGCTGCGTTACCGATTTTGACCGGCCCAACATCGTCTACTGCTCACTGCTTTTGCATCATATCTACTGCATCTGTGCACAGATCCTTACCCACATCAGCTGCGGTGATACCTTTATTGCCAAGGACAGACCCTTTTTTATCAAGGATTTTTTCAAAGATGTAGAAAAACACAGGGTAACCATCACCGCCTTTGTGCCTTATATGGCGATTTTGATGGCTGAATACCCTGATCCAAATCAGTTTGACTTATCCAGTTTAAAATACATCACTTTTTCAGGCGCAAAGACGCCTAAACTTATCTATCAGAAACTGACTAAAACTTTCGCTCATATTAAATTCATTAATACATACGGCATGAGCGAGGCAGGCTCGCGGATATCCATTGCCGCACCAAATCCTGCCGAGTTTCCAATCGAAAGCGTAGGCAAACCCATCCCATCGGTTGCAGTAAGGATCACCGATGATGATGGAAATATTTTACCAGCAGACCATATCGGCCAGGTCGAGATAAAGGGCTGCGGCGTTTTCAAAGGCTATTTCAACCAGCCCCAATTAACAAGTGAAACAATTGTTGACGGCTGGCTTAAGACCGGCGATCTGGGCAGGCTGGATGCCGAAGGCAATCTGTACCTTGCCGGCAGAAAAAAGGAGATGATCCTGTGCGGAGGCGAAAATATATTCCCGGCAGAGATTGAGGAAACACTTCTGGAAAGCCAGTTTGTCCAAGAGGCCGCCGTGATCGGTATCCCCGATGACAGGCTTGAAGAGGTACCGTGTGCGTTTGTAGTCTCAAGAGACGGCAGCTGCACTGAAGAGACAATCATAAATTTCTGTCGAAAGCGGCTCAGCAGCTTCAAAGTGCCAAGGAAAGTTTTCTTTGTAGAGCAGATTCCAAAACTCGGCACATCCAAGATAGACAGAAGACAGCTTAAACAGATCGCTCTTGATAAGCTGGGGATTATTCTATGAGATACATCTACTGTCATCCGCTATTCGATGAGCGAAAATGCGCCCATCGTTTTTCGTACCAGCTGACCAAAACCTTTGAGGAAAATAATCTCCAACTGGAGCGGTTCGATTATCAGGGGACAGGCGAGGCTCAGGGAAAGTTTTGTGATGTTACGATGGAAAGTCTAAGAGACAATTTGCAGGAAATTGTTGGCCAAGACAAGGTGTGTATTATTGGTACCCGCTTTGGGGCGACCGTTGCCTTTGATCTTTGCTGCCGCGATACAGTAGACGTTGACAAACTTGTGATGATAGAGCCGGTCATTAACGGTCGAAGTTATGCAGAGTACCTTTTCAGAAAGCAGCACCTAAAGGACATGATGACAGGAAACGGCAGCAACTTCTCACAGGAAGACGGCTGTATCAACCTGGAAGGATTTAAGACAAATGCAGTTTTTATTGAACAGATCAGACGAATCAACCTCTTTGAGATGCAGAGTCAGATAAGGGTTAAATCGGTTTTTATCATGCAGATATCCGCTTCGGGCAAGGTCTGTTCCGAATACGGGCTTTTTGCAGGCGATTTTCGGAAAAATTCAATACCCGCCTGTATCGAAGTTTTTAATCTGCCCGCCTTCTGGGAGAGGATACCCGACGGCGATTATACCGCAGCAAATGAGAGAATTCTGGAGTGGTGCCGATGAACAGCCATGAGTTTTTCGAGAGCAGCTCTAATAAACTTTCCTGTGTATGCATGGTTCCTGAGGGTCAGAGAATAAACGCCGGTGTTGTATTTGTCCATGCGGCAGACGGCAACCGGCTCGGTCCTCACAGGATGTTCGTTGAACTTGCGGAAAGGCTAAAACATCTCGGAATAGCGTCGCTTCGCTTTGATATGCGAGGCTGTGGGGACAGTGAAGGAGAGCCTGCCGGAGGCGACATCAATCCTGATATCGAGGATTTGCAGAATGCGATCAATTTTTTTATCTCTAAATACCAACCACCGCAAATCTTTCTTTTTGCCATAAGCAGAGGCGCACGGGTCAGTATCTCGGCCCTTGCCCAAAACAGAATACCTGTCAGCGGCGCTATTTTACTTTCGACTCCGTTTGCCGGCACAAAGGCGGCAGCAAAAAAGTTTTCCAGCCGCCTGAAGGAGTATCTCTATAAATTTACCAACCCAGACAGCCTGAAAAAACTTCTTTCAGGCAAGGCCGACCTAAAACAGATCGCAAAGACGCTTGCCTTTGCCATAAGTTCCCAGAAAAGATACCGCTTCAGTACCACGGGTTTTGTTACAAGGTGCCCGTTGTTTTTTATCTACGGCTTAAAAGACCCGATTGTCGCCGATTCTGCGGTTCATTATCGCCACCTCTGCGAGAAATTTCATATCCCCTTTGTGATGACAGAGATTGAAAACGCCAACCACAGTTTCTTTCATTACCGCTGGAAAGAGCAGATACTGGAAATGACCGAAAACTGGCTTTTAAAAAATATGAGTAACAGGGACGAAAATGACCACCTCTCTTGAAAAACTAAGCCTTACCGTCACTGCCTACGGTAAAGCACGGCAGTTTATAAAACGACAAAACAATTCCGTCCTGATAACAAAGGTTCAGGATGAAAAACTTCAGAAATTGATAGCCTATTGCTACGAAAATATAAAATATTACCGCGAGCTTTTTGATGAACATCACATTAGACCTGCAGATATAAAGACGGCCGCCGATCTGGTAAACGTACCTGTCCTGACTAAGAGTGAGCTTCGCAAACGCTTCTGGGATTTTCTGCCCAAAGAACTTCCCGCCTGCCGTATCAGCAGGACATCGGGCAGCACCGGAATTCCGGTCTGTATCCTCTCGGATATCAATTCACGACTGAATAATTCTGCCGCCGTAATACGGTATCGAAAGAATCTGGGAATCAACTTTTTCGGTACGCCTATTATAACGCTTCAAAAAAACGAGCAACAGCCTCACGAAAAACCTCACTGGACGTTTCTACAGGGCCTGCACAAAACCTGGTATGTAAATCCCTACACAAACCGCGATGCCGATATCGATTATGCAATTAAAACCTTGTCCATGCTCAAAAATCCTGCAATCATCGCCATAACACCGGCCATCAGGGCTCTGGCATACCGGATACGAGACGGGATATTGCCAGCGATAAAACCATGTGCCGTTTTAACTACAGGCGAATATCTTAGCCATCCGGTCAGAGAACTGCTGGAAGATACTTTCAAAGTCACGATTGCCGATATCTATGCCTGCAACGAGGCAGGCGATATCGCCTGGCAGTGCAGAGAGGGGCTTTATCATATCAACGCCGATAACTGTATTGTTGAGATACTAAAAGACGGCCAGCCGGCAGGAGATGGTGAAACCGGCGAAGTTGCCATCACAAACCTCAACCGCTATTCGATGCCGTTTGTCCGGTATAAAAATGGCGACCTGGCCAGGTTCGCTGCTATTGATTGCCCCTGCGGCTGCAAGCTGCCAGCTCTATCTGAGATTGCGGGCAGAACCGGCGAGGATATCTACTTGCCTGACGGCCAAGTGATCCCCTGGAATCAATTGAAAGGTTTTATGAACCACCCCGATATCCGCCAGTTCCAACTTATCCAGAATGAGGATGCCTCACTGACTGTAAAATTTGTCCCTGAGCAATACTCTGATACTGAGCATACAAAGAACATTCTTGCATCAAGATTTGAAGGTCTGTTGGCCGGCTCTATTAAACTCGAATTTTCCATAGCCGAAGCGATTGCTCCTGCACCCAGCGGCAAGAGCAAACTGGTTATTTGTCATTACCGGCCGTCGAATCGAATATCTTCATCTTTGTAAGTGCCTTCACAAGAATGAGACCGCTTATAACGGTTAATACAAGGCACACAAAACCTGCAAAAAATTGGTGCAGCAGAAGTTTGCCTATGCCCAGTGTCAGTGAATAAATAAAGACACAGCAGCTTATCCAGCCTGCAAAACCTGTCATAAGTTCGGCTTTTTCAGGTTCCGTATCTGCCAGCAGCCTTACCATTTTCCAGCCTGGACCGGGGATTTTCATTTTACAGTAGAAATCGATAAGGTGTTTATCCGGTTGTTTTGAACCTGTCAGTAATGTCACTATGACCCATGTGGCCGTGACCAGTAGAACCGTGACGACCAGTCTTACTGCATACAGATCCGTACCGTTGTAAGTTGTAAACAGAATCTGCGACAAATTGCCAACGACAAGGCCGGCAATGATGGCTGATATCTCAGAGAAGGCATTGACACGCCACCAGTACCAGCGGGCGATCATGACCGTGGCGATCCCGCCGAACACGACGCTTAGGTATTTATAGGCGGCCAGTATACTCGTCAGTTTTGAGGCCAAAAGAAGCGCCGTTATCATCAAACCCAGCATAAGTATCCTTGAAATAAGGATATAGTGCGAGACGCTTTTGCTGTTGTTTATAAAGGGTTTGTAAAAATCATTTACCATATACGATGTGCCCCAGTTAAGATGGGTATCAATCGTACTCATAAAGGCAGCCAGCATGGAAGCGACCATAATGCCTTTTAGCCCTGTGGGTAAAAAGATATTTATCATTTGGGGGAAACTCTCTTCATGGTCGGCCAGATTTGGCAAATAGTACAGGCTGAAAAGCCCGACAATGATCCACGGCCATGGCCGGATAACATACTGGCAGATATTAAACCACAAAAAGGCGAGCACCGAATCCTTCTCGCTGCGTGTGGCCAAAAGCCTCTGGACATAATAACCGTTGCCCGGCACGCGATGCCACCAGGTAAGAAAGATATAGACAAAGAATGTAAACACAGCCAGCGTGGATGAATTTACATTCGGGAAAAAGTTCAGGAGATTATCTTTGACGGCAACCTTGTGTGCAAAATCAGTAATTATATTATCTGATGCCGCCCGGATATAGACAATAACTGCAAGACCGATTGAGCCTGCCATTGCCAGGATAAACTGCAATAGATCCGTATAGACCACACCGTAAAGACCCGAAAGCGCCGAATACAGACAGGCCGAAAGCCCCAGAATCAAAAGAATAATTGCCGACCAGGTAATTTCACCGATTATTGGAAGTTCAAAAACAGGCGAAACAGGCAGATTGAGCATTACATTTATGACCTTAGCCATCGCAAGCGTCACCGAGGCCATGACAATGCAGTTAAGAAGCACCCCATCAAAAAAGACCTTGAAGATTCTAAGGGTCGAAGTTGCCCGGCTGGGAGCATATCTTTGAGCGACAAATTCAACATCGGTCATCGCCTCGGTCCTTCGCCATAGTTTGGCAAAGAAAAACACCGTAGCGATCTGCCCCATGGCAGCCGACAGCCAGAACCAGTGACCGCTGATGCCGCTGTGCCTGGAGATTCCGGCCACCACCAGGGGCGTATCCGATGAAAAAGTTGTAGCAACTATCGAGGTTCCGGCGATAAACCAGCCGAGACTTCTTCCGGCGACGAAATAGTCATCGGTACTTTTAGACGCTTTTCGGGTAAAACAGACGCCTATAACGATTGCCGCAACAATATACAGCCCTACGATATGCCAGTCGAGAATGCTCATGGTTGCTCTGCGCAGACCTTATCGGTTTTACGGGTGTCAAGTTTTCGATTGAAGATACCATCCGAAGACAGCTGACCTTCAAAGACTTGCTTATCATTTTCGATAATGATTAATTCCTGGGATAAATTTACAGGGGCATCTTTTAGATACAGTGTATAGTCTGCTATGTTGGATATCTTTATATTGACCGTTTGAGAGGTTATTTTGACATCTATTCTGGCCTGTTTCGTGCAGTCATATTTTTCAGTGATCTCGGCCCAGTAGGCTTTAGCAGGTGTACTGCCGGTAAAACTCACGGACGAAGGACTCGTTGTTCTTTTTTTTGTCAGAAGCCATTTTTCTATGCGTCCCCAGTCGACCCAGAAGCTGTGTCCCATCCCTTCATATTCGGTGTACTTCCAGTGATTAAAGCCAAGTTCAACAGCGGTTTCATACGCTCTTTTGGAATACTTTGCCGGAACGACCCTGTCTTCGCTTCCGGTATTGATCCAGAAGGAAAGATTCATGCCGTTTGAGACCAGATCGAGATTGTTCATTGTGCCGCAAACCGGCACACAGGCCGCCCAGATGTCAGGATATTTTAGACCCAGTTCAAATGTCCCGCCGCCGCCCATTGAAAAGCCGGCCAGGTATATTCTGTCAGAATCGATATTAAAGATATGTTTTGCAAGCTCGATGCACTCGAATACATCCTGTTCACCAATCCCGTGGTACCACATATCACCTCTGCCGAATGGACCGATTTGGACCATAGAATCTATCGAAGGCACGATAATGGGACCATCGCCAAGACCGTGAAGCACCACTAAAAGTGGCCAGCTCTTTGACTTGGTATAACCATCCGGAACCTTGACCAGCATGGGCTGAAAAGTGTCATCAATCTTGCTTTTAAAGGTAAGGTTGAGCAGTTCGCCATCCGGCAGCGCCTCGATCTTTCGGATCAGTTTATTGACGGAATTGGCATCTGTTATAGGTTCGATTGCAAAGACAGATGTTGAAAATAACGACATCATAAAAATTGGCAAAAAGAGTCTGTTCATAATTCCCTCGTGAATTGATAGACAATGGTTTTGTGAAGTTTATTTTTTATCCTGACAAAATCAGGCAAAACAGCGTAAGGCTCGGCACCGAGCATAAGCAGGATTTGTTTTTTGTAAATATCACACTCCGGGCAATAGCAAAGAATGGTTCGATTGCCGCTAAAGCCGGATTGTTTCATAGTCTGGCTGACCAATTCTACGGCCTTGTCTGTAAATCCATCCAGCACAAAAAATTCCAGGGTAGCGATATAGTACTGCAACGCCGACAGCGATGGTTTTATAAAGGCTGTCCCGACAATGCTTTTGTTTTCTGTTGTCTGTAGAACTGCCCCGAAGCCACAATTCTTTTCAAGATCATTCATAAGCGTCGGAAAAACCGGCAGAAATCTTTGAACCTGGGCATATTTGGATGAAAAAAGCTGCTGGCAGAAATCAAAACTGACTATCTTGGCAGGCTCGCACAAAAGTGCTGAAACCTCCGCAAAGTCTGACCAATTAATTTGGCGGATGATTGTTTCCTGACCGGCAGAGTATCGGTTGTTAAATTCATCTGCGATGGCAAAGAGTTTCCGCATGACAATACCACTGTGCCGAATAAATCCGAGTTTTTTATAGAGATTTATTGCCGGGACATTGCCTTTTACGCCAAGATATACCGCTTGTATTTTTTTTGCCTTTAAGTGATCCAGCAGCATAGAGCATACCTGAAAGGAAAGTCCCATTTTCCTGTATTGCGGATCGGTGCATACAGGCCCTAAAATAGCAACAGAAGGATTATCCTCCGAGTGCAGACAGCCAGCTGCCGCAAGGATTCTATCATCGTTTTGGGCAAGAAAAAACGTGCACTGCAAACGGCTGTCCAGTGAGCCGGCCAGAGCCTTACGCAGGCTGTAGTCGAAATACTCAAAAGTCCTGGTACAGAACGACTCTATCTGCCATGCCCCTGGCCGCTGGACGGGTGAACCCGTCTTGAGTATGGTTATATCGAGCTGTTCCTGTGTTATTGTTTGCATTTGTTTTCCGGCTGCGGGTTGTCTTTGACGATCAAATCCCTGATTTTCTCAAATGATTCTTTCATTTCGTCAGTAAAATCAGTCTTGTATATTTTTTTCTGTTCGGTTGGATCAGAGGCAAGATCATATGCAAAAATACTTCCTTCCTGGCATATAAACTTATACCTTTCAAATCTGACGGCGAAACAATCCGGCACGGCACCGCCGGTATATTCGACAAATACAAAATCTCTTTTGCCGGCAGATTTATTTTCTATCAGAGGTTTGAGACTTTGTCCCTTGCACTGATCCGGCACGACAATGCCTGTGTAATTGAGTATTGTCGGCATAATATCGACACTGCTTGCAAATGAGCTTATTACGTTGGGTTCATTTATATCAGCAGCCGAGATCGCAAACGGCACACGGATCAACTCATCAAAAATTCCATGGTGACTTGTATGGCCGTGTTCGTAAAACTGCTCTCCGTGATCACCTGTAATGATAATCACCGAATCTTGAAATCTTCCTTCTTCTTTCATAAAATCAAGCAGTTCTCCCATATCATGGTCGGTCTGTTTTATCTGGCCGTCATAGAGGGCAATGATATGGGCGACATCTTCGTCAGAGGGTCTGTTGCTGTAGAGAGGTTCTCTTGCGATCTCAGTGCCATCAATGTCGCCTGTATAATCGGGATCGAAGAGCGTATCGTAAGGCGGCGGAGGAAGATAGTCCCAGTGGTTATCATAATAATGAACCGATAGAAAGAAAGGGTTGTGGGTGTTATTTGAAAGCCACCTTATAACGGCGTCGTTGACAAGGTCGTTGGTCCTTCTTTTATTGATTTCAATGGAATCTTCCTGGCCAAACGACATACTCGAAAGCATCATGTCAACACTGTAGTCATCATAAAAATCAAAGCCCCTGTCAAACCCGTAGTCGCCGGTCAATCTCGGATTGCAGCCAAAGCCTGCTGTATAGTAGCCGTTTTCCTTTAAAACGCCGGCCAGGGTTTGCACATTTGGGCTCAGTTTATTATTGATATGAGTCGCACCATGCTCACTTGGGTAAAGGGAGGTGAATATCGAACCAACCGCCGGCATCTGCCAGCTCGAAGTCGCAAAAACATTAGTAAAGAGGATATTATCTTTGGCGAACCTGTCAAAATTGGGGGTCGTCTCTCTGGTGTACCCTAAGCAGCTTACATGGTCAGCGCGTAGACTGCTGATGGTGACCAGAACGATGTTGGGCCTGTTTTTTGTTATGGTAAGTTTTTCCTGCGGAGTGTTCTTTAGGTTATGAACCGAACAGCCCCCGGCAAAGATAAGTAAAATACCGCTTAAAATCTGTATAATTGATCTTGTCTTCATCGTCTGCTCCTATTTTGAACCCTGCATCGCTTTTAGTTTTTCCGCCATCTTCCTGGCCTGTTTTGCGGCCGATGTCGATGGAAATTTTTCCTGCACTCGATCCAGCAGTTCAAAAGCACCCGCATAATCCTGTCCGGCCAATAGATCCGTCGCTCGCGAGAGCATGATAGGAGCTACCATTACATCATCACCGTAATCAGTAATAAGCTGATGCTCAAGAGCCGCTATTGGAGCAGTTTTGTCTTTTTGCCTCCGAAGCGCCCACCATTTCATATACATAAGCTTGGCCCGGTAGTCGCTGCACCTCGGATCGGTGATGGCCGTATCGACATTTGCCAGGATGGTATCGGCGTTATTTGTCCTGGACAGCGCATAAAAATGAAGCCAGATGGCATTACCTGCCCGTTTATGATCGCCGAAGTTATCGGCTATTGCTTTTGCCTCGCCTGCCGCTAAAGTAAAGTTCTCCGAATCAAGCCATACCTGAACGATATCAAACTGCAGGGCTATTTTTTCATCTATTTTTTCTTCACTTATAGAATCGATGGCTCTTTTAAGGCAATCAACCGCCACACGGGGAAGCTGCTTGGCGCATTTTCTTGATGCCGATCTGTAAAAGGTCTCTTCTGAGAAGTCTTTGTTATCAAGTTCAGCCGCCTGCCTGGCGAAGGCCTGTGCATGAAAGGCGAAGCCATAATGCAAAAGACACGAATCTGAAAAAACAGATAATTGACTGCTCTGCCGCATCCACTTAGGGAGCACATCGATATTGACCGGTCTGGTCTCTGATGCGTGCAGAAGAGGCAAAACAAGGACATAGTCGTAAGTACCTTTAAACGAGGCTTCAGCTATCGCAAGAGCCTGACCTGCCTTGGCAATCTCGCTTGTCAGGATTCGCAGTTTGAGATCGTAGAATTGGACCAGAAACTTTTTTTCCTCATCCTCTAATTGGGCGGAACCTGCCGGCTTTGTGAAAATCTCAACTGAGGTCTCATAGAAGCTCTTGGCAGGCGCCACCGAAAGCGAATCCTTGTTTTTCTTTTTGCCTTTATCCTCGAAAAGCTCGCCGGCTACCGCGAACATCTGCCTTCCGGTTGCTTTTTTCAGCTGGGTTATCATCTGATTGCCCAAGAAGTCAGCCGCTATCATCTTGGACTTTAGTGCCCCGAATCCAGCGTCGGCACGGTACTTTCGTTCAATACGCCCGAATATTTTTTCTCCGGCCTGTGCGGCCTGTTCGTCGGTGCCTGTTTCAAGAGCCTGGTAAAAGGCTGCAAAATTCGGCTCTGGAGCATCTTCAGCCAGTGCGATATTTGCCAGAACAAGACCTATTATTGCGATTGTTATTATATGCTTATTGATCGTTGACATCTTTTGGTACCTCTCTTTTTAGAGTTTGTAAGGCATTTTCAATCGAATCCGACAAATTCTGCTTATGGACATCGTTGGGATCGGACTTTAGTGAATAGATAAGTTCAAGAGCCTCTCTGTATTTGTTCTCTTCGCCGAAGATGACCGCCTGCTGTAATTTTGCATACTCGGTCAGTGTGCTGATGACATGAGCAATGGCGGGCCTATCGGTATTTATCGACGCAGCCTGTTTGCAGACAGCTTCAAGAACCTCTGCCGCCTGATTCTGCTTTTCTGCTGCATCCAGAAGCCATGCATAATGATAGCCAAGCAATAGACCACCGTAGCCTTGTTGGTACTGGCTGTAGAGGTCTTTGAAAATGGAAGTCGTTTTTTCTTTGAATTCCTTATCGCTGCCGTCTTTAACGAGAGCAATCAGTCTTGCCGGCGCATCAAAACTGCCCCTGGGGAAATTTATAGAAGCGTCTTTTTGCTTGAGTATCTTAACTGCCTCGGTTTCCAGTTGGACTATCGGAACACGGTAATAATCCGGATAATTTTTGACAAGGTCGACAGAAGCCTGGTTATAGTCTTCGACTTTACCTTCTATCAGATAGACCTGAGACAATCTGTCCATGGCCGGCGGAATATAATTGGGTGCAAAGGGGTCTTTGTCTTTAATAAGAGCAATGATTTTCTTGTATTCACCGATAGCTGAATCATAGTTTTCGTTGTACTGATAAATCTCGGCCTTTGCAAAGCCTGCTGTCACCGCAAGTTTTAGCACAGCTGTGGGTGTTGGCTGGTTGGGATCTTGGCCGATAATTTTTTTTGAGTGTACAATAAGCTCTTCAAACGCCGCAAGTGCCTTGTCATCCCTTGCCTGCATCCGGTAAACTTGGCTGGCCATATTGAAACTGCAAAGTTTTATGAGATCAGGGCAGTCGGTAGCCTGAGCGATTCTCTCAAAACAGTTGACCGCCTTATCCAGATCACCGGCCTTAAAATTGATCATTCCGATACGGTATTCGATCCTGAACCTCAGTGTATTATCTGTACACAAGGCAAGTGCCTGATTTAGTTCAGAGATCGCTTTGTCTGCCGCGTCAGTCGTTATCTTATCCGGTAATTTGTATGAATCGATCAGTACCTGAGCAGGCTCTGTGTCCTGGGCAAATGCGTTAAGGCCGCTTGCCAGAACCAGCAATACGGCACACACAATTTTTCTATAACTTTCTTTCTTTAGGGTATCCATCTCTTGTCCTCATTGAAGAAAATGTTTTTACTTCGATTACGCTTTGGGCCGGTGTGGTTTTATTAACACTGATTTTTTCAGGCGATTCGATATCAAGCTGCTGTAATTGAATAGTTCCACAGCTTAGGTTTAAGATCGCCTCCCAGCCGTTCTCCCAGCTTCCCCCGCGATTGGCAAGGTCGTAGCTTACCGATTCATACTGGCACATACTGTAGGTATATTCCCACTGCCAGCCGTTAAATATGGTAAGAGGCAGCGACTGCCAGTGATAAAAGCTGGTCAGCTCCGCCAGTATCCGTGCGACCGGGTCAGGACAGTTGTCTGTCTTTTGATGTTTTACCGACGCCGGAAGCACCGATGAAAAGGCAAGGTTTTCCTTGATGCGGCAGGAGCGGTTGATAAACGGGCCGCTCCTTGCCGCAGGGACCCAGATATTGACACTTTCAATAATCGTTGGTTCGACTATAAAAGTCTCTATCGGGGGCAGGTTAACCTCTGCCGGACCGGTATCAGCCAGGCATTCAACGAAAGGAGTTAAAAATGTAAAAACTAACAATAATTTTAATCTCATAATATGACCTTTCAGTGTGTGGAGAATGCGCCTTTCTTCTTCGCGTTTTTCATGCATAAATTGTTGACTGCTATCGTTACAGGTGTAAGGATGACGATAAAAATTACCAGTGCCCAGAGATTCGCTGATATCTGGCCGATTTCGGCTCCTGCCAGAAGTGATTTTCTGGCTGCTTCCAGCGAATGGGTCAAAGGCAGACAGAAGGCCATTTTTTGCATCCAGTCCGGCAATACACTCACCGGAAACATGGTTCCTGCCAGCATCGCCCCTAAGCTGGAAAAGACCCAATTGACAGGATCGCCTTTTTTGACGACCACCAGTATGCTGCAGGAGATCACTCCCAGCATCAAAAACACCGGCCCTGTCAGGGCCATGGTCAATAGTGCCGCCGGCCAGTTAGCATTGTCAAGTTTCATGCCGAAAATAAGGATCGCCACCACAAAATAGCAGGCTACACGGATGCTCTCAAAGACAAACTGCCACAGCGATGAACAAAGTAAAAGCCAGTTATAGCCGGTTGGTGTAGCGCACATCGCTTCCAGTGTCCCCTGATTCATGATCTGGCGGATATCATTGGTAATGGTGACAAGGCCTGCCCGCAGGTAGCTGTTGATGGCAAGACCGACAAGGGCAAATGAAAAATAATCACCGCCGTAATTTTTTAACACCGAACTCTTGCCGGCCTGGCCCAGCATCTGCCCTATAAAGTAGATTACGGCAATACCGAAAAATACCTGCAGGAACTGAAAGACAAACTGAAGCTTATAGCTGACGGATATCTTCAGATCCTTTTTTATAAAGGCGGCAGCCTTACCTGATTCGGAGAAAAAGCAAACAAGTTTATTTTCAGCAATCGCTTCCATACTGCCTTTCTGGTAATTGTAAATCCTCAAAAATCTCATCCGGATCTTTCTTGATGCAGCCGGCGAATATGATATAAGCCCCAAAGTCCTTGACCGCCATAGAGACTATCTGGCCAAACTGCCTGGAGTCTATACCGCTGATAAATATTTCGTTTGTTTTATCCGCGGCAGTTCGCACCTTTGTCTTAAAGCCTGTTTTTTCACAGAAGGTATCGATCTGGCCGTTTAGATTTTCAACCTTAAGCATATAGTCATCACTTCGGGATAAATCTTTTGCAAGGAAAGCTGAAATGATCCTGCCTGAATCGACCATTACAACCTTATCGCATATTTGCGATATCTCTTCGAGACGGTGTGTGCTCCAGATGGCGGCACAATCTTTCCGACTGGAGACATAGCTGCGGACCATCTGTCTGACCATCTTTGCCGAACCCGGATCAAGACTGTTTGTTACCTCATCCAATAAAAGAAGCGGCGGCTGATGCAGCAATGCCCTCATCACGGAAACTTTTTTTCGCATGCCTGCTGAATAATCTCTGAAGAGCTGATCGGCCTTTTTTTCAAAGCAAAATTCTGCAATCAGTTCCTGCGTTCTTTTTTTAGCATAAAGGCAGGACAGGCCGTAAAGTCTTGCAAAGAATTCGAGGTTTTCTCTGCCGGTCAGCCGCCAGAAAAAACTCCTTTCATCGCTCGACACATAGCCTATCCTGCCTCGTATCTGACGGCCTTTTTTGCTTAACTTTTGGCCGCAGATACTCACCACTCCTCCATCGGGTTCAAGAAGGTCGGCCAGTATTCTAAGAAGCGTTGTCTTGCCCGCTCCGTTAGGACCGACCACGCCGAGGATCTGACCCGACTCGATGCAGAGACTGACGCCGTCAAGAGCCTTGACCTTTTGCCTTTCGGCAAAGGGCAAAAACAGTTGCTTAAACAGAGGCAGGTCTCTAAGGTAAATCTTTTTCAGATTTGTCGCTTCCAGTACCTTCATGTTATTTTTCCGTCATGGTCTCAATTCTTGTCAGGCACAGTCTGGCCTCGCTGGCGAAGCTGCTCTGGGGATAGTCCTTGACCACAAGGTTAAGGGCTTCTTTAGCCTGCTCGAATTTGCCCTGGAGCATATAACAATAACCAACGAAAAAGCTTGCTTCTGGAGACTCCTTGACATCAGGATATTCAATTTTGATTATAAGAAACTGGTCAATCGCTTTGTTAATCTCTCCAAGTTTTGCAAATGTCTGGCCTTTTAATATCAACGCTTTTACTGCTAAAGTTGCATTGGCTTTCTTGTTCCTGTTGATATATTCGTCCAAAGACATGAGGATTTTTTCAAGATCCATATCCGCCAAATACATTGATTTGTATAAATTTAATACGATCTCTTCTTTGGCCAATCCTGAGGTTAAGTGGTCCAAGTAGGTTTGATACAACTTGACAGCCAGTTCATGCTTTTTAAGTTCATGACATCTATCAGCTAATTGATTTAAAATATTTTGAGAGTTTGTATCTTTGGGTAGGTTAACTATAAATTTATCCAAGACATCTAATGCTGTTTTGTTATCAAGATATTCTATACAAAAAAGCACTCCCGTTTTTGAGATATCTAATGTTTTTTCGCCATTAATCCAATTATCCATAATATAACTTTGATCAATTAGAGACATCTTATTTTGTTGACGAAGTTGTCTGGCTATCATATTAAAAACATTACTAAAATTGGGGTACCCTAAAAAGTCACCCAGAAGCTTTTTGATCGCCGCGTCGGCCTGAGCATCATCATTTTGCAGAATATAACATCTGGCCAAGCCTGCTTGAGCATTTATCGCCCAGCTGTCTGATGCATAATCGGTCAAAATATGCCGGTACAACTCAATCGCCTTCTCGGGCTTTTTGGACAGATATTGGTTGGCCACGCGTCCAATACCAACGACAATATCAGGGTGACCAGTATAATCCGACAGAAGCTTTTTGATCGCCGCGTCGGCCTGAGCATCATCATTTTGCAGAATATAACATCTGGCCAAGCCTGCCTGAGCCGACATAGCATAAAAATCTGAAGGATGTTTGCTTAGAATGTAATGATATAGTTCAATAGCCCTGTCAGTCTTTCTCGTGAGATAATAATCGGCTATTAGACTAATGCTTCCGGGAACATCGGCATAACTAAAATTGTCCGCAACAAGTGTCTTTATAATAGCTTCGGCTTTAATATTTTTGTTTTGCTGGAGATAATATATTGCCAAATAGGATTGAGCCCACGCCATGTTAGGTTCTGAAGCATTTTTGTTAAAAGCGTTTTGATACACCGTAATGCTGTTAAAATCCTGTTGTTTGCTGTTATGAGATATTATCTCCTGTAACGCTGTCCAATTTTCAGGATGATAATAGACATGAGCAGCAAGGAATTTGCTGATAGCCTGTGGAGCTTTATTGCTATTAGTGGTAATATACAGTTTGATCAGTTTTTGTTGAGCTTCGAAAGCCAGATCGCTGTTTGGCCAATTTGCTATAATTGTGTTATAGACTTGTTCAGCGTTGGAGTAATCTTTTTCCTTTACATAATTTTGTGCTTTCTCTTTAAGTGATTCTTGAAAGGAGAGATCTGCCTTAGCTCCAGGGGTAAACGCCAAAACAAACCTTGTTAATAGACAGACTACTATTAAAAGCGTAACCATTTGATTTACTTTGTTAATGTTTTTGTTTTTCATAACTAACTCCTTTACAAATTGCGTATGATTTATTTTTAAATTCACATTTAATCCATAAAATATTCAATTCCATACTTTCAAGTTCGTTATCTAAGTTAATAGATTTGCTTTTAGAAAAATATTGCTTCAATAACGGAGCAAAGAATCCCTGGCCTTCGAGCCTGTAATCTTTCATAAACACGCCCATCCTGCTTCCGTTTATTACCTTGTAGGGAAAAGCTGCCGTATAAGACTTCTCGTCATCGAGTTCATTGATGCATAGCACTTGTGGTCTGCCAGGTTGCTTAACCAGGCTTATCCCCTCTATGACAGGTCCCGATACCTTTCTAGCTGAAATATCTTTGAAAGGAACCATAAGGACATCCTTCAGCTCACGTCCCTTCACACTTACCTTTACCATCCAGTCATTTCTAAACAACCTTGCAATATCACGTATTGTTAAAGTTCCAATTGTTGGCAGTTGCTCTGATGTAAACGGGTCCTCTAATATGACCACATCTGATTTAAGGCTTTCTTTTGCTATTTTAGCCAGCCATTGCTGCCATCTCCATTTAGGGTATTCTTTTTCAAGCGTTGCCAGGGGAACCTCCCAGCAGTCGTACCAGTGCCAAACCGTGTTGAATTTTTCGCAGATAAGCCACTGGATTTTGTTATTTTCGCCCGCTTTGAATATACCGACATCGGCGTTATCCTTTGATTTTATCTGCCCCCATGCACTGTTAAGCAGACTTAATGCCTTGTCTGTCGTGCCGGAAAAAACTGCCAAGTATTTTTGAGAGTTAAGAGGGTTGGGGTAGACAAATATCGCTCCCAAATCGCCTTCATAAACCTTACCATTTGCGATTAACTTGCCGTTTTCGATTTCTACCGGCAGCGTGCCCGTGATTTCTGAAAAATGGTTACTTTCAGCAAGTCTTCCGACAAAAATAATGTTATATGTATCAATAAAATCTGCAGGCAGATTCGTATCTTCAAAGCACGGCCCTGAACCGGCCAGCTGTCCGGCAAGCCTTTTAATGCCGTCGTCTCCTTTCCAGACCACCGCATACCGGTCGGTGAATACATCTGATACAGGGCCGTGCAGGGATTTAGTTTTTACATATAGGGCATTTTCATACTTTGGACTTTTACGAACAAATACAGTGCCGGTAACAGAATCCAGGAACTTACCATTTTCGATGATCTCCACAGGTCTGTTACAGTCAAGCGGAGCAAGCTCAAGATTCAAGGTATAGGCATCGACATTGTCAGTCTTGACTAAAATGCTCTGTCCCCAGACGATGGCATCGATTGAAGCGATAAAGTTTTCATCCTCTCTGCCGTCTATCTGAACCCAGTAGGCACTTGGGTTAGCAAGGGATTCAATTGTATAGAAAACACGATAAGGGCTTACGTTCCTTTGTGTTATTGGGATAAGCTGGCCGCGTTTATAGGACATACTTTGGTCGGTCGTAAATGCAAATCTGTTGCATCCAAAATAATCAAAGCACTTTACGGCAAAATCCATGTATGCAGACTGTTCGTTATTTTCAGGATGGGCGTTATCGTAAACAATCGAGAGACCTGTCGTATTGCCTGCCAAATGCCTGTAGCTGTTTCCTGTCGAGAAAAGGCATTCCGCCCATTGATCGGGATGCTTCACAGCCAAAGCCATTGCCTCTATTCCATTGCCACACAATCCGTATAAGTATATGCGGTCTTCGTCGATGTTTAATTTTTGTTTCAATATCTCCATCAAATAGGCATAATCCTTCCATCTCAGGTCTTCATGCGAAGTGGTGTGCCACCACATATCTAACATGCCTTCATGATAAATATGTCTGCTCCATCCGTCCGGCTCGCCGTATTTACCGACACTCCATCGTCTTGGGTCCACATGCATGTATACCGGCCATTTGTTCGTATCCGAATACTCCTGGGGTATATGAATTGCAAATTCGCCAATTGCAGCACCTTCGAATCTTTTTAATTTCAACTTGTTTAGTCCAATTGCCAGATCGGGGCAATTGCCATCTTCGAAATCGGTCTTTGCTTTTATCGCTTTTGGCAAAGCAGATAAAATATCACCGGATAATACTTTTGATTTACTAGCAAGTTCCATTATGTTGTCAAAATGCGAAACGGCTATGGATGAATAAATAAGCTCTGGATCGGGATTAGTTTCTATCTGCTCTTTATTTGTTTTGCACCAGCCGAGCAGGTCCTTTTTCCAGTCTGCAGTAATAATTGCGAGAAAACTATTTTCTTTGCCTATGTTGGTTTTGTCAAAAACAACCGACAGATTATAAAATCCTTCTGCAATCGCGCTGCCGGCAATTGTAAGACCATTGGGGTCAATGTTTACCGGTAATGACGATACCTCTATCCATTGATCCTGTCGCCATACAGATAAATTCAGTTCGGCTTCTGTTTGTTCTTGGGGTATTTTGATATTAGGAGGCAACGTAATTGCTGTTGCATCAGGGGAAAGAGCGAAGTTTTCTGTTTTCCCGTCCTCGCTTTTTATCATGCAGAAAGGTCTCCTGGCATCGAAGTTTTCAGCGATTATTTTCCAGGGCAAAGTGTCAGCATCCTGTTTGCCAGCGTTGTCTTCGGCTGCAAACAGCGTAACATTCAAAATCATAATCATAAAGACCGATATAACTATTTTCCGTATCACTTTTTATCCTCCTTGTGATTTTGCAGGTTAAGAGGTTTTAAGAATCTTGAAAATCTGCTTAAAGTCAGGCATCCAATCGCAAATACTACGATCCCTAAAAGGCCATGCCAGAAGCCCACACTGTATTCTGCAAGGCCGTTAAGCCGTAGCTGCATGGTGGCAAAAATCCTTAGAAAATTCAATACAATCGCTGTTGTCGCACCTGCCGCTATCAATAGAATTGCCCCGGCTATCGAATGCCTGTCAAAGACTGCATAGAAAGATGACATAATCACAAAGCCCAGAAGCGACCTGATTCCGGAGCATTCAGGTGCGATAATCATCGGATAATCCATGCCGGTAAACCAGAACTCAAAGCCATGACGCTCTAAAAACAGATTTGAAAAACCGAAAAGTATTGCCTCCATGATGGCTGAAAAGAACTCTTGTAGATTTACAGTCACAAAGTCAACGGTCCATCGCGGCGGCGGGACCATCAGCATCAAAAATAAAAGCGGGCCGGCAAACAGCCTGTAGTTTGAAAAGCCAAAAAAACCCAATGAAGCTATCAGAAGATTAACCGCCAAAAGCAGGCCCGCTATTCTTGGAAAACCATAAGTTGATGCGACAAGCATCGCCCCTAAAGATATTGGCAGAAAATATAAGATGGGCTTTACCTGTTTTGGTTTGCACTGGGTAAAATCTTCTTTGCTTTTGTAAAAAATAAGCCCGCACATAAATGGAACAAGCAAAAGGCCGTCAAAATTTTTGTCGGAATGCCAAAGCCCCCACAATCCGCTAAGAACCGGTACTGCCGATAAACCCATTATTACCGCAAGCGGTACAAAATAATGCCAGGCAGTTACCGAATTGTTTTTTACCCTATTCAATACCGTTTCCTGACCAATAATATGACTGTAACCTGTATTCATCGTAAAATATCGCTTTTACCTTTTTATTCTTATCCGGACTTAAGCCATTAAAAACATTGAACTTAAGTTTCTATTTGTAGCTTCTTTTGCCTTTCAAATGTTTCTTGCGGCAATTTTAACTTTTCTCAATTAATTGCTGTTTTGCGACCCAAGCGGAGTCGATTGGCAAAATGTTGAAAGAGGCTGTGAATTTTTTTATTTTTTTCTTCACGAATGTCAGGATCCTCCACATTTTCTAAACCGGCCTTATAAAAAATCCCCATTCGTTTCAACAATTTACATTATGTCTCCGCTTGATAGCCAAAATGACAGCAGGCGATATTGAAAAACCAGTAAAAAGGACAGGTAAAATTATGGTAATAAGCGGTGAACTATTCAGGTTAACCCCTGGCATTGCGGGACTTACAGCAGAGCAGATACAGGCTGCCACGTCAGAATCGGCCCGGCAGGGAATCGCTGTGCATCAGGCGATCTATAATCTGGGCTTTACGGATGAGACTGCCTTGTTGACGGCGGCAGCGGAAAAAACAGGCGTTGAGTTCCTGGATATCCAAAACAGTCTCGCGGACGGTGAGATTCTAAAGCATATCTCGGCCAACATCGCATGTCACTATAATATAGTCCCCGTCAGAAAAACCGACCACATTCTCTGGCTGGCCACATCTGATCCTTTTTTTCACAAAATAAAAAATGAGATCGAACTTGTCCTGGACAATTCCCACAAAATCGAATTTGTCCTGGCGACATCCGAAGCCATAAAAAAAACCGTTCGTAAGGCCTACGGTATAGGTGCTGCCACGGTTGAGCAGATGTCGGACGGCAGAGATGAGAAAGATGCGGTTCTTGAAAAACAGGACCTGATAGACGGCGATAAATCAAAGGATGCCTCTGTTATCAAATTGGTCAACCAGCTCCTCGCCGATGCGATAAACGCCGGGGCTACCGATATCCATATCGAGCCTTATGAAGACGAGCTTAAGGCTAAATACCGTGTTGACGGCATCCTTCATGATGCAGGGCTGCCTGTAAATGTACGGTTTTTCAGGGAAGGCCTTACCAGCAGAATAAAAATAATGTCAGGATTGGATATCGCTGAAAAACGCCTGCCCCAGGATGGTCGCTCACAAGTCACATTGGGCGGACAAAGATTTGACCTGCGTATTTCGATACTTCCGACACGATACGGCGAGGCGATCAATATACGAATCCTGCCTCAAAGCAGACTGATTATGGAACTTTCTGAACTCGGTATGCCCAAAAGAGAAGTCAATCTGATAAGTCAGCTTATCACCCGTCCCCACGGAATTATATTGGTAACAGGGCCTACAGGAAGCGGCAAGACCACCACGCTTTATACCTGTATGCATATGCTCAAAGGAACTGAACGCAAGATCATCACCATCGAAGACCCTATCGAATATGAAATGAACGGCATCGTTCAGATGCAGGTTCATCCCGAGATCGGTTTTACCTTCGCAAGAGCGCTTCGTTCGATGTTAAGACACGACCCGGATATCATGCTGGTCGGCGAAATCAGGGACCTCGAAACTGCCGAGACCGCTATCCGAACGGCTCTTACCGGTCATCTGGTTTTTAGCACGCTCCATACCAATGATGCCGCAAGTGCGATTACACGTCTTTTGGATATGGGAATTGAGCCTTTCCTGGCCGCCTCTTCCATTGACGCTATTTTGGCTCAAAGGCTTGTCAGGGTGATATGTCCGCATTGCAAAGAGCCGTACCAGTTGGAATCCGAAATCGCGACCGCTATCAAGGCGATTTTGCATAAGAACAATATCGAGACTTTTTATCATGGCAAAGGCTGTTCCAAATGCAGATTCACCGGCTTTCATGGCAGAACAGTTATTACCGAACTTATCGTCCTTTCCGATAGGATTCGTGAAATGACTATCGAAAGAAAGCATTCCAATGAGATTGATTCTCAGGCAAAAAAAGAAGGGATGACCAGCCTGTTTCAAAGTGGTATTGACAAGGTCAGAGAAGGAATCACCACCTACCAAGAGGTTTTAAGAGTTACCAAAGGCATGGCGTTATCGGAGTAAAATTTTTGGCGTCATATCCTCAATGCCAATAAGAACTTAAGAAATTGCTGAAAATTCCTTCAAAAAAGCATCTAACGTTTTGGCCTGTTTTTGAAAAGTACTTATAGGGAGACAGATTTTTTTATGGTCTGTTTTATGATGATAAAATTTGAGAAATTTTAGAAAAACGCGAATTTTGTTTCCCCAAAAATCGCCCCTCGTGTCATTAAGCGATAGAGAAATACAATTGCTTTTTGAAATATTATGGAAAAGGCAAATAACATCTTGTTGAAATTATTGGGTATCCTGCTCCTTACAGCAGCAATACTCAAGGGCTGGCAGTTGATGACTGAACCAGTCGCCAATAAGGACATCTGGTCGAACCGGGCATTCCTGTTTTTTACCGTGGAGTTCGAATTGGCATTAGGAATTTGGCTATTATCGGGATTGTTCAAACGGGCGGCGTGGTTAATTGTGCTGGCCTGCTTTGTGCTGTTTTGCGGTGTAACCTTGTACAAAGGGCTGACTGGGGCGGATTCCTGCGGCTGCTTTGGCTCGATCACGGTCAATCCGTGGATTACACTGTTTGCGATTGACTTGCCGGCGGTTGTGTTGCTGGCAATCTTTCGACCTAAACTGGAAATACGACAAATCCTGCAAATTCTTCACTGGCTGGAACCAATGCCCAATATGGCGAGTCTGGGACTTGCATCTGTGTTGAGCTTTAGTGCTATTGCTGTGAGTTCACCGGTATTGATTCTTAACAAGCCGAAAATGGTAACAAGTACTTATGAGGTTTTGGAGCCGGAAACATGGATCGGTAAGAAACTTCCTATCTTAGAGCATATTGACATTTGCGAGCAACTTAAAAATGGAAACTGGTTGATTATGTTGTATCATCACGATTGCCCTGACTGTCAAGCCGCAATACCAAAACTCCAGAAATTGGCTAAAGATTTGCAGGGTAATGAAGATTTCCTACGGATTGCTTTGATTGAAATGCCGCCGTATGGACAGGACAATTTGTGTCCTGTTGACAAAAACTCGTCTTTTGTCCTTAGCAAACTGGATACCAGTAAAGACTGGTTTGTGACAACTCCTTTAATTTTTCTACTAGCTGAAGGAGACGTGAAGTTCATTTCTGTAGAAAAGATTCCTAATTTCGGCTCTATACTTTCGTGCTTTATAAGATAAATGTCGAGACTGTAGCATCTTTACAGAGTTTCTTTCTATCCTGTTTTTCGTTTTTCACCGTTTCTGTTCCAATGTAATGTATTTATCGTTGTCTTCTGATCAGCCAGGTATAGGTCTCGCTGCATATCCA
>Ga0224495_10000737_pt1 | contig 24996 bp, 21 predicted proteins | sample SF_Jul11_sed_USG_FD_168128 | JGI IMG/M metagenome (GOLD analysis project Ga0224495, IMG submission 168128) | Sediment microbial communities from San Francisco Bay, California, United States - SF_Jul11_sed_USGS_4_1 | ecosystem: Environmental > Aquatic > Marine > Sediment | place: USA: California...
ATGCAGGTCGAACTGTTCTAAAACAATGCTAGATTACTCGATTTTTTATCGTCGTCCTATTGGCACAGACAGGATTGCGCAAGAACTTCCAAAGTTCGACATTTTCGCCTCTGCATTTAACTCAAGCGAAAGAGTTGGTCGTGTTTTCAACGAGGTTCGTGCTCATAAGAAAATTTGGCATATTCATCCAGAATATAAATATGCACCTCTCGATGAACCAGTAGGTTTCATAAAGGCGCAACCAAGTGCGATAGATGAAGTTGCTCAAGTCAACGCTTTACTTGCCGCGATGGGGGATTTGAGCGGAAAGAGTCTTTGCATTGATATAACGGGCTTCATGAGGCACGTGCTGACATTTCTTGTAGCGAAAATCGCTTACATGGGTATCAGTGAGTTCACAGCACTTTACTCAGAGCCTATGCATTACTCTAAACAAGAGGACACGATATTCAGCACTACCACTTCTGGAGTACCGAGACCAGTTAAGGGAATGGCCGGCAGTAACTCTTCGCTAGGTACAGATTATCTGATTATCGGCGCTGGATATGATCATAAACTTATCAGTGAGGTCACCAATCAAAAAGACATAACGGTATACCCGCTCTTTGCCTTCCCTTCGCTAAGCCCAGACTTTTATCAACAAAGTGCTATACGAGCTTCTGAGAGTGGAGCAGTTGCATTAGAGCCAGCATGGATTGTGAATCGGCGGTTTGCTCCAGCTAACGACCCTTTTTCTACCGCGAGCATTCTGCACGACATCGTGAATGAGATCGATAGAAAGAACGTTCATGCGAATATTTACCTATCTCCCCTTTCAACCAAGGTACAAGCTTTAGGGTTTGCGTTATATTGGCAACTCGAAGGTAAGACCAGAGGTGCGGTGACGATGCTATTGCCAGAGTGCCTGTCATATTCACGAGAAACGAGTTCCGGCTTAAAGCGTCTTTGGACATATACCATTGAATTGAGCTAGACCGCATCCTGTATGGCTGCTAAAACGCAGTCTCGATTCGAGAAAGCTGCCGCGCGGGGGTATTCAGCGCCTATGGCTGGTGATCATTCCATACCGGACTTTGGCTCATCGGGGTGCCATCGGCAGCTATGGCCGAAACTGCGACACTGCCTTGAGCATGATCAGTGTTCTCTTACACCTCACAATAAAGCTGAAATTTCTGTGATAAGGCGGCTCACAGAACACCATTAATTATCCGGTAAATCCTCTAATTTATGTGCTCCATTCGAGCACTTCTTCACCGACTTTGACTCCGAAAAAAACTTGATTTTGACGTGCTAATTTGATTTTGCGCATGCCGTTTGTGCGTTGTTCCAAATCCACATCAACTTTTAAGGAGTTCAAAATGAGTTACACCTATCTCACGACGGAAGGTCTAGCCGAACGCATTCACTACGATGCACGCACCATTCGGCAGCAATTGAAGGACAGCGTTCTGCTGGAGGGCGTGCACTACTTTCGTCCCTTTGGTGGCCGGAAGATCCTTTATATCTGGGAAAACATCGAGCGGGACATGCGGCTCAAGGGCAGTTCCGTGGCTATCCCTATGGCAAATGGGGAGGTGTGCTATGGCTAGCATCCAGTTACGCAAAAGGACCAATACCCTGATCGTCGATTTCTACTACCGTGGCAAGCGGTACCGTGAACAGACGGCGCTGGGTGATACCCCTGCCAACCGCATCAAGGTACAAAAGCTGGTTGACAGGATCGAAGCCGACATCGCTGCCGGTACGTTCAACTACATCCAGTACTTCCCGACCAGCCCAAATGCAAGGAAGGCGATGCTGGATGAGCCTGAGAAAATTACGGAAACAACTGCGAATGCATCGCCCCCAGCATCAGATCCTATTGCTTCATCGAGCCATACTCCCCTATTCCGGGATTTTGCCCAGACTTGGTATGCGGAAAAGGAAGTCGAGTGGCGTGACTCCTACAAGGCAACGGTGAATGGTGACGTGTACAGCCTGCTCATCCCGCATTTCGGGGAAAAGGTGGTCAGCCAGATCACCAAGGCAGACATTCTTGCATTTCGCGCTCAACTGTCGAAGGTAACAGCGCGAGGCAAGGACACTCTGGTGTCTTCCCAGCGTATCAACAAGATTTTCATCCCGTTGCGCCAGATCCTCAATGAAGCGGCCGACCGTTTCAATTTTCTCACACCGTTCCAGAACGTCAAACCTTTGAAGTTCCGCAAGTCCGACATCAAGCCGTTTTCCCTTGATGAAACCCGCCTGATTATTGATAGCGTCCGTCCCGACTACAGCAACTATTACACGGTGAGGTTCTTTACCGGCATGCGCACGGGAGAAGTGGACGGATTGAAGTGGAAATACGTTGATTTTGACCGGCGCCAAATCATGGTGCGGGAAACCATCGTGAACGGAAAGGAGGAATACACCAAGACCGATGGCTCCCAGCGGGACATACAGATGTCGAGCGCCGTCTATGAAGCGATGAAACAACAGGAGTCGGCAACACGGAAGATGTCGGAATATGTCTTTTGCAACCTGTCCGGCACTCCGCTCAACCACCGGAACGTGACACGCCGGGTCTGGTATCCCCTGCTCCGCCATCTGGGTCTCGAGCCACGTCGCCCCTACCAGTGCCGGCACACGGCCGCTACCTTGTGGCTCGCCTCTGGGGAAAACCCGGAGTGGATTGCTCGCCAGATGGGACATACCACCACGGAAATGCTGTTCCGTGTGTATTCCCGCTATGTCCCCAACCTGACCCGTCAGGATGGAAGCGCCTTCGAACGGCTTCTGTTGCAAGGAAGTGGAGATCGGCCACATTCATCCGATATGGTTCGCGAAATTGAGGAGGAGAGCCATGAATAGCCATTTCCAACATCATAAACCTGTCATGCATCCCGTGGATGACATGGATTTCCCGCGCAATCCATCCATGCTGCCTAAAATATATAGGCTGACTTCAATCAGGAACGATCAGGATGAAAGGCTGACTCTATGCACAGCTACGCTCTACCATGAGCGGGCAAAAATGAAAGTCAGCTGGACGACCTCGAAGCCTGACCTGCGCCTCAAGGTGGGTGACCTGGTGGCTCCGCGCTGGCTGTTCACTGCATCCTGTGAGAACGGAACCATCCGGATTGCCCGACTGGTTCGGATGGAGCGTCCAGAGCCATGGGAAAACCTGTTCCACACCGTTCCATGCGACTGGGTTGATGACCGGCAGCTAATTGCACAGGCAGCAGACCTGATTGAAGCACTCCCTCGTCCATGCCGGTACCTGTTCAATGCCATTTTCTGGGATGGACAGCGCTTTAGACGCTATTGCACGGCTCCGTCCACCCTCAGCGGTCCACACTCCGATGAATGTGGCACCCTGTACCGGGCTGTCGATGTAGCGTTTCTGCTTGAGCAGATGGCAAAGGACCATGTGATTGCCGATGCAGGTCTAGGTATTCTGGCAGGATTGCTTCATGACGCCGGAAAAGCTGACGAGTTTCGACAGGTTGCCAGCGGGGAATGGAAACAGTCAGATCGTGGCAGGCTGCTTGGTCACAAAATCACGCTGATAGAATGGATTGCCGAGGCCCGTGCGATGTGGAATGTGCTGATGCCAGAGGAAAACTATCTCTCCCTGTTGCACAGTCTGAGTTGCTCCGCCTCCGCTCCTGATTGGCTCGGTAGCAGGAAGTCTACTGTGCTGGAAGCCGCACTGCTCGCAAACATGGGTTCATCAATTGCCACCCAAGAGATGTAAGTGAACGCGGCACCTTGGGTTTACCTGCGGTGCCGCACCCTCCCCCAATGAAAGGAAACCAAACCATGTTTCAATTTTCGTTTTCAATCCAAGCTCTTTTTCAGGCAACCATCAAAACTGATCAGGAACGTGAATATATCCAGTACTGGAGTATTGAGGATTTTCAGAAGGCGATGCTCGCACTCAGCAAGGCGGGTTTGACCAGCGACCAGATCCAGATACTGGAAGGAATGCCGTTTTCAAGGTTCACGGGGCGGCAGTTTTCCGAAATTCTGTTGCTAGAACTGGCGATTAGGAAACAAACAACCACCATTGAAAAGATTTACCGTTACCTGCAGGAAAGAGAGTATTGGGCAAGGATGCATGGTAATTCGATTTGCATTGAAGCTGAAAATCTTCCAGAAATCGCAACAATCAACTCATACTTGGGTTTGAAGAACGCACATAGGTAACGCGCCACCCTTGAACAATGCACTGGGCAATCAATTTCGGCCTCGCACCTATATGATTAGTCATATTCTGGTAATTCTGATCAACTCCTATTAGAACAAGTGATCAAGAGTGTCCGGAATATGCAGTGAAGGACGCTTGCAATGTTCAGGATATTTGCACGTTTCGCTTTTAGGTGATAATCAGGGGAGAAGTTTACGAAACTCCTTAGTTAACTCACCTGCATTCCTAATCGAGCGAAGCTCTGCATATGCGGGTTCCTTTGTGCCAGAATGTAATGCTATCTTTACATTTGCCTCAAATGGAACCCCTCTTTCCATGATCGAGTAGAGCAACACCCAGATATCGCTTACATCCTCAGTCCGCAGCAAATTCAGCTTTGTAGGAAGTGGAACGGTTGAAAAAGTGATGCCGTCCTTTTTTGTCTCTTTGACATTCGCAAGTTCGGCTTTTTGATTCGACATAAATTTGACGTCTCCGAGAATTGTTCTTGTCCCGGTTTCTGGATGGTATGGTTGCAATAATGGAATCTGGATAAATACATCATTATTCGTAAACCTGATATGTTTCAACTTACCCCTGTTCTTGTTCATGCAGTTCCAGAGAAGCAGTTCATCTCCATCAATGTGATCTAATATATTGTTGCCATTTTCCAGGTTAGATGGATTAAGCCCAGACATCCTTTCTACAAGTTCTCCGACGCGAATGATTGAATTTTCAGCGGATTCTTTCAACATTGTTAATTCCTGGTGTAGCTTGACCAAAATCCAATCGAAATTCCCTTTCTTCCTCGTCCCTTCGTTGAAGTCAATTGACATCTGGTAGTTTTCAACAAGATCAAATGAAAGCCATATCTGATCTTTGCCAAAGATTAGTTCCTCTTCAAGAATTGAAAACATCAGATATCTTGACGCAGGCAACAGGATTGCCACTTCCTTCCTTGCTGCCTCAATCCTGCAATCGAGTTTTTTCCTCTGAATTCCTTTGCCGCAAATTACCAACGGAATACTGAAGGCGTGTAGTCTCTGAGGCATAGTTTCAATCCTGTTGTCCGTGCGGACCATTAATTTTACGGTGTCTTTGCTTGCCTTTCCTGGCCACTATTTGCGCGTATACGCTGGTTGCAAGCATCAGCGCATTGAATCCAGCAATTGATAATGCTGCTGAACCAATCTGCTTCCCAATCACACCAGGTTGACTCGATAAAGCAAGATAATGTCGTGGGCGACCACGCCTTTCATTAGTTTTCATTAGGTATGGTGCAGGGTAGCCTGCTCCTGAGAATATGGAATTTATTGACCTGATGAGCTTTTCATCCTTTTCATCTATGCGGTATTCCGGGGTACAGACAATGAGGCAATCACTGCTAATCCCAGCTTCATGGAGAAGCTTGATCAGATTCGCGGCACTAGCTGGATTAGACAAACTTAAATATCCATTTTCGAAGCAACACATCCAGGATGCGGCCATCCCGGAGAGAATTGGATCGTTACCGGATTTATCCAAATAACTCTTGACTGGAGTTAGCTTTGCCTGTCCAATCTTGCCAAAATCTATGATGTGCTTACCAGTGGAAAAGTACCCCTGAAGGGCAGCAAAAGCATCGATATGCCCTAGAGGCTCAATGGTCTTGCCGATCAACTTGAGCTCCTTCAGAACATCACAACCCAACTCAGCCAGCCTGAGTACCAGTCCTTCACGCTTTCCGTTTCTGGAGCATATATTCTGAGGATTGATGCCGCGCGCCAGATCGCACAGAATGTTCAAGACGTCAGGAAATTGTAAGGTCTGCTTCGCAGAAAGGAATTCAGGAGGTAGTGGGCGGCCCAAGAGAAATGTTGAGTGCGCAGTGGGCCAGGAACTTATATCTATAGATGAGGCCAATGTTTGCCAGGCAATTTCCTGTTTTTCTTGAACGCCCTTATTGCGTGAACATTTCTGCCTGAACGCAACAGCACTCAGGCTGGTAAATTTCTCGATGATTGATCCTGTAATACAGAGTTCCAGATACATCGCCCTGTCAAGATGGTACCGAAGTGGCAGCTCAAATTTGTGAAAATAGTGAAGAAATGAAGTTTGAGTATCTGCATGGGCTGCCTCGGAAGAAACAAGATCAAGAGGATTGAGATCGGCAATGGTCTTCTGCATTAACAGAGCCTCAAAATTTTCAGAGACCCAGCCATGAGATAAGGTATGGAATGCAACATTCCGGTCGCCGGTTGCTGCCTTCATGAGTCTGTTCAAGAATACATATAGCTGGCCAAGCTTATACCCTTTTGCAGGATTGTGGGGGTCTGCAAAAAACAGGTCCGTTGTATACGCACCGTCCTTTTTGCGTCGTTCCAGCCATTTGGTGATTTCATCTACTGCCACCTGATCTTTAATCAGCTTCTGGCGCCGCCCTGCGACCGACTTAGGCTTGCCGTCACGACGCATCGGGTTAATCTGAACCTGGATTCCATTGGGAAATATACGGAAGTTGTGCATGCGCAGCTTAAGTAATTCGCTGATCCTGATTCTGAAATGCAATGCAATTTGCAATGAAACACTCATTTGCTCTTTCAATCTTTCATCTATTGAAGATGATCTAATCCATGCCAGAATCAGTGCAGTTTCATGAGCCCACACAAGGTTCGCGCGTGGAATTGCTGGTTCCACATTATCGTGAAACGAGCGAGTAATGGGAGGTATGTCCAGCCATTCAACGAGGAATGCATGCCATGCTTTTATTGCAGCAGCGGCTGTTTTCTGCTGGCTAGGTTTTACGCTTTCAATGATGACCTTATAAATATCTTCAAATTTATCTGCAGAAAGTTCATCAATCTTGATTTCCTGAAATCTCTTCAGCAATTGTTGAATAACACTGCCAATATATTTTTCAACCGAATTTGGCGCGTAATTTAAGTACCATGGTGTACCAGATTCGATGAAATCGATGACCCAAGCGAGCAACAAAGAGACAATCATGCCAGCATCCCTTGCCTCCTCTTTGAGAGACATGCAATCCCTGAGCATCCTTCTCCTTTCTTTGTAATGCGGTTCACCCCTATTTATGCAAATGGCTTTTATTTTTTGGATAACACCTGCCCCACCCCTTCCAATCACTCCATCAAAAAAACCATCAAATGCTCCTGCCAGCGCGATTGCCGTATCGGCGATCAAGGGCAGATTGTTTATGGAGATGGATAATTTTGAAGTCATTCGTGCAAGAACGCTTCTTGGCAACGCGGAAAGCAAGACGGATGAAGTGCAGTGTGCCCATAGGGGCCCAGGCAGTACTTCAATTAACCAGGCTTTGGCATCGTCCAGAAATTCATATAACGGATTTGAAATGCATAAGAAATGTTCGGCCAATGCCTCATTGATATGTGTAATCGCGTCATCGCCAAGCACAGTTCCATTTTTTGCCTCAGTCAGGAATTTGATGGAAAAATGACTGAGGAAGCGCCGATCTGTCATGTCCCGATCATTCTGCCAATCAATACAAATTTCATCCTCATTCGAGTAGGAATCTTTGTGATTCTTTAGTGCAGCCACCAGATCCGGTTGAGTCGATATGCCGTCAAAGCAGACAAGCGCGATTCCAAGATTGCCTAGTGGCGATTTTGCATGTAATTTTCCATTCAAAAACAACTTCTGTATTTTACGAAACCTTGCTACACGATTTGGCGTTGAGTCCATTTGACGTACATGAATGCGGCCAAATCTATCAATCTTTCTGATATGTGCCGTTGACAAAGGATTAAGCGATTGGCTTGACGATGCACTCTGCAAATTCGACATGACATCCCCCCTTATTTTTTTGAAAGTCCGGGTATAGGACGGATTGCAAGCAAGTCGAATATGTTTTCTTGTGCACTGCAGACTTCCCTGCCCCACTCACTTAAAATAATGTTTGAAGTGGATGTTTGAGGCTCTGTTCCCCGCAAGATGTGTCTCAACAACATGTCAATCGCGGAACTCTTTAATCCACTTGCCATCAACTCTCTCTCCCAAAAACTTCTAGAAAAGTTTTCGTTTAGACGGAGATGGTGTGGCCACCATTGATTCAAGTCAGCGGTGCCGAGTGCCATTGCCTTGCCGTTGACAATTTTGAAAAACAAACTTACGTGCTGCCGACTCAACACTTTGCTCAGGAATTCGATTAATTCTTCATGGCCGTGAATATCTGATTTTTTCAATCTAGACAATAAAGACTGGCAATGTGCATCCCATAGCCGCAACTGTTCACTCAGAATACTGTTGATCGGCAATGGCCACGAACCAGGATAAGGCTCACCCTTTTCATTTGGCATAGAGACAAATGAATTTGTCCAGATCATAGTGTCGGCAAAGTATTTTAATTTTTTTGATTTCCGACAGAGCAGGCTGAAAACTGCAAAGGAGGCGCTGCAACAAGCGAAGGCATTATGATGAATCATGACAGACTCAAAACTGGATCTCTTTCCAGGACGGAGTCTTGAAATCTCTTCATCCATCCAATTAAACAGTTTTGAAACTGCAGCACGTGTAGGTACAACTTGAGCACCCACATCTAATCCCTCGACCATCTTGACTGGCTCACCCCAACCAAGATATTCAAAAATTACTCGGCTCCCATCCCATATTTCATTCCTGCTCACCTGGCCATAGTAAATTTTTGAAGATGGTATTGATGAAATATCATTTGTGACAAAGGCTGCGACTAAACGATTAACCCCCAACTGAATTGCCAATGCTGACGCGGAATTCAGGAATTTGTAAATCGATGGCATTTCTGACGAAGTGTCATTTTTTGAGAAAATATGTTTAGTTGAGAAGCCAGATAACAATTCTTCCACGTTCTTTGCAGAATTCCTGGTTTCGCTTGCCGTTTGTAGCAATGTAATCAAAAACTCTGGGATTGGATTTATGACTATGTTGTTTGCATCCCTATACCCTGCTTGTCGCTCAGCAGAAGGTACCGCATGGTTTGGGGAAAAACCTTCTATATTGGTTCTTACAACTCCTGTTTGAATATCCAGGGTCATGAACCAGTCGGTTGTCACTGTTTCATGGAGTGGCAATTTCTTAGTTAGCTCCACCGAAAGTCCACAACAAAATCCAAGGATAATCATGATTGCGTCTTTCTCGCCCTTCAATGCTGCCTGCCGTAGATTTCCGGCAGCTTCCTTTAACTGCTCAAGGCTGAGACAGTTGCGATCCAGCACAGCCTGACGTTGTCTCGCAGGGAGAAAGACAATTTTTCTAGACAGAAAGTGGTATGCGACCCGCTCAAAAGACGAATAGCTTGAAACTAATTTATTTGAAACCGACGCAGCCTCGAATGACCGAGTTGCCTCTAATTCAATTTCACGCAAGCGATTTTCAACCTTTACACGATTTTTCAGGATATTTAGGTTCGAAGAATTAGATGACTGATGATTTAACCTAAGATTTCTGGCAAACGACTTTGAGAATCGCCGATTTTCAAACATGGCCAATGCCAACTCCATGCCTACAGCCCTCAACAAATCAGTATTCTTAGTGTAATTGCCCAGGAAAACGAGTAGTGCCCAGGTAGGATATGCACTAAGACGGCGATACATTGGATTAGTCAGTTCGTAGTCACCTGTATTGTCATCAGCACCCACAAATCTTTCGTACAACTTCTGTAACCCTGTTAGTAGATGGATGAATTCTTCATGTGGCTTAGAAAGGGTATTGGAATATTCCTTCACACAGTAGTAACTGATGCTAATTACTGTCTTTAGACTTGGGTGGTCAACGGGAGGAGAAGTTACATAGAGCAATCTTCGAAGCGTAAATTGTTCTTCAGACGGCAGCGCAAAAAATGCGCCATATTGATTTGCATTGACAATAGCCATTTTCTTTTCCTTTTTTCAGATTCACAGTATTAATTCCTTTACTATTGTCAGATGAAATAAAAAAAACACGTTCCTTCATTGATGGTCAATTTGAGGCCGAATTGCGAATTTCATGGTCGTTTAGCCAAAAATTGACCTTTTATGGCTGTGCAAGAGCAAAATTTACAGTTTTTTGGGATTAGAAATAAAGAAAGGCACCGAAAGATGCCTTAGCGATTCCCTAACTAATGTTAGGGTTGTTTTTCGACCATTGCAGACGGTCGCTCCGTTATTGATCGAAATATCCGCGAACGGCTGCATTGTGGCATTCTATTTACAGGATGTAATATCCGTTCGGTGCCAATAGCGGAACCCTAGGGTTGCTATTCATTTTGATCAACGGCACGATGCGATAATGAAAATTCATTTTCAACACCGCTCGTTAGCGGTCAATCATGGAATTTGACTTTGAATCTCTCCTTCTAAAAGCGCAGAGGAGTCCTCCGGACGTGCGTAATTCAACCGCCACGGGCTTCTCAAAGTGGGTATTCAAGCTGTATAACCCACCTATACAAGGGAAGGACGACGAGTTCTCCAGCTTCCAAAAGCGAGCCCGCATTTGTGAGCAGGAAATTAACGAATTTCTGCTGTGGTTCTGTCCTGATAAAATAACTACAGGGTGGGAACCTGATTTCATTGACCCAGTAGACAATTTCACTCCGCCATTTTTGGCCTCTGCGCTGACTATTAACGGAGAACCTCTTCGCTGTATACCAGATGTGGTTCTGCGAAATAGGCAGACAGGTAACGTAATTATTATTGAGAGAAAGACAACTCGTGTTCTGCCGGAAAATGTCCCTTCAAAGGGTTGGCCAAATTTGCGCGCCCAGCTGTGGTGCTATAGATGGATTGACAAATGGAAAGATGCGCCAAGGATTTTTCTCGTAGGCGATATTTGGCATGACCACCCGCAAGACGGTCTTTCGAAAAGAAACCGTACACAACGGAATTGTGACGGAACAAACAAGGAGCTCCACAAGCAAATGAACCTACTTTTCGAAGCGTATGGTGGGCGCTTTTCTGCTAACAGCAAGATTTCGAGGGCTGCGCTAAACCGCGCCCCCTAATTTAACACTAGGTCGCTCTGTACTGATCATGCCACTCACCCCGCCCGAACAGGTCTTAGACTTCCTGAAGCGCGCGCATGACGAATTTCAACCATTCTCACAGCAGATCAAGTTCGACAAGGAACATCCGCAACATCGAAACATCATCGCTCTATACGGTTCGATCATTGAACTTACAGGCAGCGCGATTCTCCTGGTGGATAAGCGCCTAATCACCGGCGTTCCAGTAATCATCCGCTCAATACTGGAAGCGTATGTCGACCTCTACAATCTCGCGGAGAATCCTGCCTACGGCTATGCCTTGGAGATTAGCTACATCAAAGAATGGCTGAAAATTCTTCACGAGGCGAAAGGCGGGCAGAACGAATACTTGGCAGCGATCTCCCAAGCGCCATCACTCGATGGGTCAATTACTGCGTGGCAACGTCAGAAGCAGCAACTTGAGGCAAAAGGTCATCGCTCGCTCCAGATCGAGCAGAAGTTTCAGCGTGCACATATGGAAAAGGAATATCGCTCCATCTACAATTCACTTTGCTGTGATGCGCACAATAACCTACGTTCATTGATTGACAGGCATATCGAGCTTGGACAAAGTGACTTCCAAGTTGTCTTCTACAAGGCCTATACACCAGAGGACAGTGCTTTAGCCGTTGGCACAACTGCTGAACTTCTTATGCGTTCGAGTCAGAAGGTCCATGAATTCTTCGATAGCCCGGCGATTGAACAGGTCGCTGCCTATCGAGCCGAACTCGACAAACTTCGCGGTGAGTCATAGAAGACAACGTGAATACAATGAAGCAACCTAACCTTCAATCGGCCCTGCCATAGGCAGGTCGGTTAAGTCGAACGTTGGACGTCCGCTTTGGAGGAGATCGACATTCAGCAACGTGTCGATTGTGTGAGTTCGTCAATGTCCGCAATCGGGGAACTCAGTTTTCAACGCGCCTGGAAATTACATTGCTCTGAAGCAGACCTTCGCCAACCGTCACTAACGACACATTGCGGTCCTTGACGACCGTCCGCTATCCTGCAACCAATTTGGCAGCATTTATTTCTCCAAACGACCCTAAGCGGTCTGCGGCGATTCCGAAAAGCAGCGTATCAGAAGTGTCTTGGAATGCCGGTAAAGTCCAGTAGAATACATATGAATTCTCCTTGAATTAGACCGAAAACCATGTCCAGTTATGAAACTACTTGCCTACGAATTGCAGACCTGACCGATAAGATCCGTCTAGACATGCAGAATCTATATCTTTCTTATTATGATGGAAGTACCGCACACCAGATCGATGCAGACCTGCAGGACAAGAACGAAGCTATTCTAGTTCTTAGTCAAGGAAATCTCGTAGGGTTTACAACCATGAAGGTATACGAACATGAATGGGAAGGGCAGAATATTCGGATTATCTATTCAGGCGACACCATCGTTGATCGTGCACATTGGGGACAACAGGCGCTTGCCTTCACATGGATTGCCAGGATGGGGGCAATCAAGCGGGAAAAACCCGACCTGCCTATGTATTGGTTTCTGATTGTCAAAGGACACCGCACCTTTAAATACCTTCCTGTTTTCGGCAAGTCGTTTTATCCCCATTGGGCCGTAGATCGATCTGATTTGAAACCATTGGCTGATGATCTGGCGCAAAAAAAGTTTGGCAAGGACTACAACCCGGCAACGGGTGTCGTCGAATTTCCCCTTTCAAAAGGGCACCTCAAGCGAGATATTGCTCTGCCTAGCGAAGAGGAAAAATCCAAGGAAGCGGTACGTTTCTTTCTTGAGCGAAACCCGAATTATATTCACGGGCACGAACTGGTTTGCTTGTGCGAGATCACGGAGGAGAACATGAAGCCGCTCACCAAGCGAATTTTCGCAAAAGGCTTGCAGTGAACCATCACTGGGCTGCCTTGGCGGAGCTAGGTGACAAGGCACGTTTCTCAGGGGCATTAAGGGAACGTCAAGAATCATGGCTTCGCCACTGTTTGAAGCGAAATCAGGTGTCCGCTTACCTGAAAAATTTTGGTGTAGATGCCCATACCTCACCAGAAGAGTTCCGCCAGCAACTACCCCTGACAAGCTATGACAATCTATCCCCCTTTATCGAGCACATCGAGCAAGGTGAAGAGAATGTCTTGTTCGAGGGCAAAGCAATTGCTTTTGAACGAACTGGCGGCAGTTCAGGTGGAAACAAGCTGATTCCCTACTCTGTACACAGTCTGGGAGATTTTCGTACAGCCATTCTGCCGTGGCTGTCGGATGCAATAAATGGGCACGACATTTCCTCTGGCTGCGCATACTGGTCCATTAGCCCAGCCACACGCCCTGCAGACACAACATCTGGCGGCATTCCAATCGGCCTACCTGATGGCGCCTACCTCGGCAATGATGCACTGCTCTCCTTCGTTGAATTATCTGCAGCGCCGCCCTGGGTGGGCTCTCTCCACAGCACAGCGGAATGGAGCATTGCAACCCTGTACTCGCTGCTGTGCCGGCATGATCTTGCACTCGTATCAGTGTGGAGCCCGACCTTCTTTTTGATGTTGCTGGACACGCTAGAGCGCGAATACGCAAAACTGGGCGGTCTTCTCCGACAGGGCGGAATTGTTGCCGGGTATGACTTGCACGCAGATGAGTCAGCACTCGATCGGTTGAATGCTTATATGAACAGTCTTGATACTCGGGTACTCTGGCCTACACTGAAACTTGTTAGTTGTTGGGCCGATGCTTCGTCCAGACCGTTCTTCAACGAGCTCCGACGTCGCTTACCGCATGCAAAATTTCAGGGAAAGGGGCTATTAGCTACTGAGGGTGTTACCACCATCCCTGACAAACATGGTCAACCTGTTTTGGCCGCCGACAGCGGATTTTTTGAGTTCCTGGATGCACACGAGACAACCTATTTCTCCTGGGAGCTACAGTCCGGGAAACAATATGAAGTAGTTATGACGACTTCTGGAGGGCTGTATCGTTACCGTACGGGGGATTGCGTCCAGTGTGAAGGTTATTCGGGGGAACTTCCTGTGCTTCGTTTTCAGGGCAGGCAAGGTCTAGCATCTGACATTGTCGGTGAAAAGTTGACCGAGCAGTTTGTCGACACATGTCTTGAGCATATACCGGGCTTCCGTATGCTGATCCCGCAGATTCAGAACAAACCGAAATATGTACTGATCATGGATCAACGTACCCAAATTGATCACAGCTCACTTGGCAACACAGTCGAGGAACACCTTTCGAAAAATCCGCAATATGCCTATGCCCGCAACATGGGTCAATTAGACGCATTGGCTGTATTATTCGTCAGGAATCCACTTGAATCGTTTGTGCAGCGTATGACTCGAAACGGTGCACGACTTGGTGACATCAAGGTCACTGCCCTGCGCCCCGAAACAGACTGGCTGGATACATTTCTGGAGTACGCGCAATGAAGATTGTCCTGATTTCGCCCAAAGGCCCTCTCTATCGCAACAAGGGCGGTATCTTCAAGAAATCGCTGCGATACCAGCCGCTCACGCTCACTACCCTAGCTGCCCTGATTCCTGCCGAACTGAACGCCACCATCGAACTGATTGATGAAGGTATTGAGGACGTACCAGAGAAACTGGAAGCTGACCTTATCGGCCTGACAGTAATCACCGGAACCGCAAAACGCTCTTACGAACTGGCCAGGCAATTCAGGGATCGGGGTATTCCCGTTGTTCTGGGCGGGCCGCATGTCACGCTGATGCCTGATGAGGCAAGCGAACACGCCGATGCAATTTGTGTGGGCTATGCGGAAGAATCCTGGCCTCAGCTTGTGCGTGATCTCGCAAATGGTGTCATGAAGAAGGCTTACCATCAAAGCCCGACCATGTCCTTGGAAAACATGCCCTTCGCGAGACGTGACCTGTTTGACAAACGATACTTCCTGACCCAAGCCGTCTTCGAGGCAACCCGTTCTTGTGCACATGACTGCGAATTCTGTGTTGCCCCTGCGGCATGGGGACGCAAGCAGTACCAGAAACCCATAGATTGGGTCATCGAGGACATCACCAGGACGGGACACAAGAAGATCATCTTTATCGATCTCAACCTAGTATCCGATGTGCAGTATGCAAAAGAATTATTTACCCGACTTGTTCCACTGAAATTGAACTGGTTCGGACTATCTACGGTACTGATTGCCCATGACCCTGATCTGATGGAACTGATGGCTCGCAGTGGCTGCAAGGGGCTGTTGCTGGGCTTGGAAACCGTTTCGCAAGAAAGCTTGAAGGATGCCAAAAAACGATTCAACGCCTCTGTTGGCTACAAATTGCTGATTGGCGACCTTCACCGACTTGGCATCTCAGTACAGGGTTGTTTTGTTTTCGGCCTTGATCACGATACTACGGATGTCTTTGATGCCACCGTCGAATTTGCAATCGATGCAGGCGTGGATCTGCCACGCTTTGCAGTGCTGACCCCATTCCCCGGCACGCCCTTGCACACCCGCCTTGTGACCGAGGGACGCATCCTGACGCGTGACTGGGAGTTGTACGATGGTCAGCATGTTGTGTTCCAGCCCAAGCATATGACCGTGCAGCAACTGAACGAGGGCCATGAACGCGCATGGAAAAAGGTGTATGACTGGTCGTCCATTGCCAAACGGCTGTGGCACGCCGGAAATTTCCAGCCTCTCGCGCTCAGTGTAAACCTGGGTTACCGCTTCTATTCACGCAACCTGCACAAATTCTACAACTGCGATTGGCAAATAGACCCTCTTTTCCCCAACCCTTTGCCTGCCTGGGGAGACGAAGATCGGAATAATATTAATCTGATGAGCGAATCCGAAAACAAGTCGATATGCGGCTAACAATCATCCACCCTGCAATTGGCCACAGAAAAGGCGAACGCTATATTCGTTCTTGGCAAATGGAACCGTTACCCGCCGCTGCCATAGCCGCTTTGACGCCCAAAGATATCGAGATCAAATTCTACGACGACCGAATGGAGGCCATTCCTTTCGATGAACCAACAGATGCTGTTGCCTTGTCACTGGAAACATATACCGCAAAACGTGCCTATCAAATCGCCAGCGAATACCGAAAGCGTAATGTCCCGGTGATTGTCGGTGGATTTCACGCGACACTCATGCCAGATGAGGCGGAACGTTTTGCGGAGGCCGTTGTGGTGGGTGAGGCCGAAGATATTTGGGCTACGGTCGTGGATGATTTAAGGCATGGCACGCTAAAGAAACGATACCGTGGTTCGGAACGCCCCACTCTCAACCGGATCAGCTCTGATCGCTCCATATTCAGAAACAAACGCTATTTGCCTATATGCCTTGTGGAAACAGGCCGTGGCTGCCGTTTTCCCTGCGAATTTTGCGCCATTCAGACTTTTTTTGAGCGCACCCATCGGATACGCCCCATTGATCACATCATTGAAGAACTCAGGCTGCTCAAAGCTACTACTAAACTTTTCTTTTTTGTGGACGACAATTTTGCCGGTGACATTCATGCCGCCAAGATTCTGCTCAAGGAACTCGCGCCCCTGAATATCCGCTGGATTACGCAAATGAGCATCAATGCAGCACACGATGAAGAGTTTCTCGGCCTGCTAGAAAAGAGCGGCTGCAAGGGTGCATTGATCGGATTTGAAAGTCTGGACGAGGGTAACCTCCGCTCCATGAAAAAACGCTTTAACACAATGAAAGGTGGCTACCAAAAGGCACTCGCCAATCTCAGAAAATATAATATCCGTGTCTATGCGACCTTTGTATTCGGGTATGAGAATGACACCGAACAATCATTTGATCAGGCTGTTAAATTCGCCATTGATCAGCGTTTCTATATTGCCGCCTTTAATCATCTCACCCCCTTCCCTGGCACGCCGCTGTATGACAAGCTTAAGCTGGAGCAACGGCTGAAATTCGATGCGTGGTGGCTGGATGATGGCTATCGCTACAATGATTTGCCATTTTTTCCGACCCAACTGGCACCTGAAGATGTTACGCGCTTATGCGTTGAGTCGCGCAGAAAATTTTATTCGTGGAGCAGCATCTTGAAACGGGGATTTGAAAAATCAAACCGCAGTGATTTTTTCATGTTCAGGAATTATTTTCCGATTAACGCCATGCATCGTGCCGACGTCAGCAACAGAAACGGCTATCCACTTGGGGATGAAAACTGGACTGGAGAATTTTTGGAAGTCGCACGATGAGCAGAGACAACATCCCCCTTCAAGAATCGACTTTACCTGCTGTTCGAACGGAATACCATGCAAGCAGCGCCTTATTCCGACTTGCAACCATTGCAGATGATGCCGAAATACGCGCCTTGCTGCGTGAAAATGACATGGACTCATGGGTGAATCTTGCATTTGAACGCGAGCCTTCTTTCTTCGCAGGTGAAAGCCTGTTGGGTGCATCCACTGCTGTTATTGCTCTAGACAAAGAAGGGCAACACACCCCAATAGGCATGTATACGTGTGATCTCCTTCCAGTTCACATCAATGGCCAGGTTTCGTTTGCAGGCTACTTGGGAGGGCTGCGAGTAAACCAGAAATATCGCGGAAGAATCCGTATCCTGAAGGATGGTTTCGCATCGATCCCTCATCTGGTGACGAACCAAGAAAAGATGTCGTGCTGGTTTACCAGCGTGGCGCAGGGGAACAGCAAGGCACGGCGCATACTTGAAGCAGGCTTGAAAAATATGCCCATATATCGGCTCGCCGGCTCAATTGAAACTCTTGCCTTCTCGACTAGACAAGGCAAGTACAAAGGTCTGTTACAAAAGGCAACTATTCGTGATGTACCGGCGCTATGCAATTTCTTTAATCAGCAGGCCAGTGCTTTTCAATTTTCACCTTTACTGACCGAGGCATGGCTGCTATCCCTGAATGGCCAGCATGGGCTCAAGCTGGAAGATTTTTGGTTGCTCAAGTACGGCAACGAACTGTCTGGGTGCCTGGCTATCTGGGACCAGCGCAAATTCAAGCAGACTGTAGTTCGTGGCTACCGATTCCCGTTTAACAAATTTCGTGGCGCGTACAATTTGCTGGCTATGGCTCGAGGGAAAGTCAGACTGCCTGCGCCAGGTGAAAAACTTGAACAGGTTTTTATTTCTTTTTTTGCGTTGAGCAAACATGCCCAGAATCTGGCCGTAGAAGTGATCTCAGATGCTTTGCTGCATGCATTGGACAAAAGTGCTTCTGTTGGCACTCTGGGGCTGTCGAATCAAAATCCACTAACCAGCACGTTGCAAACTGCCCTGAATCCAGATAGTTATCGTACGCGCATAGAGACAGTGACCTGGCCTGATACAGATTTGACTGAACTGGATGATCGCCCGGTGCAGCCCGAGGTGGCAGTTTTATGAAACTGGACAGAATAACCCTGCTACGCCCCAATATGGGCGATTACCGTTCCAGTGATGGCTTACCTCCACTGTCAATGGGCATCCTGGCGGCACGCACGCCTAAGGAAATCGATATTACTTTTTACGATGACAAAGTGGAGGTCATCCCCGATGATGACAAACCAGACTTGGTGGCCATCACAGTAGAGACCTTTACTGCCAGACGTGCCTACGCTCTTGCAAAAAGTTACCGTTCCAAAGGCGTGCCGGTGGTGATGGGTGGATATCACCCTTCATTCCTTCCTGATGAGGCACTGCAGCATGCTGACGCCATCGTTGTGGGAGACGCTGAAGGCAGCTGGGAACAACTGCTGCAAGACTTTCGCAACGATCATATGCAACGTATCTACACGGGCGGAAGCAACCGTCCATTGGACGACTTCCAGCTTGACCGAAGTATATTTACGGGAAAAAAGTATGCTCCTGTCGAGCTTGTTCAATACGGGCGAGGATGCCGCTTTGCCTGCGACTTCTGCTCGATACGAACCTTCTACCAGGACAATCTGAGAGTGCGTCCGCTGCAGAGTCTTGCTGAAGAACTGCAGCAATTCAACCGCCGCAAGCTCATATTCTTTGTCGACGACAACTTGTTTAATTCCCGTGAACTGCTTGAGGCAATGCTGGACACAATACGACCTCTGAAGCTACGCTGGTCTTGTCAAATTAGCATTGATGTAGCCAGAGATGAACGTCTGTTGGACAAACTGGCCGAGGCCGGCTGTGTCTTCGCTCTGATTGGTTTCGAATCACTTTCCGAAGCCAATCTTAAGCAAATGGCAAAACCTTGGAACCGCGTTGCAGGTGACTACCTCAGCGTGGTCAGAAAATTTCACCAGCGCGGGATTGCTGTTTACGGTACTTTCGTGTTCGGCTATGACGACGATACCGCAGAAACTATTCAGAGTAGCTTGAATTTCGCATTAGAAGCCAAACTGGAAATCGCCAATTTCAACCCTCTCACACCCACACCTGGCTCCCCGCTGTATGAGAGGTTACGCTTGGAGAATCGCCTGCTTTCCCCCCAGTGGTGGCTCGACCCAAATTATCGGTATGGCGATCCTATTTTCGTACCAAAATCAATGTCGCCAGAAGATTTCGCCGAAAAATGCTTCGCTGCCAAAAAAGCATTTTACTCGTGGAAGTCCATCGTTCACCGTGTGCTGGGCTCTGATACAGGAATCAATCTATTCCGAACCGGCATGGTTGGTCTGGCGAATCTGATATCGCGCAGGGAAGTGATGCGCAAGCAGTATCGAACCCTGGGCGCATAGGTCCATGAAAATCACCCTCATCAAACCGAATATCGGCCGCCGCGAACATAGCCTGTATATCGATCATGGCCGTATGGAACCATTGATGCTTGGTGTGCTTGCCGGATTGACGCCGCCCGATGTCGACGTCGTCCTCTATGATGACCGAATGGAAAAGATCCCCATGGATGAAAAGACGGATCTAGTCGCCATCACGGTTGAGACCTATACCGCAAGGCGAGCTTATGAAATCTCCGAAGAATACCGGCAGCGCGGCATTCCCGTTATTTTGGGCGGAATGCATCCGACTCTGATGCCGGAAGAAGCGGCTCAAAATGCAGACAGTATATTTAGCGGCGATGCCGAAACAATGTGGGCTGAAGTGGTAGCGGATGCACGCAAAGGCAAGCTCAAAAAAATCTACAACGGCCCTCCCGGAGTGGCCCAGCTTGGTGGCCTCATGCCTAGGAGAGATATATTCAAGGGTAAAGGCTATCTGCCCATGACCTTGATGCAGTATTCTCGTGGTTGTCGCTTCGCCTGTAATTTTTGCGCGGTGAGCCAGTATTTTGACAAGAAACATTACATACGCCGCATCGATGAGGTTCTCCAGGAAATTGATGAGCATGGTCACAAGTTCATTTTTTTTGTAGACGACAATATTGCCTCGGACAAAGATGCACTCAAAGCGCTGTGTCGCGAGCTTATTCCATTGAAGATAAAATGGTTCAGTCAGGCCAGCCTGGATGTCACGCGCGATGACGAGCTCATGAGACTAATGATGGACAGCGGCTGTGTCGGCAACGTAACCGGTTTTGAATCGATTACGCGAGAGAGCCTGCGCGATGCAAAGAAATCGCCGAATATCCCCGGCTTTTCAAATTATGATAAAGAGGTAAAGGCTCTAAGGAAATATGGCATGCAAACTTGGGCAGCCTTTACACTTGGCTATGATAGCGATACCCGTGAGTCAGTTCTCGCCACCATGGATTTTGCCTTGGAACACCGCTTTACCTTCGCAGCGTTCAACATCCTGATGCCCTATCCCAACACGCCGCTTTATTACAAACTGGCACAGGAAGGGCGCTTGCTCTACGACGGAAAATGGTGGTTGCACCCTGAATATCGCTTCAATCAAGCTGCTTTCGTACCCAACAATATGACTGCCGATGAGTTGACTGATGTCTGCCATGAGGCGAGAAAGCGCTTCAACAGCATCCCTTCTCTCATTCACCGATTCTCCGATTTTCAAACAAATATGAAAACACTTTGGAGTATCGCCTCTTACTGGAAGTACACGACGCTTTTCAGGAAAGAGGTCTACCAGAAACATCGTATGCGATTTGGGCTCAAGTGAAGAAATCAACCTTTGAAATCTATCAGTATGTTGCACCAGCGGTACTGACCCCGCTCTCCTTTGGCCTCTGGTGGAATACTTATAGCGGAGACTTGATGCTGACTCTGCTTGCTTGGCTAACGCCCATTTTCTACGCCTATATCGTGCCAGGCGTAGGCACAAACATACTGAAAGTCTGGGAATTTGATACTCGATTTCGATTGGGAAAATTCCGCCCTCACCATGGGTTTGTATTCGGCAGCGCCACGGCTACGATAGCGTGGCTTTGCCATGGTAGCTCAGCAGTCAACACAATGGATGCACTGCGCACCAGCTTGATATTCGCCTCAGCTCTTGGCTTCTGGAATGTGCTCTATGACATCAAGGCAATTGAATCAGGCATCCTGCGTGTCTACAACCAACCCTGGGCACAGAACAAGGGGCCAGAAGCAATTACGCTGGATTATGCGCCATGGTTTTTTGCAGGATTTGGGGCTATATACGGTGCGGGGCTGGCTGGTGCTGAGTGCTTGGCTGCACAGGGCAATTTGAAGGCACCCGTGTTTGCCATCTTGTTTCCTGCAGTACTGATTATTTCCATTGCTTTTCCGGTCTGGGGTTATCGCCGCCGGTCTTTCCGGATTCATGGTCATTCCGGCTGTTATCCAGTAAAGAAGGAGCTTCCTTAATGCAAACGGGCGCAGATAAATATCCCATCCCAGAAGGAAAAAACATTCTCATTTTTCTTGCCTCACTGCCGGCAACATGGGGGCTGCTATGGCTTGGATCGCACGGTTCTTGGGTATATGTACTACTTGCTGCGTGGCTGTTTTCAATGGTGAACAATATACCTTTTGCGCTCATGCACGAGGCAGTACACGACGTGTTCTCTCGCAACAAGTTTCGCAATGAACTGTTTGGAAATCTTTGCGCGGTTGCATTTCCAACTTCCTTTACCATGCAAAGGATTGCGCACCTCGGTCATCACCGTCGCAATCGGACAGACCTGGAGCTTTATGATTATTACCTACCCAGCCAGTCCAGATCGTTGCGAAACTTCTGGCTGTATTCTGGCAATCTATTTGGTCTTTACTGGTTCTGCATTCCGTTCAGTAATATGATTTACGTTCTGGCTCCCTGGTTATATACGTCGCCATGGTTCGTACAGGGACCAGCCAGAATTTTGGGCTTTGAGCCATATGTCATGGAAATTGCGCATCATTCCAAATTGCGGATATGGGTGGAATGTTCGCTTGCGTTGGTATATCAGGCAATGCTCTGGTGGGCGCTGGATTTAAGCTGGCAGGGCTGGTTACTTTGCCACTGGGCATTTGCGCTGCACTGGTCAGCATTGCAATATGTCGATCACGCATGGAGCCCGCGCGACATCATCAACGGCGCATGGAATCTGAAAGTGCTGCCCCTATCGCGAGCCTTGGCGCTAAATTACCATTACCATTTGGCTCATCATCGTTTTCCGCGCACCCCATGGATATACCTGCCCAAACTGGTTGATCCAAAAGAACCCCAGCCCACGTTTTGGTCGATCTATTTTAGTCTTTGGGGAGGCGTCAGACCTGCTCCAGCAATGGCAAACCGAGTCGATATAAATACCCAGCAGACATCAGCAAACTGATCGAGCTCAGGCCCCCAATTTCTTGCGCCGTCCAGCCAGGAATCCGACCAGACCACCAATCAACGCACCTAGCGCCAATCCGCCACCAGCGAACATCATCAAGGAAGACTCTGCTTTTTCAAGAATCGGGTTATCGAGGAAATTGGTACCTATATGAAGCGCAAGTATTTTCCACTTTTTACTAGAGTCCTTAATGACAGTGGCTGTCCAACGCGTTTTCATATCAAATTTTCGACCATCCGAAAGAATATAATCTTCGTTTCCAGAGCCGCGAACAATTCCAAACGTATTGTTGCCATATAGCTCAGTTAAATCATCCGCTGCCAGCTTCATTTCCAATTTTTTCAAGTAACCACTAGGGCCGAACCATTTTTTGAAATAGCTACTGATCTCGGGAGGTGAAGAAATAACTTCTTGGTTGATTGTCGTTACACGCAATTTTTCATGAAAAAATGGAGCCAAATCATCGTACTTTTCATTGTTGATGGCCTGCTCTATACCTGTCAGTAGTGCGCGAAGTTCACCGTGAGTGGCTTTATCAGACTCTTCAGTCGAAAATGCCGAAGAACTTAACATTAATAAAATAGCAATCAATAGGCGGTTAAACATGAATTTCCCCTTTCTGAATCCAAAAACGACAAAAGGATGCTAATCCCAGCGCAGCGATTACATCAAGGATATGATGCTGATGGACGAATAGTGTAGATGCGCAGATAAGAGTAAGCCAAATCCACCAAAAAAACTTGACCATAGCCTTCTGCGATGTATCTGCTAACAGTAATAGTATGAGTGCGCTAAACACCACATGCAACGATGGGACCATATTATGGGGCAAATCAATGGCAAATAAAATTGAGAAAAGCGAACCATAAAATGAATTATCTGGAGCGGCTCGTCCAAAGCCTAAATTTGTCGGCAAAATAATGAAAGTAATTCCGGAAAGTATTGTTCCAACTACAAGCTGCTTTCCAAGAACTTTCAAGCGGATTACATCTAAAAAGAAAGGGGGGGCGAGAAATAGGAAATACATTGAAAAGTACAACCAGAGAAACTCTGGCACAAAAGGGATATTTAACTCAGGGTCAATGTAAAGTGCTAGGGGATGCGAGCGTTTAGAAGTTAACCAATTGCAAGTTGGGTATATAGAAAAGAATATAACACCAACCCAAAAAGCCCAGTACCCATAGGTTTTCCAGACAGCTTTATCTAAAGAATAGGTAACCATAACAAATCTTGTCTATATTTCCGAATCACGTCAAATATATCTGATAGTGAGGATTAAGAGCCTGGATAAACCATGGTAGATTTCGAACAATAATATGATGAGTGTCCGTTTCGCGGAAAATACGTGACCGTCCAACTAGGCAATAGTTGTCGGTCACAAATGTCAGCTTTGTTGCTGAATATTCTACATCTCGACCGGCAGAAATTGGCACGGAGTTATCCATCGCCCTTACTAAAAGTCTGCCGTATACCGGTCACTGGCTAGAAGCAATTTGATCAGCCATAAAGTTGCCGATCAAGAAAAATTACAACCGACACATGCAGTCAGTGGGAAATCCGAAAAGCAGACCTTCAACGTTGAAGTAAGGGGCGCGGAGCCACGCTTTTTGGCGGAGTGTCCCTCTTGATTGCCGGTTTAGAAAGCAAACTATGCATTCCTTGCCCAATTAAGAATTTTCTTTAACCCCTTGCCACCCAAGAAAAGCCAAAGACCCACGATAAGCTGAAAGACATTAAATGTGACAAGTAACGTCCAATCTGGATTTGCTACAAAAATATCGGGTTGGAATTTTTGACCTAAGTAGTTACCTAGAAAATAGCTTGCGAGCGCTGGAATTGCTTTAACCAATGCCCACAGGCCAATCAGACTACAGCCGACAGAGAACCAACTGTCAAATAATGGGGTTGGAGCATCGTCGGTTGTGGAAGGTGGCAAAATCTGCTTTGCAATAAACGATGGAAAGGACCAAAGCAAACCGCATATAAGAATGACTGCCCCGACGCCCCAGAATAATGGATGTAATGAATCAGACGCGCTGTATCTATGAGCTTGAATATAAGTACCTGCAAGATTCGAAATGGAATACAAGAATAGCCAGATCGCAAATAAGCGGGTTGAGACGGCAAGTATTTGGTGAGCGTTCATATTGCTTTCTAACGAAGCTGTAGAAAAAGTATCATCAGCGCATCCTGCCGCGAATCAAATGGAATTTCAAGTTGAAGTTCCGAAATTGGCACGGAGTTATCTATCGCCCT
>Ga0224495_10000738_pt1 | contig 24988 bp, 24 predicted proteins | sample SF_Jul11_sed_USG_FD_168128 | JGI IMG/M metagenome (GOLD analysis project Ga0224495, IMG submission 168128) | Sediment microbial communities from San Francisco Bay, California, United States - SF_Jul11_sed_USGS_4_1 | ecosystem: Environmental > Aquatic > Marine > Sediment | place: USA: California...
GTATTTTTTTTCCTGAAATTGCATACAGTCTTGTTTCACAAAATCAGGTTCAAAACCCTGTTATGGAAATTACTGCGGGAATTTCAATAAAATATTAATAATTTATTTTGCTTTTTTATTTTTTTTCCCGGCCATAACTTTAAGAGAATTATTTTCTTCTCCAAAATAAACGGTGCGATGCGGGAAAGGAATGTCAATGTGATTTTCATCAAAGGCAATTTTTATTCTCCGTAAGTACTCGCGGCCAACTTCCCACTGACGCCCCGGCTTTGTTCGTATCCGGCCTTTAATGACGATGGCTGAATCATCTAATTTGTCCACGCCAAAAATTTCAGGAATCTCCAGCATGTATTGACCGAATTGAGGGTCTTTAAGCAGTTTTTCTCCCACATTGCTCATTACCTGGATAACACGATCCGTATTTTCTTTATATGCTACGCCGATTTCAATAAGATACGCTGACCATTCATATGTTAAGTTGCTCAGCGTTGTAATCGTACCATTTGGAAAAATATGAACTACCCCACTTAAATCCCGAAGAATAGTAGTTCTAATGTTTATATTTTCGACCAGTCCGCCGGTTCCGTTTATCGTTGCAACATCGCCTACGCGTATTTGATTTTCAAGGATAATAAAAAATCCCGCAATAATGTCCCGAACCAGATTTTGGGCGCCAAAACCGAGGGCTACGCCGACAATTCCGGCGCTGGCAACGATTGGGCCAATTTCAACGCCGACCTCTTTAAGCAGAATCAGAAAGACTATGAGATAAAGAGCCAGCATAATTCCCTGCCTGATCAGGCGAACAAGGGTTTCAATGCGTTTGTCCGACTCTGAAGGAGTTTCGCCGGTTTCGGCGCTCTTGCGCATTAATTCTTTTTCGAGACGTAAAAGAGATCTTTTCAAAACTTTGGTGATGAGCCATGAAAGCAGGATTATCAAGAAAACTCGCAAAGAAGTTTTTGTCAGAATTTCCCATTTTACTTCTTTAAAGATTTCATGAATAATATCCATTTTGATTATTTCCTTTTTTCATAATATATCCTTTTCGTCGCGAAATGAATGAAAACTTTACTGTATACCAAAATCAAATGTTTTAGAAATATCCTCAAATAAATTTTGTCCTTTAAATCTATTTGGCAAAATATACTGTTTGTTCTTTTCCATGTTTCAGAGTAAGGACAAATTTACCACCTTTTTAGCAATCATGGGCTTGCACAAGAAATGGTTTATCACTTCATGCTTAGATTCGTGAGCTCGATAAATCTTTATTCAGGGTCTCCAGAAAAGTAATTACATCTTGCTGCTTTTCCAGAAAATATTGGGCGCTTGTATCTTCTGTGCCTACCCGAATCGCAATTCCGTATGGCGCAACAGCTCGAAACATATCTTCATCAGTAGTATCATCACCGATGGCGATAAAAATATAATCTTCGACTTTCTCCTTGCTAAACAGCATATTGGCATACCCTTGAACAAAGGATCCTTTGTTGGCTTCAACAGGTCTGACCTCTATTACCTTTTTTCCGTTTAATATGGAAACAGGGTAGCCTGAAAGCATGGAATCCAGATCCTGGGTCAATTTTCGGCTCTGATAGTCTGCAAAAGGAGATGGAGAATTCCGATAATGCCAGCTTATTGCAAATTCTTTTAATTCAACTGTGCTGTCTGGAACATGTTTGCAATAATCGTTCATTACAGACTCAACGATGGGAAACCATCCTTTGTTATTAAAATTATCAAGAGATATCCATTTTTTCTCAATAGCATTGTAATATTTGGAACCATGCTCACAAACAAGAGAAATGGGCAGGTTCTTAAATTCATTTACCAGAAATTTTTGCGGCCTGCCGCTGATAATCAAAATGTCTCTCACCTGATTGTTTTGGCGTATCGTGTGCAGCATCTGTCTTACAGAGTTATTCAGGCGAATATTTGCCGGAATGGATTCAATAGGGGTTAATGTTCCGTCAAAATCCAGAAATAAAATGATTTTTTTTGTGTTTTCTTAAAATTCAAATTGCGAGGAAGCTTAATTTTTCCGGAGGCCGTTACCATAATTTTCCGGCTTTGAGTATATTGGGAAATATTATCTGTTTTATCCAGCTTTGAGAAAAACGTTTTTGCCAATTCTGAAGCATTGTATTTTTTTAGATACCCAAGTATGGATAAAAGTCTTTTTTTCTTTTCGGAAAAGCATTTGCGGCATAAATGAACGATCATTTTGAAAAAATCGGGGAGCAAAATCAATTATGCCAAACCTGCCGTCTGTACATAAAAACTCGGTACAAAGAGTATTCGTATCCGTTAAATAGTATTGATCCGACTCAATCAGATGCGACGGGGTAATTGAAAAAGTCCCTCCTTTTTCATCGTCGATCGGGTCTCCAAAAACAAAAGAGCTGTCAAAGTGCGGCCAGCACAGCCAGACAACACTTGCCATTTTGTCAATGTGCGCAATGTAAGAACAATTCCCGATAATACCCGTTTGGCACTTATGCTGCGTCGCGTTACCTGCAATCTTCATGTGCGCGGTCAGTCTAATTTTTCGCTTAATACTTTTTGCGCCTGCCGCTCGCGATACTCCAAAAGTTTTTTCTTTAAAACAGGATTCTCTATGGATAAAATTTGAACCGCAAACAGCGCAGCATTAATGGCTCCTGGTTTGCCTATGGCCATCACGGCTACTGGAAAGCCCGGAGGCATTTGAACCATCGATAATAGAGCGTCAATGCCGCCAAGAGACCCGGAATTCATGGGAACTCCAATAACCGGCAAAACACTATGGGAGGCAATAACTCCTCCAAGGTGGGCGGCCAAACCCGCTGCTGCGATAATAATTTTTGTTTTTCTCTCGCCAAGGCTCTCAAGATATTGGGTCAGTTCGAATGGGGTTCTGTGGGCAGATAATATCTTGCAGTCGTGCAATATTTGAAATTCGTTTAATAAACCTGCACAATTTTTCATAATTTCCCAGTCAGATTTGCTGCCCATGATAATTGCGGCGTCGATATTGGTTTCAAGCATATGAGAAAATGCGTTTTCCTCTCAGCATGTCACCTTTTTTTTGTGATAAATATAGAGTTTGGACATGAACCTCAATAATCAGATCAGAATGATGCTACCCGCCCCGCCGATTCTATTCCCACGGAATAAATGTGACATAATTTATAACTTTTTCTACTAAAAAAAAATATTTTACCGAAAATATTAGCATGAAAACATACAATGAAAATTCGTTAATTTCAAGGTTGCAAGTTCTCAATAAATCTCATTTTGTAGTCGGCGTAAAAACCGGAACAGAAGTCGAAGATATGGGATTTGAAGAAATAGCGTTTATGAAATCTTTTTGCGGAAACGTACCCCTGACCGTAAAAATTGGCGGCCCGGAAGCCCGCAACGATATTCGCCATTGTATCAAAATCGGAGTAAATACAATTTTGGCGCCAATGGTAGAGACCGTATATGCGCTTACCAATTTTGTAAAAACTGTTGAATCCATATGCGAAGACATGGGAGTTCAAATGCCTCGCCTCGCCATGAATATGGAAAGTAAAACCGCCGTAAAAAATCTGGATGAGATGCTGCATTCCAAAGCCGCTTCGAGACTGTCTCAAATTACCATTGGCAGAAGCGATTTGTCAAAAAGCATGCACTTGTCTGTGGATGATCCTGAGGTATTGTCTGTGACAAGTCAGGCGCTAAAAAAAATAAACCGGCAGGGATTAATTACATCCGTAGGCGGGGGTATTACCATGGAGAATATTTTGAATCTTTCGCTGGAAATGCCCATGAATAAACTCAACACACGTCATATTGTGTTTAATAACAGCCGCAGTTTTCAGAAAAATCCGGTAAAACATCTTTTTCATGGAATGATGTTTGAGCAACTGCTGTACCAGCAACTCACCCTGAAATTTCCGGAGCGAAGCGCTTTTTACAAAAAGCGCGAAAACGTAATCAAGGTAAGAATGGGCAATATCACGCTAATGGAAACCAGGAAAGCCGAAGGCTAAAGTAGTTATACGCGCTTATTTTACCACAGATGCAATGGCACGCCAGTACGTATCGTGTTCGGCCTGACGAATTCTCGATACAAGATCATCAACACTATCTGTATCCTTCACCTCAACGGCGGTTTGAAGAATAATCGGACCGGTGTCTACTCCCTCGTCTACAAAATGCACGGTACACCCGGATATTTTTACGCCATGATTGAGCGCCTGCTTTTGCGCATTTAATCCGGGGAATGCGGGTAAAAGAGACGGATGTATGTTTATAATTTTCCCTTTAAACGACTCCAGAATATTTTTCTTTAATATGCGCATATATCCGGCGCAGACTATCCACCCGGCTTTGGCTTGTTTGAGCGCACCTACAAGATTTTCTTCATATTCAGAAAACGAATTAAATTGCTTTGGCGAAAATGTTTTTACAGGAATGTTGCGGGATCTGGCAATTTCAAGTCCCGGAGCTTCGGGCACATCGCTAAACACAAGACAAATATTTACGCGCAGAAAACCTTCCTGGACTTTGTGTATAATTGTTTCCATATTGCTGCCGCGGCCAGAAATTAAAATGGCGATGTTTGGCTTTTCAGGCATTGCAATAATGGCTATTTTCCGGAAATATAATGAATGACTTCAAGACTGCAAAAGCTGTCGGCAAACGAGCAATAATAAATTTTTGCCTTTACTGCGATTGGTCCGGCGGCGGCCACAGGCAAAATTACTGCCTGAACCCTCGACAAATAATCCCGGTCTTGACTGGCATCCGTACCGGTTAGCTTTAATTTTTTAACCTGATAGATTATTTTCCCGTGGTTTTTTATTGTTTTTTCAGGACTGTCGCTTTTTGTATAATTTTTGTCCAGAGAATATACCGTTATTTCATGCGGACCGTGCTTTTGAACCCCATAGCCATTTTTTACTTCAAAATTTAACTCGAGGTTATTTTTTGCTTCTTTAACGATAACAGAGACCGCTTTTGATGTCTGGCCAAATGCAAAAATTAAAGTAGTTTGTATTGCAAGGCCGGAAAAAATAAAAAACAATTTTTTTGATTTCCGAATATTCATAACCGCAAAATTCGAATCTCCGTTGACCATGTCAATTCATTAAATTCTTATTCAATTTGATTTAACAATTCCTTTAATGCATCGCCATTAATGGTTCGAATGGATTTCTTCTCAGCCTTTTTTTTAGCCGTTGGGTTAAAATCGTTGGGCGTAATCATTATTGCCGTCAGCGTCTGCATCCCGGACATAAAATGCTCAATGTTTTTTATATGGTCATCCTGAATAATGCCAATCCCGCGCCGGACAAAGACGCCGGTGAGAATCGACGGATTGTCTTTATAAACCAGCATATTAATCGTATTTCCGTTGACCAGATCCACTTTTTTAATGCTGTAACCGAGATTTTCAATAATTTTTTCAGAATATCTCGCAAAATCTTCCAGCTTGAGATTCTTATATAATTCCAGCAAGTCCGGTTTATTTTGTTGATTTTGAGCCGCCGCATTGGCGGGTTCCATATATTTCAAGCGTTTGGAAATATCCATGTAGCCGGGTTGAATATTCTGAATGGATTTGAATATTTCGTAAGCTTCTGTAAATCGATCAGCCTGTTCAAGAAGCGTTGCATAAAGATATTTAGCCTCCAACTCAAGGGCAGGCTCTTCATGAATGGTGCTCGCGTATTTTGAAGCTTCGGCGGCATAAGGCAAAGCGTAATCAAGCTGGCCGGTTGACGATATTAATTTTGCAAGATAAAATGCCGTACTTTTTCGAAAATATTTGCACAAGGAAGCTTCACGGAAAAGACGTTCGGCCTCGTCTTTCAAGTTCAGACGGTATCGGGCAAAACCCATGATAAAATATGCGTCGCTGATGGATCGATCCAGAGCGATACTTTTTTCTGCAGTTTGAAGGGCTATCAAATTTTCCATTTTTAAAATAAATCAGGCTCAGCAAAAACTGAGCGTATCCATTTTTGGGGTTTATTGAAAGAATTTTTTCTATATAATTTTGTGTTGTTTCCGAATAATTTTTTTCTTCAATCATGGACTCGACTATTAAAAGATAATACTCTTCATTCCCGGGTTCAAGTACTATTAACTTTTCAAGCTGGGAAAGTAGTTTATCCCTGACTTTTGTTGTCCGGTATATTTCCATTAGTTTGCGGTTCACGCCAACTTCTGAAAAGTTTTCTATATCTGGCCATTCTTCGCCCGTACCGGAAAAATTATTAATTTTAAGTATATTATCAAGATGATATGTCGCGTTTGTAAATTCCTGCCTTTGAAGGGAGCACAATGCAACGTACCAGTGGAAAACACCGTTATACGGTTCCTCATATAACAGCGCCTGAAATTTTTTCATGGCCTCGCTGATCATATGATTTTCATAGGCCTGAAGAGCCTCCATAAATCCGCGATCTTTTGCAACGTCAGGCAGTGTTTTTATCGAAAAGCCGATAATTACAAGGCCGACAATAACCAATACCGCGATCAAGAGTCCCATGGCCGGACAATATTTTTAGTAAACTTCTATGTGCCACCGTTTTTCTGTTTTGTAGCGATTAAGAAGGTCAGGCCAGGAAAGTCCCTGACCAACGGCAATTCCATTAAAAACCTCGGTAATGCCGGCTTCAACACCCTTTAATCCACAAATATATAATGAAAAATTATCGCGCTTCATTAAATCCCAGATAACTTCGATATTGTCCCTTAATTGATGCTGAACATATTTTTTGTCGCCAGACAAGGCCTGAAATGCCTTGAAGGTTTCAATGGTATAATATTGTCCAATATCGTTATTCTGATCATTCATATATAAAGATTCCAGGCCTGATTTTGCCCCAAAAAAAAGCAAAACCTGGCCGGCCCATTTTTTCTTGTCCTTGTACATATGATGAATAAAAGCTCTGAACGGGGCAATTCCGGTTCCAACCGCAATCATAATAATATCAGACTCATTGTCTTCAGGAAGGATAAATGAACGGCCAACGGGACCAGTAATATATATTTCTTGTCCGGGTTGAAGATCACAAATATAGTTGGATGCGACGCCCTTTTTTATTTGACCCGTAATTTCATCGGTAAAAAAAACCCGCTTTATTGTCAAAGATATGCTTTCCTGCGAAGTTTCTCCTTCGCGGGGAGATGATACGGAATACAAACGAACCCGGTGCCTGTTTCCTTCCTCATCCACGCCGGGAACAATAACTCCGATGCTTTGGCCTTCTATGCAATTCATACCGCTTTTGCTAATGTCCAAAGTTATGTGCCGTATGTCATCAGGGCTGCCGGGGGAAGTAATCCTGGTATTGCTCGTTACAAAAGATCTCCAAGGATTGCTCGGCTTGTATATGTTCATCGTTTTTTTCCTGGTCTAATATTATATCCATTTTTATACTCATTTCAATGGCTTGAATTTACAAAGTATTTCAGGGGTTGTCAATAAAGTCTGGATAAAATTCAATTTTTTTAATCAGTACGGGTGCTGGATTGGTGTGTAAGCATGGGAAATCTCCCATCATCTTTTTTGTTTTTTTTTGGAAAAGAGTTTATGATATCGGTAAGAAAATGTCTGCCTTGGAATTCCAAGCAACATGGCCGCATTGGATTGATTGTCCCCTGTTTGCGCCATTGCCCATTGCATGATTTTTCTTTCTTCATCGTGCAGCAATTCGACAAGAGTTTTTCCGGAATATTCTATATCCGGACTATGCTTTTCGGTGTCAAATGAAGCATGTTTTGTCCCTATTGCGCCTGGATGAGCAGATTGTTCCGGAACAATTTCTGCCCAAAATACATATCCAAAAACCTTAGACTGATTTTTTGCATCGCCCAAAATACTTTTCATTTTAATTTGATATCCTTTGGGGGAACCGGGCAATTCAAGAACGGAGTCAATTTGGAGTATTCCTTCAAAAGCAAGTTTTGCCATAAGATCCCGGCTAATTCTCATCAAGCCTGAAACCCCAAGGGAATCTTTGAATTTTTTTTGCAGGTTTACCCAGTCTTTATTGTAAAACAAAACCTCTCCCCTGGTATCGAGAGCCACCATTGGAATGGGAAGCGCTTCCAGGGTCTTAATGGTTATGTAGTTTGAATCAATTAAAATTTCATCTTCCGAATTATCTTTTTCAGCATTGGCTTCCCTTATTTTATTTGCACTATTGGAATTAGATTCGGCCATGGTCGATATTTTAACCTCTGGTCTGGGTTGCTCCAAATTTTCTTCTTTTTTTGCATCGTCCTTAACTTTGGATTTTTCAGGCATATTTTCAGATAAATCAGCAGATTTTGGATGGATATTTGTTGAAGAAATGGACTTTAAAATATCGGCTCTTGTCCAAAGGCCTACATAGTTGATATTATGGTCTACTACCGGAATTGCCTGCTGGTTTTCCAGCATTGCTCCCTGACTTATGAGCGCTTCAATAGATTCGCCGGAACTTGAAAACCTTTTTACGGGAAGACTCATATTGATCCTTGACTGGGAAAGATCGCTCATAAGCTCTTCTATAGTTTTTTTTTCAATAATACCGGCAATGGTATTTTCTTCCAGATAAAGAACTGCGGAGGCCTGAAACTGAAAAAAAATCCGCATTAAAGCGCGGTATGGATTATTTTCCATTGTTACTGAAATTGCCATGAAAACTCTTCATTGGAGAGACTGAATCTGGCGCTAAATGTATCGCCTTTTTTTAATATTCCTACGCCGGGGGGGGTTCCTGTAAAAATGATATCCCCGGGCAGAAAATCCCATATGCTGCCAATACAGGAAACTAATTTTTCTATAGGGAAAATCATTTCTGATGAATTTCCTTTCTGGCGCATTTCTCCGTTTACAAATCCAGAAAATTCAATGTTGTTTAAATCTACTCCAGATTTGAACTCCAAAAAATTTCCAATTGGCGCGCTATCATCAAAAGCTTTTGAGATCTCCCATGGATGGCCATTTTGCCTCAAGTTGTTTTGCAAATCGCGCAAGGTAAGGTCAAAACCAATGGTCAGACCTGAAATAAAACGGATCGCATCCGATTCCTGTTTTACATGACCACCCTTGCCAATAAGCAGTACCAGCTCTGTTTCATAATGCAAGTTTGAACCGTGAGAAGGAAAGCGTGGGTTTTTCCCCGATGCAATCAGGGAACTCGCAGGCTTCATAAATATTACGGGTTTTTCGGGTATTTTATTGTTTAATTCTTTTACATGATCCAGGTAATTCATTCCAACACAAAAAATTCTTTGAACAGTAGCCGATTTCCCGTGTAAAACTATTTCCATTGAGCATAAAATAAAAAAAGGAAACAAGCGGTCAAAGAAGAAATTGCTTTAACCGCTGTTTTAAATAAAAAGAAATATATTATTCTGCAACGCAGCGAAAATATCCAATCGAGGAAATACTTCCAGCTCCTGCGTTCCCTTCATAAAAGGCCACATACCACGCCGTAGTTGAACCAGATCCATAAAACGTAGATGTCCAATAGTTTTTGGGAAGCGAGTTGGGGAATACCTTTTTATCAAGGGCGGGTACATTTTCATTCCTCACAAGACTTTGAAGTTCTTCCATGGCAGGAAGTCTCCACTTTCGACCTGCCAGCTTCAAGTTCTGACAATAATTCGTTGCCCCAGTCCAGTTAATCCATTCTGGCGTACCTTCGTCACAATTTGCGCCGGTTAGTCCAGCAGAACATTTCTGCCATTGCAGTCTCTTAAAATTATCGGCAATGGTGCCGTTATTGTTATCCACAAATCGGCCAGCGCCTTTTAACAAGGCATCATTTTCTATCAATGCTTCAGCTGTAATTTCTTTTTTTGCTGCTGTTGTTTTTGTTGCTGCAAGCATGGAGTTGATTTCAACAATCACAGAGTTAGCGACTTTGGCTGTTGCTGAAAAAAGGCTACTATCAACAGCGTTGCTGATCTTTTTTAACTGCCTGTTGGATTTAATTAAAGGTAAATATAATTGAGTGGTCATCTCAATTTGATTTGTTTTGCTGTTAAAAATATAATCCCCAAAAATCATAAAATCGGCATTTAACGTCTCCGCGCTTTTTTTAATTGCCTCAAGATCGCTTCGTTTACTGATGTCCGAATCGGAAAACGCTTCTTTGAGCTTGGCCGGATCAACAGACTTGAAGCTGAATTTTTTTCCCATTTCAGCACCAACTGCGTCCTGAATGCTTTCCGCAAGGTATGCATAGTTCGGTGATCCTGTTTTGTCTTCAAATGGGATAATGGCGATTGACACCTGTCTTTTATCTCCAGTCTGGTTACCGTTGTTTTTGGATTCATCCGCCGTTAATGCGAAACTTGCCAACAAAATGACAGATGCCATAACTCCTGCGCTCGCCAGCGTTTGAAATAGGCCATTTTGAAATACTTTTTTAAGTTGTTTCATATATTATACTCCTCTCTTCTTTAACAATGACAAGGTGTAATCTTATTCTGTAATTACAATATTTTTTTCAATGCTCCCAAACTCGCGCAGGTAAAAAGCTCGCGCCAATTTGATTTAACTGTAAACGACGATAAAACTATAATATTTCGCCCTTTCCGGATAAAAATTCCGGAGAAAGGAAAATATTTTTTCCATTTACCTGCGCGAGTTTGGGAGCATTTTTTTTTCATACTACTGGAGCCTTGGTACACGAACAAGGAGCATGGGCATGGGCATGAACTCGATATTCAGTCAGAATGATATAGACTGACGCAGTTTTGGGGCGCGAAGCGCCCCAAAACTGCGCATTTTAATACATTTTGATTTGATTATTGCGGTTCATGCCCAGGCTCGCGTAATAAGGACTTTATCTCCCGCCGACAGGTAAGCGTATTGACTGGCTGACCTTTGATTTTAATTAGGAGCAAGGATGATGCGTTTGTGAAAATTTAATTTATAAAATGGAAAATTGGGTTCTTACAGTTGCCGGGTTTTTTATTTCCATGTTTTCCTCCATGGTTGGCATTGGCGGAGGTTTGCTCTGGGCGCCATTTTTTATTTTTTTTAATCATTTTGACTTTCGAATGGCTATCCTGTTCTCCTTTACCGTACAACTCATCGGGATGGGGTCAGCAAGTTTCCATCACATCCGCATAAACTCCATCCAATGGAAAATATGTCTTTCTTTTTTACCTATACTTGTGGCGGGAGTTGTCATTGGTGGTTTTCTCAACAAACTTATAGCAAATCAGCATATTCTGGAAGCCGGATTAGGCGTGATTAGTCTTGCAGAATCTATTTTTTTTGCGTCGCAAATTGAGAAATACGATGAGGAATTAAAATTTGACTCCAAATTAAAGCCGCCCACATGGCTAAAGCTCGAAGGCGTTTTATTTAGCTCATTTTCGGGGCTTTTTTCCATTGGTATCAGCGACTTTCTCATTCCCCTTTTTCGGGGCAAACTAAAAATTCCAATGATCAATGCAATTGGAACAGGAATTTTTCTGAATTTTGCTTCTTCCGTCATTGGTACGGTTTTTAGCTTTTCCTTCCAACATTACAAGCTACCTCCGGATACATTGTACATTCTCGGGTTTTGCTGGTTTGGCGTTCTTCTGGGCGGTCAAACCGGTCCCCGTCTGGCCAAATACATCAGCGATGACCGCATGAAAGAATTATTTATTTTTGCCATGCTTCTCCTCGGTATTCATCTGATTTATCAATCTTTATAGCTTGAAAATTGCTCTTCCAGAATATCCCGAAATAAATGTACAGGGTAGCGTGCAACCCCGCTTGTGAAAAAGCCTCCCGTATAGCAGCCTTATTTTTTTTCCAGAATATACACCCTTTCGCGAATGGGTTCCTTTTCGGGCAATGCCGCAAGTCGCGCAGGCTCCGCCCTGAATTCGCTCACATTAATTTCATGTATAACAAATTGCTCACCAAATAGCTCCAGAATTTCATTTTCCGGAACAGAAAATGGAGGTCCCTGCATTTTGCTTTGATCGTATTCAAATGCTACGAGAAATATTTTTGCTCCCGCATCAAGAAGGGCGGTTAAATGAGCCGCATATTTTTTTCTCATTTCAGGCGGCAGGGCAACCAGAGCAGCTCTGTCATAGACCCCGCTGATTTTACCGGTTTCGCTGCGCGTAACCTTAAAAAAATCTTTACACAGAAATGAAATCAAGGGTGCAGGTTGCAATAAATGTCCGCCTTCAATATTTTGAGGGACAGCCTGAAAATTGTTTTCGGCACAAAATTCTGATGCAGCAATCTCGCTTAACTCAATTCCGACAACACGATATTGCTGATCGGCAAGCCATAGTAAATCCAGACTTTTTCCGCACAGCGGCACAAGAATTGCGGAGCTTTTCGGAAGATCCGTTTGCCCCCAATAGTTTTTTAAATGAGAATTTACTTCTTTTTGATGAAAACCGGTTTGATGTTGTTTCCATCGTTCATGCCAAAATGCTGTTTCCATAATATTACACCCTTTTCCCGGTTTGAAATTTATGAACTGCTTTTTTTATGATGATAATAGCTTGCCACGAGAAAAGTTCCCACGATATCATCGCTTGAACAACCCCGGGATAAATCGGTGGCTGTTTTATTAAGTCCCACCATGATCGGCCCGTACGCATGGGCACCGGCAAAGCGCTCAACCAGCTTATAGGAAATATTTCCCGATTGAAGGTCGGGAAAAACAAGCACATTGCTTTTACCCGCCAGTTTATTCCCTGAAGCTTTTCGGTTCGAGACTTCCGGCACAATGGCCGCATCGGCCTGCATTTCTACTTCATAAAGAAATTCCGGATTCAGCTTTGCAAGCTCCCTGCCGGCTTCAAGAACTGTATTTACCTGATCGCCCGAACCGGATCCCTTTGTGCTGTAACTTAACAAAGCCAGTCGGGTATCAAATCCGAAAATATTTTTTGCGATGTTTCCAGTCTGGTGGGCAATACGAGCCAATTGCCGGGCGCTTGGCTCTATATTTACAGCACAATCTGCAAATATCATGGCTCCGTTCTCGCCCCATTGAGAATCCAGTGCGTCCATGAAAAAAAAGCTCGCCGCCATGCCTTGTTTTCTGTTTGGTTTTATTATATGAAAAAATGCTCTTATTACATCCGCGCTGGTTTCAACGGCTCCGCTAATGTGAATATCGGCATAACCGGCCTCATGCAGCAAGGTTCCAAACAATAACGGATTTTTGGCTTTTTCAACAGCCTCGGCAAGCGAAGCAAATTCGGAACTCCTGAGTTCAAAAAGTCTTTTACCAAGGTGCTCCAATTGATCGCTTTTTTCAGGAGCAATGACGGTAATGCGGCTTAAGTCAAACGACTTCTCCCGTGAAGAAGCCTCGATGGTTTCGAAATTTCCGATAATAGTTACCTGACTTGCATATCCTTGTGAAATGACATTAGCGGCGGCCTCCATTACCCGAATGTCGTTGCCTTCGCTTAAAATTAATGAAAGGGGGTTTTCTTTCGCGTGTTTTTGAAACCGTTCCAGCCACATAGCGACAATATATTCAAAACGAGCGAGCGCGTCAAGATACAACAAAAAAGGCGGGATAAACCCGCCTTTAAACCAGAAAACAAATAACTAAAAATTATTTGCTTTCTGTTGCTGCTGGCGCAGCTGCTTTATCAGCGCTATCGGCTGCTTTATCAGCGCCGTCTGCTGGTTGTTCTTTGGTTGTGTCTGCATCTTTTTTGGGCATTCCACATCCTTTTTCACAGTTAAAGCTGAAAATCATCGCCATAATAACCAAGGCAAGTACTCGTTTCATCATATTATTTTCTCCTAAAAATTTCGGGAACCAGAATTTTTTCTGTTTTCCCTGCAAACCTGCGAACTACTTAATGCAGATTCGTCAGGCTTTTCTGAAATATCCTGATCTCTTGTTACTTTATACCAGATTGGAATCTGACAATGAAGTATTAATCGACAACACAGAACATCCCAGAAGCAATTGGTACACATTGAAATCAAGACCCCCTGTCAATAAATTTGCTGAGTTCCAGAAATATTTTTTCAATTTCAAGGAGCTTTCTTCTGATTAAAAAATTAATGCCCCCAAACTCGCGCAGGGAGCGGCAATAATTACCAGACTTCCAAACGGTCTTCTGCATAAATGCATCGCCAAAGCCGGAGTTTTAAATTTAAAGTATACGATTTATGAAATATTTAGTTTGAAATCTTATGAAAAGAAAGGATGGGAAATTGCAAAAAGCGATACAATATTGGACATTGGAGCGCATATGGGGGTTTTTGCCCTGTGGGCGGCAAAACAAGCTACTGACGGAAAAGTGATTTCCATTGAGCCAACGGACAATATCCATATTCTGATGCAAAGCATTGAGATAAACAAACTTGAAAATATTATTCCGCTGAAAGTTGCCATTGGAAAAGATGATTCATACATTGAAATAGGTGCTTCCCCAAACTACAACAGCTCAAACACCAATACGGAGTTTAAACATTCCCCGTTTTTAAGGCTTTCAACCTTTCTCGGATTTAATACCATTCATAGAAAACATAAAAATTCGCGAAAAATTGAACGTGTTCAGACGACATCTATCGGGAGCATCGTAGATCAGTATAAGTTAAAACAAGTGGACTACCTGAAAATAGATTGTGAGGGCGGCGAATATGATGCATTTAATTTTCTTCCAGAAAAGTATTTTTCAAAAATCAGGAAAATCGTGATGGAGTTTCATCATTTCCATTCTTCGCATAACTACCGGGAATTAAAAGCTCTATTTGAACACCACGGGTTTGAAGTCAGTATTCACCGCACATTTGTTCAGAGTCTTACCAGATCTGGTCACCTGTGGGCTCGACAAAAAGATTGACGGGTAATCAAAAGTTTTACTCTTTGCAGAAAATATTTGTATGTTTTCTATTTATAACAACAAACTTCTTAAAAACCAGAGAAGTAAAATTTACTTTAGAAAAACCATAAAAAACTCTTCCATTGTAGAGGGGGTCGGTTTGCATTCTGGCGAAATGACGAAACTTGTTTTTCACCCGGCTGAGGAAAATACTGGAATTCTTTTTTATACCGGGAAAAAAGGCGCTACTGAAAGAATCATTCCAGCAGAACTGGGTTATGTGATGGACACGTCCATGGCGGTAACACTCGGTAAAAGCCATATTTATATCCAGACAGTAGAACATCTTATGTTTGCGATATACGTTCTCGGTATCACCGACATGATTGTTGAAATTATTAATGGTTCGGAAATACCCATTCTTGACGGTTCAGCCCACCCATACATCGAAATACTGGAAAATTGCGAATATCACGAGTACTCTACTCAAATCGCGCCTCTCACAATAACCAGGCCAGTCATGGTTACCGACGGCGAACGCTACATTGTAGGAATTCCTGCAAATGACCTGAAAATCTCTTACAGCATAGATTATAATCACCCTATGCTACAAAATCTTTCCTGTGAAATTGTTTATACCCGGGATTTTTTTATTCATCATGTAAGCAAGGCCAGGACATTCGGATTTATGAAAGATATCGAAATTTTACGAAATAAAGGACTCGCTCAGGGCGGCACGATTGAAAACGTCCTTGTATTTAATAATCAATCAGTTGTAAATAAAGAGAGATTTCTGCATGAGGCGCTTTACCACAAAGTATTGGACTTAATGGGCGACTTGTCGTTATGCCGAAGGCCAATCAAAGCCCACATCCTTGGATCACGAGGTGGTCATGCGCTTGATATAGCCTTTGCCAAAAAAATTGTAAAGGAAGCTCAAGAGGAACTATCAAAAGAAAATTTATCTGAAATTCTCCGTCAAGCCTGAATATTCAAGCTATTCTCTCCCGGGCTGGAGCCTGGGCTGGAACTCAATAATCAACCCCCATCATTGGTAAAAACAGGCGTTTTTGCGCAGGGAGCGCGCCAAAAACGCAAAATTACCTCTTGATTGGGCATGAATTTTGAGTTCATGCCCAAGCCGCTGAATCACTCTATCAATCTCAAAATTATTGCAGAATTGCCTGAGAATGAAGTTGTTCTTATTGGGTTGCCCGATAACGACGCCAATGGAGCATCAAATATCCTGTATCCAGGATCCATTTTAGCATATTACAATCCAGGATTTTGGCAATACAAGCAAGCATCTATTATTAGATTGAATATTGTTTCATTTTTAGTTTATTATTTTATTGTTGACACTTATATTATTATTTTAGACTATGAATATAGATTGAATATGAATCTAAAATAAATTTATACTATTTTAGAAAAAATACGATAAAAATAAAAAGGAAGAAGATATGAACAAGTTAACTGAAAGACCTGAGAAAATTGTACAGCAAGAAGAGAGACACCTGCCAGTAGATAAAAAGTTGGTTCACAAGCACAACATTGAAAACGTGTTTATTGCCAACCTGAGAAAATCGCTGCCGTTGAAAATTTCCTGGGGCGATTATTATATTTTTTCTGACAATGCTAGCGAACTGGAAAAATCCATTTTTGACAGACATTACGTCCCGGGGCAAAATTCAAATTCTGATTTTTTTATACTAATGGAAGAGCCGCAATACGCGGATTGTGAACTTGCTACATTGTCAGATTTTTTTCAAAGTTGCAAAATCGACTCTGAAAACCTTTTTTTTGCGGAAATGATATTTAACCCCGGCCATCCCTACTACTTTGAACACCCAAATGACCATGTACCCGGAATGATGCTCATTGAATCTGTCAGACAAATGATTGTTGCCTGTTCTCACAAATATGGCGGCGCTCCAATAGAGAACTCTTTTTTTATAGTATCAGGGATTAATGTACAATTTCTGAATTATGTAGAGCTTTCAGAGTCCGTTCAATTGATGCTTGCGCTTGGAGACTGTTTTGTAAATGCGACAGGTAGCTGGGCTGACGCCATTTTTGACGTAACAATATGTCAAAACAATAAACAAAATGCAAAAATGATTTTTAAAGGAAATATTTTGACAAAAAGAGCCTACGATAGAATCATGGCAAGTAGAAAGTTGAACGCAAAAGGCTGAAATATCATGGCGCAAAAAACACTTTCAAGCCTTGTTCTTGCTGCGCTGGATATTGACGGAGTTGCCCTGACAGACTCTTTTAGTCCCGTTATTTATTCTGTTGTAAAGAAACTGGGCAAAGATTATACGCGGGAAATTGAGCGCAATATATTTTCCCAAACAAGAATCGATGCAGCCAATTACTTGAAAAATCAGCTTGGATTATCATATTCTGCCCCGGAAATTATCGATTTGTATTTTAAAGAACGCGCTGGATATTTATTAAAAAATCCGAACCGGCCATCCGATGGGCTTTATAATCTTCTCCTGATGTTCAAAATGATGGGTTTAAAAATAATATGCTACGGTGGTCTTGAAAAGCCCTATTTTATGGAAGAGCTAAAAGAATTTCTGGATTTTTTTGATGGCAATAAGTATATTTGCACCAATGATTTCAGGCCGGGAATCAAAGAAATCGTAAAAGACTACTACGGTTTGCAGTACTCTCAAGTATTGTTTATCGATGATGTCAACCGGGTTGCAGAAGAGGCGAAAAAAAGGGACTTGCCATTTATAGGCGTCCCTTCTGATTTTGAACATGGATTTCAGCGTCAGGACATGATTCAAACCGGTGTAAAATATCTGGTAAGTTCAATTGCCGAAATAGACAGCGTTATGATTCAAAATATTGACCAGGATGCAGCGTCGGGAAATTTCTGGAACAGGAAAAAACATGGCGCTGCCTAAAAACAAGATAATTCCATGAGTATTGACTTGGTTCGGTAAGTTTGTTTTTTTGCCTCCCACAGGGGCAAAAAAACATTAACTACGCTTTGAGTCAGCACTCATGGATAATTTGCCACGGATAAACGCGCTAATTTTAATCATTCTGACTGAATATCGAGTTCATGCCCGGGCTCAATTCCATTTTTTATTTCAGACTTTCCGGCAAATTTTGCTTGCAAATACAAAACCCATCCGCTTAATTGTAAGGGTTGGCAAAGACTTTTCAAGGGGATCTTCAAAAGCGCAGCCTGCACAATAAATACATTTTTGCAATAAATTCAGATGTTTAATATTCCTGGTTATATAATTCATAATGCTCTTCATACTGGAAGAAAAACAGTTGTTTATCGAGCGACAAGAATTGCTGATAAAAAACAAGTCATCTTGAAAATCCTCAATTCAGACTATCCGTCAGCTACGGACAGAGCTCATCTACGGCGCGAATATGAAATTATTTGTTCGCTAAATATTTCAGGGATTATTCAAACTTATGGTATTGAAAGTTTTAAAAATACATCCTTTCTGGTTTTGGAAGACTTTGGGGGGGAAACCCTGAAATCCTATATTGACAAAAATACAATTAGTCCAATATTTTTTTTAGAAATATCTATCCAAATCATGGATATTCTCACAGAAATTCACAATCATTCTGTAATTCACAAAGATTTAAAACCCCACAACATCCTGATTCACCCCGAAACATTCCTGGTAAAAATCAGCGATTTCAGCATAGCATCTTTTTTTACACGGGAGTCGCAAAAACCATGGATACAGGATGATATGGAAGGTACTCTCGCCTATATTTCCCCGGAACAAACAGGATGGATGAATCGCAACATAGATTATCGCACAGACTTTTATACGCTGGGGATAACTTTTTTTGAAATGTTAAGCGGCAAACTTCCTTTTGTTTGTACTGATCCCATGGAATTAATTCATTCGCATCTGGCCGTAGATCCCCCTGCTTTGCATGATCTGGTTAAGAATATTCCAGAGTCCATTTCGGCAATTGTGGCAAAACTTTTGACAAAAAATGCTGAAGACCGATATAAAACCAGCTCTGGTATAAAGCGGGATATGGAGTTTTGCCTGAAATGTTTAAAGTCCGGTAAATCCATGGAGGATTTTATCCCGGGTTCGATGGATATTTCTGAACGATTCCATGCTTCCACACAACTCTATGGACGCGAAAACGAAATCAAGCTCTTGACTGAATCAATCCAGCGAGCCTCCATCGATACAAGTGAAATGATTATTATCCGGGGGCCGGCTGGAATAGGAAAATCGTCCCTTGCCAATGAAGCGGGCAAGAAAGTCATCGAACATAGCGGGTTTTATATTAAGGGAAAATTTGAACAGTTTAACAAAGATATTCCCTACCATGGCTTTATTGAAGCCTTTAACGGACTGATAAATTATATTTTAACTTTTAACCCGGAGAAACTTGCCATATGGAAAAATAAAATCATCCATGATCTTGGAGATAACGCGCAGATCATGGTTGATTTTATTCCAAGGCTGTCGCTGGTGATTGGCCCGCAGCCTCAAACCGCAATCCTTGATGCGCCTGAGGCTCAAAACCGGTTTCATCGGCTTTTCCAGAAATTTCTGGGTATCATAACCAGCAGCGACCATCTTCTCGTAATTTTTATTGATGATCTGCAATGGGCAGATTCATCGTCCCTGAAACTCTTGAAAATATTAATGGCTAACTCTGAAAGCAAAAACATGGTTTTTATAGGCGCTTACCGGACGGGGAGCGAAGAATATGATAACGTTTTTCTGCTCAGAACCCTTGAAGAGATAGAAAACTACCGTCACAATTTCAATCTATACTTTAATCAAAAACTTCCATTATCATTTATTGAAATGGGAGCGCTTGAGGAAAGTCATATAATTCGTTTTCTAGAAGATAGTCTGAATACGAGCGGCGCAAAAGCGGTATCTCTTGCCAGACTTGTTCTTCGTCGAACCGCAGGCAATCCATTGTTTATAAATCAGTTTTTAATTTCGATATATCAGGAAGGGCTCATTTATTTTCAAAAAGAGAAAAATACATGGGATTGGGATCTCGGTCAAATCAAAAAAATAACTCCGACAGAGAACGTAACGGAACTTTTGATTGAGAATGTAAAACGCTCCAGCAAGGCAATCCAGGATATTATGCAATTAGCATCCTGTATTGGAAATCAGTTTGATCTTGAAACACTATCAAAATTATATGAAAAATCTCCGGTGGAAACCAAAGACCTGCTGATCAAGGCCACGAAAGAAGACTATATTGTACTGTTAGATGAATCCAAAAATGGTTTTGCATCTGCAGAATTTCAGTTTCAGCACGATCAAATCAGGTACACGGTATATTCCATGATTCCAGAAATCAAAAAAATGGATATTCATAAAAAAATTTCTGACCTGATTTTGGACCGGATAATTCTTGCGTCTGAACGCAATCCCAAAAAAATGAATTTAAGCTCAATAGCGCGGCATATCCACAATGAAAAAGACCTGCAGAGTTTACAGGAATGGTTGGGTGAAAATATTTTCTCTCTTGTAAATCATTTGAATCTGGCTGGCAAGATTATTGTAATACCGGAAGAAGTAAATGCTGCTCTTGCATTAAATCTTGTTGCAGCACAAAAAGCCAGAAAAAATGCCGCCTTTGAAACAGCCCTTGACTACCTTCTCGCGGCAATGGAAAGATTGCCCAATGATGCATGGATAACACATTATTTTCTAACCTTGTCCTTATACAACGAAACTGCCGACTGTGAATATATTAACACGCATTTTGAGGAATCTGCAAGGTTAAGTCAGATTATTTTGGATAATGCACAATCAGTACTGGACAAAGTGAGAGTTATTGAAATCAAAATTGCAAGCTTAACTCCCCAAAATAAACTAAACGAAGCGGTTGAATGCGGATTGTCTTTTTTAAAAGAACTCGGAATCGAGATCTCCCCTGATCCAGGAAAATTTTCTTCTTTACTCAAGCTCATTATGACCAGACTTAAAATTGGCAATCAGGCGGAAAAACTGTCCGGGCTACCAGTAATGAAAGACCCAAAGAGTCTGGCGGCAATGGATATTATTATCCATCTGACTCCGGCTTGTTTTATCTCTTCTCCAAATCTTGTTCCACCTCTGGTTATATTATTGGTAAATCTGTCTCTGAAATTCGGAATTTCCGAGAAATCCGCATATGGTTTTGCAGGCATTGGCATGATTTTTGGTTCGGGACTGGGAAATTTTTCTTTTGGTTATCGACTTGGCAAATTATCAACCGTCATTCTGGAGAAATTTTATCCTTCCATTATGGATTGTAAGGTATTGTTTGTTTACGGGAACTTTGTTTCCCACTGGATAATTCCCCTCCGGGAAAGTCAGCAAATACTGGAAAATGCGTATAACAAGGGGGTGGAGTCAGGAGACTTGCTTTTTGCTTCTTATTCCCTGAACTGGATTAACGCTTACAACTTCTTTATGCGAAAGCCAATTATACAAATTCTGGAGTCCCTGGAAAAGTATGAAAGAGAGATAACAAAATTTCATCAAACAGATTCCGCTCAATTTTTCCATCTCTGGCGCCAGTTTGTTATTAATCTTTCAGATAACAATATAAGTACAGAATTAAGCGGATCAAATTTTGATGAAAAAATTGCGATTCCCGTCTGGGAAAAAAATAAAAATGATACTGATTTGTTTACCTATTACCTTTTTAAGGCAATTTTAGCTTATTTTCAAAAAGAATATTCTACTGCGCTGGAGTACATTGAATTATCCATCCCTTACGAAAGCGGAGTTTTTGGAATGCCTGTAATTCCGGAACACAATTTTTTCTACTCGTTAATCCTTGCTTCCCTGCCCGATGAACAAAAATCAGATTCTTCAAACACAAAGAAATCCTCGTTAAAAAAAATTTATAAAAATCAAAGAAAATTAAAAACCTGGGCCAGAAACTCCCCCGAAAATTATGGACATAAATATTTTATTATTCAGGGAGAACTATGCAGATTAAGGCAAAATGCGAATGCCGTTCTTTTTTTTGAAAAAGCCATTGAATCAGCAAGGAAATACAAGTATATGCTGGAAGAAGCCATTGCCAATGAACTGTTGTCCCGTTATTATTTCGAGATTGACAAACCATTCATAGCCCAATGCTATATTCGCGAAGCATATTATCATTTCTTAAACTGGGGAATTCACAGCAAGGCGCGGGAAATGCTAAAGGAATTTCCTGAAATTGCTATATATACGTCTTACCTGATTGATCCATCCCTTTCAGCCGCCGAAAATTTTACCTCAAGCACATCGGAGACTCTGGATTTTAGAACCATACTAAAGGTTTCCCAGGATATCTCCAGCGAAATTGAATTAAATAAATTAATAGAAAAATTAATGATGACTATTCTTGAAAACGCAGGAGCACAGAACGGGTTTATTATTTTATCCCGAAATGAAACATACTTTGTTGAGGCGCAAGGCAATGTAGAATCAGTTCAGGTTTTACCATCGATACCGCTTGAATCTTTCGAGGACATTCCACAAGCAATTGTAAATTACGTAAAAATGACGAAAGAAGCTGTTATATTAAATGATACTTCGCAGGAAAACTATTTTCAGTCAGACCCCTATATTTTAAGAAAAAAACCAAAATCTGTACTATGCGGACCCATAATAAAGAAAAATAATTTAATTGGTATTTTTTATCTCGAAAACAATTCCATGCCAAATGTATTTACAAAACGAAGACTGGATATTTTAAATCTCCTGACCATGCAGGCGGTTATTTCCATAGAAAATGCTATATATTTCGAACAGATTCAAAAGGTAAATACCGATCTGAAAGCAGAAATAAAACTTCATAAAAAAACAGAGGAAGATCTTCGTCAAAGCCGGGAACGCTATGCATTGGCTGCCCGAGGCGCAAATGATGGATTGTGGGACTGGGATCTCTTGAAAAATGAAGTATATTATTCTGCCCGCTGGAAAGAGATGTTGGGGTATCAGGAAAATGATATAACATCGTCGCCTGAAGAATGGCTCGGCAGGATTCATCCGGACGATTTGGCGATACTGAAAACAGCCATGGATTCTCATCTGGAAAATACGGTTCCGCATTTTGAATGCGAATATCGCCTTCAACACAAAGATGGGAGTTATTTATGGATAATCACCCGGGGGCATGCTGTCCGCGATTCATTTAACCGTCCATATAGACTTGCTGGTTCCCAAACAGAAATTACAAAAAGAAGAATCGCCGAGGATCAGATCAGGTTTGACGCGTTGCATGATAACCTCACCGGACTGCCAAACTGGAACTTGTTCCTGGACCGGATGATGCATGTTTTAAATCAAAAAAAACGCCAGCCTGACTATAAGTGCTGCGTCTTGTTTCTGGATCTGGACCGCTTTAAAGTAATCAATGAAAGTCTTGGACACGAGACCGGTAATACATTGCTTGTTAAATATGCAAGATTATTGCAAAACAGTATCAGACCAGAAGATACTGTTGCCCGTCTCGGTGGCGATGAGTTCGCAATTCTTCTGGAAAATATTGCAGATGTAAATGTGGCTTTAAAGGTTATAAATCAAATCCGGGAAAAATTATTGGAGCCTTTTGTTATCAATAAGCAGGAATTGTTTGTAACTGTAAGCATTGGCGTCTTGATGATTACCAATGATTACCAAAAACCAGAGGAAATTCTAAGAGATGCCGATACAGCCATGCATAGAGCCAAAACCGACGGCAAAAACCGTTATCAGATTTTTGACAAAACAATGCATGCGCACGTTATCGGCTTTTTAAAATTGGAAAGCGAATTAAGAAAAGCCATAGATAATCATGAATTCCTTGTATGCTACCAACCTGTCATTTCCGGCAATGACGGGCGGATACACAGTCTGGAAGCTCTGATCCGCTGGAATAAAAATAATGAAACCCTGATATCTCCGGGAGAATTTATTGACGTTGCCGAAGAAAATGGATTGATATTGCCCATCGGACGCTATGTATTTGCTGAAGCTTGTCGCCAAATAAAAATATGGCAGAACATGAATCTTCCCGACCTGACAGTCGCGATCAATCTTTCCCCCAAACAGTTCGAGCAGGAAGACATCCTGGAGATGGTGGATAATGCTCTAAAGGAATTTAACATTTCCGGGAAATTCATTCATTTTGAAATAACGGAGAATGTACTAATGAAAGATATTCCACATGCAACCCATATTCTGGAAAGTTTACAAACGAGGGAAATCTACACATCAATTGATGATTTCGGTACTGGTTATTCATCGTTAAATTATTTAAAAAAATTTCCTGTTTCGAAGTTAAAAATTGACAAATCTTTCATCCAAAACATTCATTCAGGCCAAAAAAATGATAATGCCATCATAAAGGCAATTATCGCAATGGGGAAAAGTATGAAGATGCTCGTGGTTGCCGAAGGAGTAGAGACCGTTGAGCAATTGCAATTCCTTATGAATGAAAACTGCAATGAATATCAGGGATATTTTTTCTGCAAGCCCATGCCTGCTGAAGCTTTAACCGAACTATTAAAAACGAAACCAACTTTTAATTTAAGGACATACAAATGAAAAACAGGTACAAATTATTTATTCTGTTGTTATGCCTTGCACAATTAACAACCGCAAGCGTTGCCTCTCTTAAAACCTCAGAATACCAACAACTAATGAGTGGGGAAATCCTGTTTAAAGATGCAGAAGAAAATTCAGTTAACGGGGTTGAAGCAATTTTTATACTCCCTGTTCGCCGGAAAACACTCTGGCATATTATCACCGATTATAAACATTTTCCGGAATATTTTGATAACGTTGAAAAAATTGATATAATTCATGAGGATAAAAAAGGGGCGGTTTTAGAGCTCCGGATAAAAAGCATCTTGAAAACATTTGATTATACCGTTGACAGAAGTTATGATGTGCCATTTCACAAATTATCCTGGAAAAGAATTTCGGGGGATTTTAAAACGAACAATGGATCGTGGGAAATTGAAGATACTCCGGACAAGAAAAAATGTATTGTAAAATACAGAACATTTGTTCAGTTAGACGGTTTTTTAGGTTCTGCGTTAAACGGACTTGCCCGGCCGGAAACCATAAAAAGAATAAAAACATTAGTGGCAAAACTAAAAGTGATAACCGAAAATGAAACTTGAAAATATCGTTTCCGCATTTTTAATAGAGAATTATTTTAGCAAATCAATCATATA
>Ga0224495_10000739_pt1 | contig 24987 bp, 27 predicted proteins | sample SF_Jul11_sed_USG_FD_168128 | JGI IMG/M metagenome (GOLD analysis project Ga0224495, IMG submission 168128) | Sediment microbial communities from San Francisco Bay, California, United States - SF_Jul11_sed_USGS_4_1 | ecosystem: Environmental > Aquatic > Marine > Sediment | place: USA: California...
TACGCCGGACGAAATTATTTCCCGTGGCAAGAAAGGCAATGAACGGTTCCGATCAGGCAAACGCAAACAGCGGGATTTGCTGCGTGAGCAGAAGAACACAGCCAAGAGCCAGCATCCTGCGGCCATCGTGCTTAGTTGCATCGATTCACGTGCGCCGGTTGAGCTGATCCTTGACCTGGGGATCGGCGACACCTTCAATTCGCGAGTGGCCGGAAACATTGCGAATGAAGACGTTCTCGGCCGCATGGAATATGCCTGCGCGGTGGCCGGCAGCAAACTGGTGCTCGTGATGGGACACACCAACTGCGGGGCCATCAAAGGCGCAATCGACAATGTGCGACTCGGCAATCTGACCGGCCTGCTGGGGAAAATTCGTCCTGCAATTGAACTTACTCAGTACCACGGTGATCGCACCGCGAAAAATTCCCTTTTTGTGAACGCTGTCGCACGCAAGAATGTGGAATTGACAATGGTAGCGATCCACACCGGCAGCTCCGTGCTTAAGGAGCTAGAAGACAAGGGGCACATCAAGATCGCCGGAGCGATGTATTCTGTTGAAACTGGGGCGGTGGAATTTTTCTCCTAAGAGCACGTATCGACGGCATGTGCGAGCAGATGCATCCGTGACCAGCAGCCGGTGAAGACGGGATACAGGAAGGCTTCGCCACGACGTCCTATAGGGACGTTGCTGGGTGATCATCTCATCGAGCCGATCATACGCGTTCTCTGCATCGAATCCGCCAGCAGCGTGGTGCCTCTGCTGGCTGCGGTCGCCGGCCTTTGCGCGGAGATCTCCTCAAATCGAGTTACCGGATGAATGCTCTGGACGTATCCCGAAGCAGAGCAAGCAGTGCCGTGGAATCCCTGCCTATGGTCTCGGCATAGTCTGCCTGGGCAGCCGAGAAAAATGCTAGCTGCCGATTGGCTGGAACACCCAACAGTCGGCTTATCGACGCCAAGTACTCGCCTCGTCCGGCCGCCAGATCTTGCTGAAGATTTGCCTGATTAAAGGTCACAAACGCCGTCGTTTTAAAATCCGGCTTAATTTGGCCATCTTCGCTCCACCAGGCAGCTCCTGATGTGGTGCCGGTGATGTTGGATGTCGTGTCGGTGGTTTGATTAATGGTGGCTTTCAGGGTGCAACCCGTTGTGCCAAGTATCAGGCTTGCACCGATGGCTGCCATATTTCGAAAAGATTTCCGCATGGAGTCCCCCCTCTTCAAGCAGGATCAAGATGTCTGAATGCCCACACTATATCATATGGTCTCTTAAGTTCAGCCGACTAGATGCCGATAGCAGAACGAGGCAAGGCTTTTTCCACATCGATCGAGTACGAGATCTAATATGCCGGTTCAGACCCTGACATCCATCGATCCACATCACATCTTTAATCTGCGTCAGCTATCCGATGCTGGGGGCCATCGACTTGATACAAGGGTGAGCGGCGTGGCGGTGTCCAACGATTTGTCCGGGCGTCTTGCGGTGACGACAGCGGAGGGGGATCGGATTACCCTTACCGCAGATCTTGCAACTGATTTTCTATTCGGGAGCCATATTCCCCAGGTGGCGGACGATCGGACAACGGGGAAGGTTGAAGCGAAGTATACACACTACGCCGTCCAACGAGGGTTCGGTATCGCTGTGGACGGAGATCTCAACAAAGAGGAGCTGCACGACCTGCACATCCTCTTCGGGAACATTGCGAACATCGTTCGTGGATTCTTTCAAGGCCAAGATGAGGATGCCAGAGCGCATACCACCAAACTTGCGGAAGGGTTCACACGGTTGGACTCACTCTCCAGTCTCGATTTGACTGTCGAGGTTGTTCGATCGGTTGCGGTGGTGGCAGCATCACATGTTACCCCGGGTGGGGCGCCAGGGACGGTTGCGGCGATCCCGCAACCGTCCAACGGTACCACGGCGCCCACCCCGTCACCGGATTTGCCCGATGGAACTCATCTCACTGTTCCAGTGAAAGACGCGCAACTGGCATCACTTATTCAACAAGTACTCGATGCACTGAGGGAAGCGAAGGTCGAGTTAGATAAGGTCCGCACGCATCTGCCAGACTTCTTCGACAAGTTACGCGAGGATCTGGCGAAGGAACTTCGAGGCGAGCAAGAGCCCAAGACTGAGCCCCAGGATCATTCATTACCTCAAGTATCGGATGAGATTAACTCACCGACAACCAGTAGCAGCCTGCTTGTGGCCTATCGAACATTCACCGAGACATCACTCTCACTGTCGATCCAGAGTTAATCCAAATACTGTTCATTCGCGGTTGATGTCGAGTCGTTGAGGGCGAGGTCGTGCATGCCGGCTTCGCCCTCAACATGGTCATCTAGTTCGTCCACAATCGCTGATACCACTTCTTATCCTCGCCTGCTGGCAATGAGACTAGGTTCATGGCCTTGCGAATCTCGCCGATATTCCATCCGGTCAGAGTCGCCAGAGTTTGCGCCTCTCGTTCAGACCGATCACGTAACTGTTGCCGATAGGCGGTCGCAGCTGGACAGTCCTCCGTGCCTGTCCAGGGGTGACGGAGAACATAACGTGCTTGGAAGTTGTTCCGATCGGAGGTTTCCTGGAACATCAAATCTTCGGGAAAGTGGGCGGCATCGTAGCGGACGTGCAGACGTGTGAGGAAGACGTTCTGGCCCTGCGGGGAAAACGCTTTGCCTCGCTGCATCCCATCCTGGTTGTCTTGCCAGAAGACACCGAGGCTCCGCAGCTCTTCGGTCGACAATGGGTTGGCGGCGCACGGGTCGCACCAGTTCATGTCCCAGGCATATTCGAGGAACACACCGCGCTCGCTTTCACGCTTCACTTGCTGTGTGAATAGGTCGCGGTAGAAGTCTCCGAACTTCTCCTTCACATAAAGAGGGATCTCCTGCGCTTCCGGCAACCTGACCGTTCGGTAGTTTGTCGTTTCAACGCGGCCTTGTTTCGTCAGGACATAGATGAAGAGTTCCTGAGCGCCCTCCGCATTCACGGTACCCAACCGAATTGGCAGCATGAATTTCGGCGACTCGAAGGCGATCTGCAGCGGCCGCAGGTGCGTAAAGCCGAGCTTTGATTGCTCAAGCAGGTTTGTCCTGGCCACAAAGAACTTCACATGCTACTTTAAGTAACTCCGAAGAACCTTTGATGCGCCTGATGGTATGCGGTATCCATTTTCACCGAGCCACGTTTCGAGGCCGTGACTCTCCTTGGCCGAGAGAATGAGGATGTCGTATTCGCCGACGGTGTATTGTGCTTCGACGGTCACACCCAGCACCTTGTCTCGCTCTTGTTTTGCCGGAGCCGATGCGGGCGCCATGTTCTTCATGGACCCCATCCGGTCTTCCATCAGTTCATAGCGTCGGCAGGGATTCTCATCGAAGTATTCCACCAGCCGTGGTGCTGAATAATCAGCCAGATGTTTCGGCACGGCCGGATCGCCGACATGAATCTGGTCTTTTTCCAGGACAGTTGGTACCGGTACGACCATCGCGAATTCTTTGACATCGCCCTTGAAGTCGTTGGCCATGGTGATGACGGTCTTGTTGTCTTGGCGAGCGATGACAACTTCGGACGCTTTGTTAAATAGCTTGGTGTCCGCCTTGCCGACGTAGAACCCACAAAAGGCCGAGGCCTCGGCACTCCAGAGGAATAGCCCTATCAGAAAGGTGAATATCGGCACGATGGCATGTCTAATGAAAACCTCCTTTGTGGTTGAACCGACAGGGACAAGGGTACGGACACAGGAGCGTGACCGGCCGTGGGCTTGGACCAGTCATATCGAGCACCGGGGAACAGACGATCGAGCAAGGGAACGAGTGGCGAACACGCGATGAGTCCCCACAGCGGTCCATTTGGTTTGAAGAGCCCAAACTGGACGTAGAGTGCGGTGAGTGCGATCAGGAGGGCATAGACGATCCGGTCTGTTCTGGAGTGCGGCGTGGTCTTGGGGTCGGAAATCATGAAAAACGAGAAGATCAGTAGAGCGCCGCTTTCGATCTGATGCAGCGGAATCGTCAGCGGATCGCCGAGCCACAGTGCGCGAGCAAACAACAGACCAACGTAGAAAGTAAGAAAGGCCAGTGTGACATCGGCCCGTGCCGCTCGGGTAACGACCAGACTGCCGAGACAGGCGATCAGAAAACCAAACCAAGCCACCTGGCCCCACTGACCCGGTGAGATCCAGCCGAGACCGCTGGCAACTATGACGACTAACGCGAAATTCGTCGGATTGAAGCTATGCTTGTCCTTCCATCGGATGACGAACTTGCTGCCGATCGCAACGAACGCCGCCAGGGCGGCTACCGCGAGATCATTGGTCCGAAGGAGTAAGCAGAGGGATAAGGACGAGATCAGTGCGCTCTTGGGATCAAAGAAGGGGAGGCTGAAATAACGAGTGCCAGCATATTGGGTGAGTTGGGCCACGCCCAGTGTACTAGCGATCTGCCAGATCGAGACATCGAACTGGATCCAGAAGAGGCCATAGAGGAGGAGAGTCGAGAGGCTGGCAATTTGATAGAGGCGGGGATCGTGCCAAAAGGCTGATTTGTCAGGTTTGAATGCGTCGTTGTCTTGCCCCATGGACTTCTTCTCCAGCTCACCTGGGTTTGCTGGCGGCCTTCACAGGGGGATATGGGACGAGGAGGGAAATCCTTTCATGGGGGACGGTGAAATACGCGACATTGACAAGTCATTGAGCCATTGCAAGAATAACGCACAATCTATGGAGAAAGTCATTTCGTGATGAAACTGAGACGCTGGTCCACCTCAGTTCTACCTTTGTGAGGCCCTTGACGATGCCAGCCTGGCTTTTCCCAGCGTTTAAAGCCGTTCTGCCGCATGTGGGGACGATCTTGTCTGCGGCGGCCCCTGTGTTTACCAAAAAGAGTGCCGATGCGGCTCCTAATCAGACCTCGATGCTGCAACAGCAGGTCACCGAGCTTCAGGCGGCCGTGGCGAAGAACGACACCCACATCAAGGACTTGGCGATGCAAATGCGAACCACGCTCGAGGCGTTGGAACAGGGGGCGGCTCTGGCGGAGCGTCGGTATCAACGTCTTCTGACGATGTGTCTCGCGACGACGGTGGTCGCGGCGGTGTCGATGGGGTTGGCCCTGATATTGCTGCTCCGGTAAAGTCTTGGTCCGGTCTATAGTCGTGTGAATGGGTATATACGAGGGTGACTCTTTGCGATTCTGTTCTGGCTGGGATGCGGCACTGCTTCGTGAAAGGTTGTATAAGGCCTTGTCCGCGAACGAAGCCCCAGCGTTTATACGATCCTAAAAGTGATCAGTGCTTTGGGGGTGAAGCTGCAAGCGGGATCTTCTTCAAACCGCGTCCCTCTTTCCAATGGCTGCTCGACCAAGTGTTAGCCCAGAAGCTACGATCGCCGAGGAGCGCCACCCCCAGGTCGGGTCCACTCTGTCTACAACTGTGTCCGAAAAAACAGGAACGGTACAATGTCACGAATCCAGGATGATCTGATTACCATTATAGGGTCAGCATATCTGCAACCCATTGCTGATCTAATTGATCGATTGATACAGCGTAAGCATGTCCGTCCTACCCGTATTCAATCAACACATCATGAATGCGGTTACTGTGCAGCTGGAGTCATACTACTTGTCGCAATGTTCGAATCCTACGTGTCTCGCCTGCGCTACACTTGTCCAAAACCAGAGTCTGCTTTAAAGCGAAACGCTATTGATATCGTCTTATCTGTTTTTCCAAGGCTTCGGCACAGAGAAGCTCTACGCGACGTTTATATACTGCGTGATATTCTAATGCACGCTCATCTTTGGGAGATCAAATATGAGTGGGGTGGTCCCGTACCAATGGTACTAAAAGATGCAACACTTCACCCGGCATACGGAGACACAAAGTACCAAAGTCGTGTCGATCCTCTCGCCAGGCGAACAAAGACGCTGAAACTATCAGTTATTCCGACACGAATAGATCGAAGGGACTTACTAAAGGTATTTGACACAGTGTGGAAAACTCTTCTTTGCTTCGAATCCTTAAAATGTTTTAGGTGCAATATTCCTCCTCAACGTGTCCGTTTCAGAGGCAAGCCTGTAACATTCGCAAGCCTTCGAGATGAGATTGAGGCATCTCTCTAAAATGGGTCTCAGGCAGTGCGGCTATAGTTCGAGCCACGGGGTCGTGTCTTGCAATCCCACATTTGCGAGCCGCTCTCAATCGCCTCGCACTGCTGACTCCAAGTCATCATCTATATAGGGCATGCTGGCCCTTCGCTTAGGAACGCGATACGGACGTCAGGTTAATAACGAGGGCAGGCTCGCGTGCCGTAACGGTTGGTTCCAAACCTGCACTCCATGTGTTATACGCCCGGGTGGTCCTGGATGATCAGTGTCGGCGTCAGCGCGAAGAGACTCTCAAAGCTCATCGTCTTATACACGTCTTGCTTGAGTCACAGTTTGCGCTGTGCTCGACATTGCTCCAGCGACGGAGCAATACAATCGGCGGGTATCCTGATACTGATGGATCTATATTTGGATCGAATGAGCGAATATGGCTACCGGGAGAATTTTATGACCCCTTCGGCTTTCGTCTCTTGCCGAGCTGTATGGATTGGTCTACCATTATGACAGCCATGAAGATGGACGGTGTGTGTTGACCGTTTGTTGGAATAACGACCTGTTATGAGTAACCCCCTGGATTTCGTCACTATTGAAGGACTCCTTGCCTATGGTCGTGCTCTCGCCCGACGAGCGTCGGAGCGGGGACTCGTCCAACCTCCGCCAAGAAACGCGTCCGGCGGTGACTTTGATCGCGTCCACGCCAAGATGGAACAGCTCCGCTCGTTCGTCGAACGCTCCAAGTCCGGGTTCGCAACCGCTGAAGCGTACCAGTCGGCTCGGGAAGGCTTCATCGATGATCAGTTGGTGTTTTTCGCCGCCTGGAACGCGCTCCTTGCTGAAGGTTCGCTGCAGCCGCTGCTCCGAGCTACAATCGGGTCGGTGGCCAAACCGACCTATCGGCGCCCGGTCGCCATCGTGCCTCGCGCGCAGCTGACACCTACGCTGGCGGAAGGCCGGATTGTTCTGGAACTAGGCGACGACCGGTTTTGGTTATTGCCACGGGACCTTGGCGACCGGACGCTGTTCCTCACGATGCGCCACGGCGTGTCACAGATCGACAGCAAGACCCATCGCGTCGGATGCCGCTTGCCAAACCAATTAGACCGCGAACGAGGCGTTGCCAAAGCCGATGCGGTAGGGGCAGCGCTCGCCCACATGATCGGCCTCGTGGGACAGCAGCTGGATTTTCTGCATCTCGCGAATTACCTCGATCCACGAACCTTCCTCCATTGCATCAGCCGCAGCCCGAATACCAGACAACTGTACGAACGGGTGTCTGCGGCGCTGCTCCAAGGTGCGTCCGCAGCCGAACCGATTGCCGAGTCGGCACTTGAATCGTCGGATTTCGGCTGGGTCACGGGATTGGAGAAGTCGGTGGAGATCGAAGAAGCCGCGCAGGCGTTCGGCGTGGAAGCCTCGACCGCCAAGCGGCTGATGAAAGATCCGCTCTATTGTTATCCCGATGGCAATTCTTTCTTCGACCTCTATGTCGACGTCATCGATGGGCTCCACCGGTTGGGTTCTGCGCAGCAGGGGAGAGTCGCCTGTCTCTATACTCACAGTTCCACCCTGCGGGCCTTAATGATCTATTTGGACCCACGTCCGTTCCATGAAGCATTCAGTGAGTTCAGCGACTACAAGGAAAGCCAAGACAATGTGGTACTGCTCACGGTTGAACAGGGACGGATGTCCGGCTACTCAACAGCGGTTGGGCTGTCCGAGCGGGAGCGGGTCGCCCGCAATACCTGGGTGACAGTGGAGGCCACGAGAAAAGATCGCGTGACACTCAAACCTCGATCCCTCAAGCGGATCGTGGCGCTTGTCTCCGGAGGTGATTTTGCCGGGGCCGGCGCCGCGCTCAAAGAATTGCATGTAACAGGCCAACGCATGGGGTTGGAGGTCTATTTCGTTCGGCATGGCTATCTGGGCCTGGCCAACAATTGGATCGAACGTGTCACCGATGAACATACTCGCGGCATGGGCAGCCATCCCAGCAGTCCCATCGGCAGCAGCCGCTTCGAGGAGTTCAAACAGGCGACGGTGCAGCAGGTAGCCATGCGCCACCTGGAACCCTACGTGCGCGATGGTGCACTGATTGTGCTGGGAGGGGACGGCAGCATGCGAGGCGCTCGGGCTATTTACGAAGAATTCGGCGTGCAGGTGGTTGGCATGCCAGGCAGCATTGACAATAATCTCGAAGGAACCATCGCTCTCGGGTTTCAGTCTGCCGTGACGTTGGCGGATCAATCCATCGACTCTCTCAAAGCCACCAGCGCGGCGATGGGCAGTGTGTTTTTCGTGGAGATCATGGGCGCTGGGTCAGGTCATCTTGCGTTGGCCTGTGCCTATCAGGCGAGAGCTGAAGGGTTGTTGGTCAATGAGCATCCCGACCCAAACACCTATATCGATGAGGTGATCCTGGGGACGCTGAAGCGGACATTGGGAGTGCCGAACAAGAGCCACCTCTTCGTCGTCGCGGAACGGACACCGCACCGTCATCATAAGGACGGTGGCGTCCATGGGCTGGTGGACTATGTGGCTGGTGTGATTGCACGATGGCCAGAACGACAGCCGCGGCCTGATCACTACCCGCTCACGCCAGCCACCAAAGCTACTATTCTTGGCCACACACTCCGGGGTGCCCGGCCAATACCGGAGGACAAGGCGATTGCCCAGCATCTTGCCCATGAAGTGGTGCACCGGCTGATCGAATCGCCTGAGGACATTGTCGGGTGTCTCTTGGCCTACCGTGAACGGGGATCAATCAGCCCGATTCCACTCCACGCAGTCATGCCGAAACAGTTCGACTGGGATGTCTTCAGTCGGATGCATGGCAACACCCGCGTCTCGTAACTTGCTCAGCTCCCGTCTGAACCGATTACTCGGTTAGTAGGCTGTTGGCAATATCCACTATCGGCCTGCTCAACGTCCGGCAGAGAGTTATGTGTGTCGTTGAGTGTGGAGTTGGTGGGATCGTGAAACGGTGAGCACAGAGGCAGCCGAGTGAATCTCAGCAGCCCTTGAACTTCTTTGTCCGGCACTGTTCCGAGAGCCGCTTGGCTTCTGTGACCTGGGCGGGCGACATACGCTTGGCGACATCCTCGAGATTTTCTTCCGCTTGCTTCTTTTCCTCACCCTGCATGTGTGCGGCGGCAAGACTCACCCACATATAGGCCCGCACATAGTCCGGTGGGCCTCCTAGCCCTGCGAAATACAACTCCGCAAGGTTATTTTGCGCCAGTGGGTGACCCTTTTCAGCCGCTTTTTCGTACCACGCTCGCGCCTGGGTATAATCTTGTGGTACGCCTCTTCCCTTGGCATACAGTTCCCCGAGTCGATTCTGTGCCTCCGTATCTCCTTGGGTGGCCTGGGCCTGGAGTGCACTCAGGTCTTTGTTGTCGAGTGGGGCAAATGCTGCCCCTTCTCCAAGAGGAAGGGCAAGGGTTGCGAGAAGCATGATGGTGGCAATGGTACGCATGGGGTTTTGAGTATGCCGTGCACGCAAAGGAATCGTCAAGCTGAAAGGTGAGGCATGTAATCCCACAATGATAATGTCCGGTTCTACCACAATAGAAATGTCCTCTATCTCGATAGACTCTCGCCCCTTACCAGGAGGGCGAGATGGTCGGAGAGGACAGGGTGACGATGAGTGGGAAGGAGTTGCGGCGGGTGCATGTGATTCGGCAAGTGCTGGAGCACCGACTCACGCAGAAGGAAGCCAGCACATTGTTGGGCGTGACCGATCGGCAGATCCGGCGTTTGACACGACGGGTGGAACAGGAAGGTGATCACGGCCTGGTGCATCGGGCGCGTGGCCGCCCCTCGAACCGGCGGATCTCAGAGGGACGAAAGACCACGATCCTCCAGCTCTACGAGACGCGGTATGGGGATTTCGGACCAACCTTGGCGAGCGAGCAGTTGACCGAGCGCCACCGGCTCCCCCTCAGTGCGGAGACGCTCCGACGCTGGTTACGGGCACGGGGGATTGAGCATTTTTCCCGCCGAAAGCGCCCCCATCGTGCATGGCGGGCACGGAAGGCCCACGTGGGGGAGTTGGTGCAGGTGGATGGCTCACACCATGACTGGTTCGAAGGACGCGGTCCACGGTGTGTCTTGCTGGCATACATCGATGATGCCAGCAGTCGGGTCTTCGCGCGGTTCTATACCCATGAAGGCACGATTCCGGCGATGGACAGCTTTCAGCGCTACGTGCGGCGCTATGGACTGCCACTGGCACTCTATACGGATCGGCATACCACCTATCAGTCACCCGCCGCGCCGACGATCGAGGAACAGCTCGCCGGCGTGGAACCGACGAGTCAGTTTGGGCGCGCCCTCCACGAGTTGGGAGTGGAGCGGCTCTTTAAAACGTTCCAAGATCGGCTGGTCAAAGAGCTCCGCCTGGCAAAGATTGCGACCCTCGCGGCAGCGAACCACTTTCTCGACGACTATCTGTCCCGGTATAATCGACGCTTTACGGTCCCGCCCGCCCAGCCGACCGATTTGCATCGGCCGTGTCCGGCCCGCAGCGGACTGGATCGCATCCTCTGCATCAAGACCTCGCGGGTTCTGCGGCGCGATTGGACGGTGGCCCACAACGGGCACCTCTATCAGGTGCAGACCAATGTGCGTGCGAGGCAGGTGGTCATGGAAGACCGGCTGGATGGGACGTTGTGCCTGACGCATCGAGGCCGAGTGCTCGACTATCACCTGATCCCTGAACGGCCGGTCCCCCCGGCAAAACCACGGACGGTGGTAAGCCGGCGCCGACCAGTCAAACCGCCACGAACGCATCCGTGGTACAAACGGGTACTGCCGCCACGCGAACTCCTCGCGGCAGCGGGCAGGACCTAAACCGGACAGTTCTACTTTGGGAAGAAGAGGACATTTCTAAATTGGGTTGACAGCTGAAAGGTGAGGCAGTGAGCTCCTGCGACAGGATGCGGAACGTGAGGCACAGTTATGCCTACCGAGCCCTCTGTGGAAAGTCGGGCGGTGGTGGTAGAGCGGGAACGGGAGCTTGAGGAGGAAACCGGAGCGTCTGATTGTTTAATTGAAGGGGAGGACCAAGGTTGATCCCAGCACCCTGGGGTGGCTGGACCGTGATGATCTGTTCCCCGCCAGGCAGATTGATTGTGCTCTCTACATTTCCTTTCCGATCCTTATAGACTGTTGTGCCGCCTTCAGCATCCAATACCTGATTCAAGCGTTCCTGTGCACTCGGTTGTTGAGAGGGTCCCTCCCCACCGGCAAGTGACGAGTCTGGCCATCCAGTGCCGAGTATGATAATGAGGCAGACAACAACCCGGTCCATGAAGTCATTATACTGCTGACTTGCAACTTATCAAGACGCCAAGAGCTGCTGATGGAGGGACTATGACACTGGCAAAAAATCTGATAGGGAGATTTTGGCAGTCGCTGATCCGATTATGGACAATCTGATGAAGGGATCGACAGCAATCGACCATGAAAAGCACACAAGAGACTTCACGGACCGAATGAAACGTATCGTCACGAAGGAATACCTGGAGACCGTGTGCAGAAAATATCAGGCTGAACGAGGGTATTTTGCCAAAAGAGAGTTTGTGGCTGTCTTCCGACGTCCACAGTCGGTGGCAATTGTGTGGAAACAATGGTTCACGAAGCAAGCAGGAGAGTACGTAGCCGAATTGGTTCTGGTGGAAAACGAGTCCACGTATTTGGTTGATCACGCGATGGTGTTCTGACCGATCGCGGGCTCGTTCATAGAGGAACCACAGATGCCTCTCCAACTTGATCTTGGCCATGCGATCCTGCGAGAGTTGGTGCTGAGTGATGCACCGTCCCTGGCGCTACATGCCAATGATCGGCTGATCTGGGGGCAGCTACGCGACATGTTTCCTCATCCCTATCGGGAAGACGATGCGGCAGAGTTTATTGAACGAATCCAGATGCAGAACCAGCCGACTGCATTTGACCTTGCGGTGGATGACCAGGTCGTCGGTGTAATTGGCCTAACCGTACAGACCGACATCAATCGGTTGTCAGCCGAAATTGGCTATTGGCTGGGAGCAGCTCATTGGGGAAAGGGCATTGCAACCGCCGCTGTTCGAGCACTTACAACCTGGGGCATGGACCAGTTGGGCTTTGTCCGGATTTTCGCGACGCCATTTGTTCACAATGTCGCCTCCTGCAGAGTGCTGGAAAAGGCTGGGTACGTCCGTGAGGGCCTCATGCGCAAGGGTGGATCAAGGACGGTCAGATTCTCGATCAGGTCCTATATGCCCATGTAGCCATTTAATAGTCATTGAGGACCAAGAGAGGTGATGATGATTCCAGAAAAGAAGTTGCAAGTGGCGATCCTGCTGTACGACGGTATGACGGCGCTCGATGCAATCGGCCCCTACGAAGTCCTTCAGGCGCCGACACTCGGAACCGATGTGCGCTTCGTGGCGCGTGAGAAGGGCGTGAAGCGGACTGATTTCGGTAGACTGCGCCTGACGGCAGACTATTCGCTCGATGAAACCACCAGCCCCGATATCCTGGTGGTACCAGGCACGGCATTTCCACAAGCGGTGATGGGGGATCAGCTGGTTCTGGAATGGATTGCACAGGTGCACCGCACAACCAAGTGGACCACGTCGGTCTGTACTGGGGCCTTAGGGCTGGCAGCCGCCGGCGTGCTCCAGGAGCTGAAGGCCACAACACACTGGCTCGCTCACGATATCTTGCAACAATTCGGTGCCATTCCGACTAAAGCCCGTGTCGTCCGCGACGGCAAGGTTGTCACGGCCGCCGGGGTTTCCTCAGGGATCGACATGGCCCTCACTCTGGTCGCGGAAGAGTTTGGCGCCGATGCGGCGCAACTCATCCAGCTGCTCATTGAGTACGATCCCCAACCACCGTTTGATGCCGGGAGCCCAGACAAGGCTCCGTCAGCCATTGTGACTGCGGCACGTGAAGAGTTCAGCAAGTTGGTGGTCATGCCATAAGTCCGTCGGGCGCACTCCTAGGACCGCTGATCTCGACACCGCTACTTCTGCACATTTCCATCTCTTGCTTGCCGATCGCGGATTGGCCCGGCAAGATTCGTCTCAGAACAGGTGTGATCTCCCAATCATGTCCTGCAAATGCGAGAACCCGCGGTGCTCGCATGGCAGATATTCACCGAGCTGATAGTCGTAGCCGAAAGTTTGCGATCCTCGCACTTGCCGGGATATTGTTCGGGGGTGTTGTGCTCTCGGTTCAGTTTGAGTCATGGATGGAAGACGTGCGAAGCATGCCTGTTGAGGCTGCCCGAGAATCCCTCACGACGGTCTTTAGCTGGAGCGTGGGAATCGGAACGGTCGCGATCGCCCTGGCCGGCTGTCATTTCTGGTGGTGGGGGAGGCGTGTCCGGCGTGCCCTGCGATTTCCTCCTCCCGGCGCAACGGTCTTGCGCGATACGGCTATACTGGAGGGAGAGGCAGCAGCGTCACGAGGCAGGGTGCTCCAGTTCCTTGGCGTCACCCTCATCTTCTGTTCGGTCGCCGTCGTCATGGGGTCGTGGTGGATCCTGAGGATGCTCGGTACTCTTCATGGCTAAACCGCTGTCGAGAGTTGATCGATCATGACACAATCGGTCCCTCCTCGTATCTACTGCATTCCAGCAACTCAGGCGCCGGTGGTGGCTGTGTTTCGTCGGGGACCGAGTCACTGGGCGCATGTGGGGCGGTGGGACCTCGCGGCAGGGCGATACGAGCCCGGGGCCTGGCTGGGCGGTCGCATCTTTCCGCGGCGATCCGATCTTTCTCCAGACGGACAGTACCTCTGCTACTTCGCACATAAACCGAGCGCCACATGGGAACTTGGTGAGGCGTATGTCGCCTTGTCGAAACTTCCGTGGTTGACGGCACTTCATGCATTCGCCACCTGTGGGACTTGGACTCGCGGTTACTACTTCACAGAAGATAGTAACTGTGACGATCGGCAGATGGAGAAGCTTCCGATTCCGTACAGGCTACGCTCTCTCCCAGTTGTTCAATTTGCCAACGAACGACGACGAGGATGGAGTGAAGCGGAGGACTCGCCGATCCGTGATCCCGGAGATGCCTGGGATGTGCAACGCAACGCGCGCATGCGAAAACCCCAGCCGCATGGGGCACGAGTGCTCTGTGTGGAAAGCGTGGGGTTTGCGGGAGGGGATTTTGGTATCGACCAATCCGTTGATGGACTGAGAGTCCGGTACTCGCTGGAGTCCAACGGCGAACTCGAACTCTTGGATGATTGTCAGTGGGCCGATTGGAGCCGGGAAGGGCAGCTGCTCGTGGCGACACGAACGGGCCGGCTACAAATACGAAATCTTGAAGGCGATAGTCCGGACATACTCTTTGAAGTGGATCTCTCGAATCTTGAGCCGACTCCTACGCCGGCACCGGCTTGGGCACAGTGCTGGTAGGAGAAGATCCTGATGGGGGATGGGGAGAGAAGTCGAATGACGTCTACAATCCCTGTTTTTCCTCCACTCATCCTCTGAGTCCTTTTCACTGCACGCGTTGTGGCTGGTCAGCACACCATCTTGTTCGGCAATACGGATCTCAGCGCGTGGCTGTCCGGCGCGCTCGTCAACATTGCCTCATGGTCAGCATCGCTGAATACCGCATGTCACAAATCTTGAAATCAGTTGCCAGAAAACCCATCTCGCGATACCCCTAACCTAGGCGCTGGGTTCCGGCGTTGGAAACGGTACAACAATCAATAGTACGGAGGATGTGCATGCATTTCGTCGTGGTATCAACTATCGCAGTCGGGTTGGTGTATTTGTTGTGGGAGATCCGGCCATAAAGCTTGCTTCCATGTAAAAGCATCGAGTGTGCTCTTCTTTTTAGGTGCATGCTCGTACGCGGCCTCCAGGGGACAGCCTGCTGGAGGCCGTGGTTTTTTTGCTCCATTTCTTGGCTGACCTTTCCCTCTCTCACGCAAGATTTCTGAGTCTAAAACCACGAAATTGGTTGCCAGAAAACTTGTCTCGCGATAGCCCTAGATGGGGCGCTGGTTCCTGGCGCCGGTCACATTGAAACAACCTATTTCAAGGGAGGGTTATCCATGCGGTTCATCCTTGTATCGGCAGTGGCATCCGCACTCATCATCGGAGGTAGTCCCTTGGTCATGGCGGACGAGATCACGAACCTCGGTTCCGATATGAAGCAGGACATAGGTTCAATGGCCAGTGAGGCTAAGGGCGACATGGCGTCAGAGCATGAACAGATGAAGGAGAACTTCAAAGCCAAGAAAGATCAGATGAAGGATGAGATGAAGGCCAAACGAGAGCAGATGAAATCCGAGATGAAAGCGAAGCGAGATGCGCTCAGGGCTGAGAGGCAGGAGATGAAGAGTACCGCAAAGGCAAAGAAAGGTAAGGCCCAGAGGAAGGCCAAGGAAACGGTTGAATCCACGACGTCTAGGCCGTACTAGACGACTCAGTTCTGATCCACAATGCTTGAGAACTCTGCAGTCTTCCAGACGACCTCTGACACATAAGCTCTCGGGATTAATGCGGAGCGTGGTCATGCAGGAAGCAGCTCGACAAGAGTGGAGGCGATACGCTATACAGTATCTGTCGAACAACGCACGTGAGCTCAGAACGAGGTCGGGGTTATGCAAGATTACTCACTGTATTATGGGAGTGCCTGTGTCATTTTCTCCCTCTATATCCTCATCAAGGGGTTCGTCGCGGCATCCAGGCAACGCAGCGAGCATCATTCCACGACGCTTGTTCCAGCCTACCTCTATGGAATCGTGGCGTCGATTCTGCTGACCCTTGGCCTTGGATTTTTCAAGCCGCCCTTGCCCTGGTGGGGGTACCGATTGATTTTCCCTGGTACAACGATGATTTTTCCCGCCATCATTTATCTGATCGGCCGCCGTCCACTGAAGCCGGACCTGGATCGAGCCGACGCGTAGCAGGATGCGGGACAGCCCGCCAGCGGCGTTCTCGTCTAGCTCAGAGGCTCAATGTACGGCCTGGGCAACGCCTGTTCATACAGGCGATGGGAGGGCTGGTGAAACCAGTCTACGAGTCGCCTCTTCACTCACTGTGGCCTTGCTGGACGGCCTGTTTGTCGCATCCTGCGAGTATGAACTAGCCCATCAACGCACCGGATCTTGCCAGCCTATTTGGCGATGGTAATGCTGGGCACGCCGGCTCGTGAGATCTCCGTAACCGTCATCTGAAATAGTTGCGACAAGAGCTTGAAGGCCTCGCGGTTCCAGCGCGCCTGTGGCCCGGTCGTATTGACAGCATAATAGTTCCCGTGGGATTTCATGACGAGATCTAGCCCCGATGGAGCTGACGGCGACAGGATCAGATCCATCGTCTTGACCGGATTCTCCATCACCTCAGGCGTGCGGCTATCTTTCTCGATATGGTACTCCGGCTCTTCAGAGAGGGAGAGCCCAAGAAAGTTCAGCATGGCATTGAAGCTGCGTAGCCGAAAGTCTCCCTTCAGTGGCCAGTCGCCGCCGACATGTCCCGGGCGAATATCAAACGTCACGTCGTGCGGGAGTCCCTGTTCATTTTCGTTCTGCAAGCGGGCCCGTTCTTCGCGGGACAGTAGATTCGGATCGTAGTTCGTGATCAGCGTGCCACCTTCGATCTGCTTCCGCAATGTGAAGGTCTTGTCTTTCGCGTTGTAGACCACCTGATATTCCTGTTCAAGCGCTTTGAATCCTTCTGCCGTGACCGAGTCGGCGGGAATTGTCCAACTTCGTTCGATGTTCAGCGGTTCGACATAGAGACTGTTGTGGTCCTGAATGGCCGAAAGATGGAGGACCACCCGCCTGAACATCTCGTAGCCGGCCTTGTCGGATGGACTATTTCGATAGACGATTGCCCCATCGTGATGATTGACTCGGAGCTCTTTGGCCATTAGCCGGAGCAGGAGATCGATATCGATGCCTTGCCGGAGCAACAGCGTCAGCTTGGCTTCATGGAACGGCGTGAGTAAGCGTTTGGTAAACTCTTCACCCTCAATTGGAGCGATACTGATAGTCGGGTTCTCGGCCACGCTTCCGCCGATGACAGGTAAGATCGTCCGGCTGGCGTCTCCGGTGAGAGCCGGTGTGGCACCGGCTGTGAAACGAAAATCGAAGGTCGCCGCGACATTGGAGACGCCGGTAAAGTGAATCGGCTGATGGTGTTGTGCTCGGGCGATGTTCACTAGCAGTTGCTTGGATTGCGATTCTGTGATGGCCTCGTCATAGGCGATCACGGCTCGAGTCAAGGTGACCGGCGAGAGACATCCTGACAACACAAGTAAGCAGGAGGCAATCCCTGTGCTGCACCAAGCAGAGGGCAGAACGGAATTCTTCATCAAGCCAGCACCTCTCTTCGAAGACCGACAACAATTGCACGTGGTTGTACCATATCGACACCGGGACGCCTAGCACGGGGAGGGAAAGGATTGGTCTAGGTTACGATAGGATGCGGTTCCGTCATTCCGTTCCGCTGTACCGTCATCTGTACCGGAACATTGGGGCGCAACGTCATAACGGGATCTGGCTGGATCGTCTGTCCGTCAACTAGGTTCAGACGAACCGTGGACGCAATGGTCGCCAGAATCAACATGCCTTCCATCTCTGCGAAGGACTCTCCGAGGCACCGCCGTCCACCGGCGCCGAATGGGATGTAGCTGAACGGTGGACGAGTTCGTTGTGCCTCTTCTGAAAACCGTTCAGGATCGAATCGGTGAGGATCAGGAAACCAACGTGGATTGCGGTGCAAGCTCCAAGGACTGACGAAGACCCAGGCTCCTGGTGGAAGGACTGCTCCAGATGGAAGTCGTTCCTGGGCATGGGCAAGACGGGTGTGAAGCGTCCAGGCCGGAGGGTAGAGGCGCAGCGACTCATCCCAGATCATCTTCATGTAGCGCAAGCGAAAGAGATCGGCTGCGTTAGGTAGCCGATCCCCCAAGACTTCGTTCAGTTCTCGAGTCAGTCGTTCTCGAACCGATCCATATTGCGATAGGAGAAACCACGTCCAGGTCAGCGCGTTGGCGGTAGTTTCGTGACCAGCCAGCAAGAAGGTCATGAGTTCATCACGAATTTCTGCATCACTCAGCGGGCGGCCTTCTTTATCGGTTGCGCTCAGTAATAGAGATAACACGTCATCATGTGGCTCAGCAGCTATCCGTCGCTCGTGAATGAATTGAAACAGCCTCTCTTCGATCATGCGGAAGCCACGGGTGAATCGACGATGTCGTGGGATGGGAACCCAGAGCGGGGTCACACTGGCCAGGAGGGAATCATATTGGAGTTTGATGAGACTTTGACCGACTGAAATGGCGTCACGTATGGGGTCGCTCTCGGACCTCACGTCCTGACTGAAAAGGAGGCGCCAGATCACCGACAGGGTGAGGTGGGCCATTTCCTGTCCGATGTCGATCGTCGTTCCATCCTGCCACAGTGCCACTCGGTCGCGAGCCTGGCGCGTGATGAGGTTGGTGTACGCGGTCACATGATTTCCATGAAAGAAGAGTAGGAGTACCCGTCGCTGACGGTGATGGATTTCGCCTTCCGTGTGAAGCACGCCCTGACCAAAGATACGCGATTCGACCGGGGGGACGGGCGCCTTTCGATAATTGTCTTGATTGGTCACGAGTACATGTTTCACATCGGTGGGATGGTTCAGCACATACATGGCGGCGTCACGCTGCCGCAAGAGCAGTTCAACGACAAGCCCCATCGGAAGTTTGACCACGTCACCATAGGCCTGACACTGTATGAGAAAGCCCAGGGTGTCGCGGCGAAGGTCGGGGAAACATTCCCACCAACGCGAGACGGGTGGGCCGGAAAGGATGGGTGGTAGTATCGCTTGATCGATCATGAGGTCTACGCATCGCTCATGAAAACTACCGTATATTTGGTTGCCACTGTCAATGAGTGCCGGCTGGAACCTCGGCGGTCTCTTTCTTCTCTTCACGAATCGTGGACAGTGCGATCAACGACAGGATGGCGCACAGACTGACATACCATCCGGGGGCAAGCGCACTCCCACTCCGTTCCATGATCACCGTGGCCATCAACGGGGCAGTCCCACCAAACAGAGCCGAGGCAATATTGTACAAAATCGAGAGGCCTGTGTAGCGGCTCGCGACAGGAAAGAGCGTTGCCACGATGGCAAAGAACGGACCCATATAGGCTGACACGAACACCGTCATCAGGATTTGAGCCGTGACGATCAATGCGAGCTGGCCGCTGCTCAGCCAAGAAAAGAACGGGACTGTACTGATGGCCAGACCTGCGGCGCCGGCGGCCAGTACCCATCGATGCCCAACTCGATCGGACAGCTTGCCCATGCACGGAATCAGCATCGCCAACAGCGCCATGCAAAGGGTATTGATCAGCAGTGTTGTTCCCATCGGGAGATCGGTCACTTTGGTCAGATAGGTAGGGAGAAACACATAGAAGGTGTAAAACCCAACACCATGTAATAGGACGAGACCGATTACTTGCAGGAGTGACGCACGGTGCGATGCGAACAACTCACGGACAGGTGAGGACGACACCACGCCGGATCGTTGCAGCTGTTCAAAAGCCGGCGACTCTGGAATGCGCCGTCGAAGATACCAGCCGACCAACGCGATGACACTTCCCGCCACAAATGGGATGCGCCATCCCCATTCTTGGAGTGCCTCCGCTGAGAGGTTCAGCGTCGCCACGGTCCCGACACCGGAGCCTAGCAGCGCGCCGATCTGTGCGCTGAACCCCGCCCAGCTGCCGATATAGCCTCGCTCGGTCGGTGCGGCATGCTCAACAAGGAAGGTAACGGACCCCGTGAATTCTCCACCGACCGAGAGACCCTGAAGAAAGCGCAGCATGGTGAGTATGAGCGGTGCAGCAAGACCAATCTGAGCATAGGTCGGCAACATGCCAACCAAGCAGGTGGGCAACGCCATTAAAATTATGGACCAGGCCAAGGCCGCTCGTCGGCCCCTGGTATCACCCCAATACCCAAACAATAACGCGCCCAGTGGTCTGGCCAAAAAGCCAACGGCGAACACACTGAACGTGGCGATTAACGACAACGACGGATCCGACGCAGGAAAGAAGAGACGAGACAGGACCGGCGCGAAGTATCGAAAGAGGGCAAAGTCATACCACTCGAGCACATTACCGATTGCACCGGCCAAGACCGTTTTCCGTAATACTTTGGGTCCATCTCAATCCATAAGAATGCACCCTTGCACAACAGTGGCACATTGCCGCGGTCACCATACCATGAATATCTCAGTCACATGCGAGAGGTGCGTCGTCACTAGAGCGCTCAATAGACTGATGGATTGACTCACGTGATAACCTTGGAATGACACTGCGCGAATGGTGCAGATATGCATTCGCTCTTCATGGCACACTAGGATCGTTGGGAGAGCTCGGTTCGTATCGTGATGAGAACCTCCAACCGTCCCGTCCTCTAGCTGACCTCATCTTCTGTTCAGTGTATCTCGGCACACACTTATGACTTCAGCGCAGCAAACTGCTGTTTGAATGTCTGAATCTTCAACAGATAGGTTCTCACATCATGGTCGCCGCAGCGTTGGTGGGGCGTGAGACGAAAGTTTCGCTTTGCATAGTCACGACCCGCCCCGGCACCGCAGAGATGGATGACCGCGGCGAGGTCCTGCTTTTGCTGGAACGTCGCCGGGTGCTCTCCGACCAATTTTGCCACATGACGGTCGAGGAACGCGGCGGTCAGCTCAATCGCGTGACCTGGGATGATTCTGGTGTAGAGGCCATTGAACCAACAGGAGTTGAGGTTGTGCCAGGGCCCGTCTTCGACGACGACATGGTTGTGGATACAGTAACGCGTCCCTTCGTGAAACGTGCCGTCGGTGATTTGAAACATGCCGACTGCCGTCGAGGCCGGTTGGTACCACTCCAGCGGATTTGACGAGACGACGCGCCACCGCCAGTAGGTTCGTGCCACGGGATTACCCGAGCCCTCGGCTTGAGCCAAGGCAGCGAGCAGTTCAGATGTCATAATGGCTGTCGAATGTGTCTCGAACAACGCGCCGTATTCTTGCCACGTCTGGCGGGGATTCTTGCTGAGTGCCTTCTCTACTGGAAAGAACAATTCCGTCGGTTTATAAAACGTGTGATAGGCCCAATTGATTCCCAACAGGAGGACGAAAAGCAGGAGGGCGCTGATTCCCAACCGTGTCGCGGGTGGCGTTCGACCGACGGCCCGGAGAAACGTGCAGAGATTCTGCCACCGCCGATGAACGAAACGTGCCATCGACCTCATTGGGTGAGGATGGTGTTGGCGAGCAGGGTGAGTGTGGCGGCGAGGGGACATAGTGGCAGAGTACCAAAAACAGATAAATTCTTCCTCTTCGAGGTACTGGTGTGGGCATGCACAACAGTTCTGTTAACGCTGAATGCGTGAACAATCTTGATTTGCAGTCAGGACGAGTTCAATATGCCCAGAAAATAGTGGAGATGATCCCATTCGTAGTACGCCGTAGGCTCTGGGAGGCTGGTATGCAACGAGTTGTCGTGCTGAGCGTCGCCCTGCTGGCGATCCTGATATCTCCCTCTGCATTTTCGCAATCGTTCACTGACAAGGCCAAGAAGGACAGTGCGGTCGAATTCAGTGATGAGGACCCTGCGATGCAGAAGGCGATGGAACGTGCCCGGGCGGGCTTGGAAGATTTTCTTCGAAAAGCCGGATCACCGCCCCCCAACACTGATCAGTATTCGGTCAAGGTCAGAGTGAGTGAAGGCGATCAGCAAGAATATCTGTGGCTCTCCAACCTAAAGGTACAAGGAGAGCTCTGGTCTGGACGGATCGACAACCTCCCGATGATTCGATCAGTCAAGAAGGGACAGTCCTACGCATTTGCAAAGACAGAGATCATCGATTGGACGTATATCGATAAAAGCAAGAAGAAGGTTGTTGGCAATTTCACCACCTGTGCGCTCCTCACCAAAGAGCCGTCGGATGTTGCAGAATCGATTCAAAAGCAATATGGCCTCGATTGCGATCGTTGATGTCGCACCTCACAATCTCTGAACGCTACCATTAGTTCACAGAGCAGATCTGCTCTGTGAACCAACTGGTCCGCTAACCCCTCATTATGCCATGCCAAACTTCTCTGTACTCCTGGCCATAGAGGGATTATCGCGCGCATCCCGAATTCATGAATGGAACGTCGATAAGTGTTTGATAGTGTGGCAGGACTGCTGACAGGACCGACTGGTTCTCTTAATCATTGCTGTCTATGAATAACGTAAAACCAGCAATCATGAAGCCAATACAAACAACAAAGGTGATAAGTACTACCGCCATGCTCAAACTCCTTTGCACTGTCCCTGAGGACAAAGGTTCAGCCGCTTCATTGCGATCTCTACAAGCCCCCTAAATAACCTCGTGTAGCCGTGCCGCCTGATCGACCCATGGCTATCGTCTTCACTAGTGTATCTCCCCTGTCTTATTCTGTCCTAAGTAATTGAAATCACGTGCAGTTATATCGATCAGATGCTAGAGTGTGATTCACAAGACCCTTCGTATAGGTATCGATGGAACCGGCTCGAGTTTCTAAACTACCCTCCGCTCCAGCCTTATTGGATTTGGTGTCCACCGAGGCTGACTATCTGTTTCAAACGAGGAGTCAGTCGCCGACGGATACGAGGAAACAGGCAACCCGTGATCATTTTGATGCCTGGGCCGCATCGCGGATGGAATGGGAACAGAAAGCCAGGGCGTACTACGACGATCAGGTTCGCTATATCAAATTCCTCGTGCCCAAATGATTGCATGTGCTTGAAATTGGTTCGGGCCTAGGTAATTTGCTCGCCGCGCTTCGACCGGTGCGTGGTGTCGGCATCGAGCTGAGTCCAGAAATGGCCAAGCAAGCGGCTCGGCGCCATCCTGCCTTGGAGTTCAGAGTCGATGATGCGGAGACGTTGGAGATCGCTGAAACCGCCGTTTGACGCCAAACAAGCCATCACGACGACCTTATTCGAGCGGAACCAGCCGCAGTTCCATTCGCGGTATCCGCGCTCGCTGTTCAATACATCCGACGAATGGCCTGCGCAGCGTACCCGTTGAGCGGCGGCTTTGACCATCCCTCGCTTCTGCCTCAGTGGATGCTCATGCCGATGCTGCGATTGGAGCCTATGCTGGAGCGACTGGGGCACCTATTTACCTTCGGCATGCTTGTCGTCATTGAACGGCAATCGTAGCACTCAGAAATCCATTGAAGCATGTTCCCCTCCATCCCGCAGATGGTTGCAAGGTGCAAGAAGCCCCCCCTATAATGTGCTGAGCCGTTCAGTGCATGCATTAACTATCTGGAGGAATCGTTGATATCATGAGCGAAAGAACGTTGGCCATTATCAAGCCGGATGCCGTGAAAAAGAATGCCGTGGGAGATATTATCAATCGCTATGAGCAAGCCGGGCTGAAGCCGGTGGCAATCAAGATGATTCACATGTCTCAGTCAGTGGTTGAGGGGTTTTATTCCGTACATAAAGCGCGCCCATTTTTCGGGAGTCTCTGTGCCTTCATGTCTTCTGGACCTGCAGTCGTCCTTGTGTTGCAGGGAGACAATGCGATCAAAAAGAATCGCGAGCTGATGGGGGCGACCGACCCAGCAAAAGCCGATGCGGGGACCATCCGCAAAGCACATGGAGCGAATATCGAGTTCAACGCCGTGCATGGTTCTGACTCGCCGGAAACTGCACAATTCGAGATTGGGTATTTCTTCCCCGGCATGGAGATTTTCAACTAACCTTCCTGTCTTGGAGTGCGCAGATCTCCGTACCCTCTCAGCTCTGACCGGTACCGGAGTAAAGGAACAGCGCTGTTGCTGTTCCTCTACTTTTTGCTTAGCGGAACCTCTTCCGAATCAGAACTGCTTCAGGCTCGACGGTCTACGATCCTCCTCTTTGGCTCAGCACAGATCGTTCCTTGACAACACCAGTCGACCCCAACTACCATCCTGAAAAAGTTAGAAGATCTGGGCTGAGATTAAGAGCCGACCTAGGAGGAGTGTCCGTTCGTTTCGCCTGATCTCACGTTGAACTTTTTTCATAGGGAGCCGACATGATTCCATCTGATTTGCGTTTTCACAAAGAGCATGAGTGGGTTCGCCTCGATGGGAAACGAGCGACGGTGGGCATCAGTGATTTTGCACAGGATGCCTTAGGCGATATCGTGTTTCTAGATCTGCCCAAAGTGGGCGTCTCGGTCAAGGTCGGCCAACAGATCGGTGAAGTGGAATCGACGAAAACAACGTCTACGCTCTATACGCCGGTGAGCGGAACGGTGAGCCAGATTAACACCGAGCTAAAAGATCGTCCTGAAGTGGTGAATTCGGATCCCTACGGCAAGGGTTGGATCGCAATCATCGATCTGGCCGATCCGGCAGAAGTTGATCAGTTAATGACGGCTGCTCAGTACGAAGCCTTTCTCGCCAGTCAAAAACATTGAGTCTCCTGTCTGGTGGATCTCTGCATCATTGTGTGATTGGATCTCGGTGACGGTCTGCAATGCCTGAATCAACAATGAGTGACTGATCCACATGACTTCTCCAACTCACATTGCCATTCTTGGTGGCGGCCCCGGTGGATATGTGGCTGCGATCCGTGCAGCACAGCTCGGCGCTCGAGTGACGGTCATCGAGCGAGAGAAGCTTGGTGGAGTTTGCCTCAACTGGGGTTGCATTCCGAGTAAAACCCTTCTCTCCGTTGTAGAGCTTGGCGACAAACTGAAAAAAGCAGAGGAGCTGGGACTCCTGTTTCAGGGACCTGTCGCCTATGACCTTGCGCGGATGGTGTCGCGAAAAGATAAAGTCGTGGCAACCCTTGTGAAAGGGATTTCGACGTTGTTCAAGGGGTGGGGCATCGAGCATGTGAGTGGGCAAGGAAC
>Ga0224495_10000740_pt1 | contig 24979 bp, 19 predicted proteins | sample SF_Jul11_sed_USG_FD_168128 | JGI IMG/M metagenome (GOLD analysis project Ga0224495, IMG submission 168128) | Sediment microbial communities from San Francisco Bay, California, United States - SF_Jul11_sed_USGS_4_1 | ecosystem: Environmental > Aquatic > Marine > Sediment | place: USA: California...
GGGCGGGGAGGGGGGCGGGGGGTTATTTCCTCCCCTTTGCAAGGGGAGGCGAGGTGGGGTAAAAGATGCTGGCAAGGAATAAGGAAGGAGTCATTGTTAACCTCCCCGCTGCCCCTCCTTGCTAAGGAGGGGAGTTTTTGGGAGGGGGCGGGGTTGTGCGTGTATTGAGACTCCTTCCTGCTCTTTGGATGACCGGGTAGTCCTTCCATGCAGCGAAAAACATTCCTGTAAAAAATATTTCCAATTAATGCGTGGGTGTGGTATATCTTGGAAAGATGTAAGGGGTGGTGGGCGATGGCCACCGCTTGACTTCCAAGACGGTATCTACAAATTGAACCGCAAAATTTTGGTTCAAGTTAGAAACTTGAACCAGCAAGAGTTTTTTGGATAATGTAATGAAGGAGCAAATATGAAAGAAAAAACTTTAACCGAAGCGGAGGTGTATGATTTATCGTCTCGTCAAGAAGGTCATTTTTATGACCGTAAGGCAAAAGAGATTGATGGGCGAGGAATACAAAAGGTAGCGGTTGCATTCGCCAATACTGACGGAGGTGATTTTGTTGTTGGAATAAAGGATGATAAGAGTGAGCCAGATCCAAACAAAAGATGGGATGGATTCCCCAAGATAGAAGATTATAATAAAATATTCCAAAATTTGCAGGGAATTAGACCTAGCATTTCTATGAGTGCCACGTTTCTTTTTGATCCGAAAACAAAAACGTATGTGGTGCAAATTACCATAGAAAAGAGCGAGAAAGTACATAGTACAACGGACGAGACTGTATATGTCAGAAGATCTGCACAATCTATTCCTTTAAAAGATCCTCAAAAAATTCAAGAATTGTCATTTGCCAAAGGAGAATCGTCGTATGAAGATGTTGTTTGTAACTTGGCTAGAGCAGAGGATATTTTTGAATCAGGAGAGATGCGAAAATTTTTGGACGAGTATTCCCCAAAATCCGATCCGATTGATTTTACACTAAATCAAAACCTTGTCGATAGGATTACGTATTATCCTAAGATGGCAGGATTGTTGCTTTTTAGCGATAACCCTGCGGTTCTTTTGCCGAAAAAATGTGGAATAAAAATTAGTCGTTATGATACAAGCGAATCAGAGCCAGAGAGGGAGCATCTAAAGGAGCAGAGAAGTATAGAAGGGTGTCTTTATACGCAGATACATAAAGCTGTTACAGAAGTACAGGAGATAATATCTAATGTTAAAATATGGACTCATATCGGTATGGAGAAGGTAAGCTATCCTCCCGAGGCAATATGGGAGATATTGGTTAATGCTGTAATACACAGGGATTATTCTATTTCGGATGATGTGCATGTATTAATTTTTAATAATAGAGTCGAAATTATAAGTCCCGGAAAGTTCCCTGGTTATGTTAATGAAAATAATATTTTGAATGCACGTTATTCTCGGAACCCTAAAATAGTAAGAACGCTTAATAGGTATAAAGACCCGCCGAACAAAGATATGGGAGAGGGATTAAATACGGCTTTTCAAAAAATGAAAGAATGGAAGTTGAGAGATCCCGTGGTGAAGGAAGAGCATAACAGTGTAAGAGTTGTGGTTTCACATACGCCGCTTGCTTCACCGGAGGAGTCCATTATGGAGTATTTAAATACAAATCCTACCATTAGGAATCGTGAAGCAAGAAAAATAACAAATATAAAGTCGGAAAATAGCATGAAAAGAGTTTTTTATCGGTTGAAGGATAGAGGTGAGATTGAACCTGTATACGCAAAAACTGGTAAGAAAATAGTGGCTTGGAAAAAGAAGGAGAAATAGTTGTGTAGATATGCACCGTCCACCATTTTCTTTAAACCCAAGGCCGCTTGCGGCTTGTCAAACCGTCAAGTTTTGTGCCAGACGCGGCAGAGGCCGTTTTTTCGCGCAGGCGTATTTTGACAATACGTCGAGCAAGGAAAAACGGCCTCAACAATGTATGGCGCGAAAATCGACGGTTTGCTATGTGGGGTAGACGCGTACGACGTTTGTCGCCTGAAGTCCCTTTTCGCCCTTTGTAACGTCGAATTCGAATATGTAGTCGCGGTTAGGGAGGTTTGTGACCTGAACGTTTTGCGGCAGCGCGGATTCGTGGACAAACACCGTCTCGTATGGCGAGTCATCGCGCCTTGTGTCCGTAATCCAGAGGCCCGGGCCGATGCGTTTTATGTAGCGCATGAACCCGTAGTTCTTCGAATGGTTGTACGTGTAGCAGATGCCGCGCACCTTTGCGCCAAGCTCGCCCCACGGCTTTCTGTCGGCATTGTCGATGGGCAGAAGGTTAGGGATAAGGTAGCCGGAGACAAAGAGGTCCACCTCGCGCTTTAGTAGCTGCGATACGTTTTGGAACGCGACCGCCTCCACGCGGCAGCCTTTATTTTGTAACGCCTTTACGACCTGCACAAAGTCGCCGTCTCCGGTAACGAGCATGACCTTGTCGAGATTTTCGGACTGCAAAAGCGCGTCAACGGCCATGTCCAGGTCCGCGTTTGCCTTGCCGTACTTGGTGCCGGACTCGTCTATGTACCACGACACTTTTTTCTCGATTACCTTGAAGCCGAAGTCTCTAAGGGCTGAGTGGAAGTTGAAGGTGCGTTCTTTATAATCGGAGTCTATTTTTGCCCTGTCCTCGTCGTATGCAACGTAGGCATTCAAGCGCACGGGCTCGCCCGAGTCGCGGCAGGCAAAGTCTCTTAATACGTCGAACTTCATGCCGTAGCCGCCGCTTCTGGTGATGTTAGCGACGTCTACGTATATGCCGACCTTTTGTGAGCGTTCTTTTGTCATGGCTTTATATGTCGAGGTTAGAGACCTCGAGCGCGTTTCTCTCGATGAACTCGCGTCTTGGCTCGACCTGGTCTCCCATGAGCTTAGTAAACACGGTATCCGCCTCTACGGCGTCGTCGACACGTACCTGCAAAAGCACGCGTCTTTCCGGGTCCATGGTCGTTTCCCAGAGCTGCTCGGGGTTCATCTCGCCAAGGCCCTTGTAGCGCTGCACGAGCACGCCCTTTTTGCCGGCTGCCGTAAGGTGCGCAATCAGCTCGTCTAGAGTTGTGGCAGTCGATTCGTCTATGCCTTCGCCGCTAATTGAGTAGGGCGCCTGGCCAATCTTTTCGATTGAAGAGCCGCACTTTTTAAGCTCCTCGAACTCCGGGGATTCGACGAACTCCGAGCCGATGACGGTCTCGGCCGTTGTGCCGTTACGCCGCGTGGTAGCCTTTATCTTGAACCTGCCGTGCTCTTCGTCCTCCTCGGCGCTAAAGGTCGCTGGCATTGCATCGGGGTGGAAGGTCTTCATGTATGTCGAGAAGTTGTCGAACATGCGCTTTAAAGTCTTCTCGTTCGAAAGCGTTTCGAGGGAGAAGGCCTCTTCCAGCGCGAGCATCCCGACTATTGCCTTGTCCATCTTCTTGCGCTCGAAGCGGTCGAGAAGGCGCGTAAAGCGCGCGGCCTTTTTAAGGAACTCAAGGAGCTTCTCGCCCTTTATCGGCGCCGCCCCTTTGCCTTTGGGCTTTACAGTGACGCCTTCCTTTATGCTGTCGAAGATGAAGTTGTCGAGCGCGGTCTCGTCCTTGAGGTACTTTTCCATCTTGCCCTTTTTTATCTTGTAGAGCGGGGGCTGCGCGATGTAGAGGTACCCGTGGTCGGTTATGAAGGGCATCTGGCGGTAGAAGAATGTGAGAAGAAGCGTTCTTATGTGGCTGCCGTCCACGTCCGCGTCGGTCATGATGATTATCTTGTGGTAGCGAAGCTTCTTCGGGTCCATGTCCTCTTTGCCGATACCGGCGCCAAGCGCGGTTATCATGGTGCGTATTTCCTCGTTCGAGAGCATCTTATCGTACCTGGCCTTCTCGACGTTTAGTATCTTTCCCCTAAGCGGCAGTATGGCCTGCGTTCTTCTGTCTCTGCCCTGTTTGGCCGAGCCGCCTGCCGAGTCTCCCTCGACGATGAAGAGTTCGCAGAGCTCGGGGTTACTCTCCTGGCAGTCCGCGAGCTTTCCGGGAAGGCTTGCGCTATCGAGCGCGCCTTTACGCCTGATGAGCTCTTTGGCCTTTTTCGCGGCCTCTCTGGCCCTTGCGCCCTCGACTGCCTTTTCGATTATCTTCTTAGCTACAGAGGGGTTTTCCTCGAGAAATGCTCCGAGGCTTTCGTTGATGATTGCCTTTACGTAGCCCTCTACCTCGGAATTGCCAAGCTTTGTCTTTGTCTGGCCTTCGAACTGCGGCTGAGGAAGCTTTACGCTGATTACTCCGGCGAGGCCTTCTCTGATGTCGTCGCCCTGGAGCGGCTCTTTCAAGTCTTTTAGAAGGTTCTTAGTCGATGCGTACGAGTTGATGGTCCTCGTAAGCGCGCTTCTTAAGCCCACCATGTGCGTGCCGCCCTCGATGGTGTTGATGTTGTTGGCGTAGGAAAATACGTTCTCGGAATACGAGTCGTTCCACTGAAGCGCCATCTCCATGTGGATGCCGTTTTTCTCGCCGCTAAGATATATTACTTTAGGATGTATGGGGGTCTTTGTCTTGTTTAAGTGCTCGACAAAGCTCACGATGCCGCCCTTGTACTGGAACTCGTGCGACTTGCCGGTTCTCTCGTCAGTGATGGTTATCTTTATGCCCCCGTTTAGGAATGAAAGCTCCCGAAGGCGCTGGCTAAGGGTGTCGAAGTTGTACTCTGTGACCTCGAAAATCTTTGCGTCCGGCTTGAAGGTTATCTTCGTTCCGGTGGACTTGCTCTTTCCAACGGTCTTTAGTTCCGTTGAGGGTTTTCCGCCCTTGTACGTCTGCTCGAATACGGCGCCGTCCCTTTTGATTTCGACCTTTAGCCACTCGCTAAGGAAGTTAACGACCGTTACGCCAACGCCGTGGAGGCCGCCGGACACCTTATAGGCCTGGTTCTCGAACTTTCCTCCGGCGTGGAGCTGCGTTAATACGACCTCGACGGTGGGCTTCTTTTTCTCGGGGTGGGGCTTTACAGGGATTCCTCTGCCGTCGTCTATGACAGTTACCGAATTATCGATATGTATCGTTACGTCTATGTTTTTACAGTATCCGGCAAGGGCCTCGTCTACCGAGTTGTCAACGACTTCGTAGACCAGGTGATGGAGCCCTGTTGGCCCGGTAGAGCCTATGTACATGGCCGGGCGCTTTCTTACGGCCTCGAGCCCTTCAAGTACTTTTATGGAACCTGCGTCGTAGTTGGATGTGTTCCTGGTTTCCGCTTCTTTTTTGGGTTCGGTCTTGTCCTTTTTCAATTTTCAAGGCTCCTTTTTCTGGTTTTTCTAATGCCCAAATAATAGCACAAAGAGAGTGGCATTGCCAATAAAAAAACAAATGTTAACGCCGCGATTTTAAAGGATTTTATAACGTTTTTTGGTTATGATTTTTGCGGTGTCGTTTAAACTAATGCCATCATTTCGGTTCCTCAAGCGGATATTGCGCAGTGCTTTGGAAATCGCTTGTTTTTTTTGCCCGTTTGGTGTAGATTATTCCTCATGGCTCTCGATGGAGATGATACATCTGCGAGGGAGTTCGTAAGTCCCACCTTCGGTAAGCTCGGCGCCGATGAAATGTTTTCGCGCATGATCGAGTATGTGCGCGAGTGCGCCGATTCGAAGTACAATCTCATCATAGGAACCGATTCCTTTCTTACAGGCCACACGCTCTTTGTCACGGCTATAGTGCTCCACAGGGTGGGGCACGGCGGCAGGTACTTCTATTACAAGACCAGAAGAAGAAAAATCGACAACATGCGCCAGCGCATATTCTACGAAACCACGATGAGCATAGAGCTTGCTTCTTATCTTCAGCAGCGTCTTCGCGAGAACGGGTTTAAGTCCCTCCCGATAGAGATACATCTCGACGTCGGCGTAAACGGCGACACGCGCGATATCATACGCGAGGTCGTTGGCATGGTCACCGGCTCGGGGTATGCTGCGGTCACAAAGCCCGATTCCTACGGCGCAACAAAGGTCGCTGACAGGCATTCAAGGTAGTTCAATGTTCGCAATCCGGCATGAAGGGCTGCTTTTCCGGCTTTTTTGTTGCGTTTTAGGCAAAGGTTCTATATACTGCGCATGCTGACAGTAGTTACGTTTTTATAAAATGCTGCTCTGATAGGTAGTTGACGTTTATTGTTGTATTGCGATAAACTTTCCGTCTATTTCGGGTTTGCAATATCCTGATTGTTGGGAGACGGAAAGAAAAAAATGGAGATAGAGGCCGTAGCAATCGAAATGGTAAAAACCACAAAAATCAAGGCCGTGAATAAAAAGAAAGATAACGGCAGAAGCGGCCTTAGCTCTACTGAGATAGAAATACTTAAGTGGATGCAGCAGGGCAAGACCAACGACGAGATAGCCGTTATTATAGGCAAGTCGAAGTGGACAGCTAAGTACTACGTCAAAAGCATCCTTAAAAAACTCGATGCCACAACGCGCGCCCATGCTGTGGGCGCAGCCATAGGCAAGGGGCTTCTTGCTCCTCCTGTAGAGGATGCGGAGACCGATGACGCGTTCAAGGGTAAACGCCTAAGCGTCGGGCTTGTTGGCGGCGGCAGGGGTGGGCGCGCCATGATAGAGCTCTTTAAGGAAAACCCGATGCTCGATGTCGCCTGGGCCGTTGACAAGAACCTTAGGGCCCCGGGCATAGCGCTTGCCGAAAAGTATTCCATACCGGTTGCCGAAACAATCAACGCGTTCATAAAGAAGAAAGTCGACGTTGTCATAAACCTCACGGGCTCAGCTGAGATTGCCGAGGAGCTAAGGCGCGTTGTGCCGACCGATACAGAGCTTATGGGCGGCGTTGCGGCAAAGATAATGTGGCAGATGTTCGAGGAGAGGCGTAAACGCGTCGAGGAAAGAGAGCGCGTATTAAAGGAGCACGAAACCCTCTACCACCTCGGGCTCGTTATCGAGAGTATCGACAGCCTGAAGGACGCGGGCTACGCGATGGTGGATTACGCAACGAAGCTCACGAACATGCCTGCGGGCTCGCTCGCTCTCTTCGATGAAAAGAAAGAGGATATGATGCTCGTTGCCTCCAAGGGCTTTAGCCCAAAGTTCAACAAGAGCGACAGATGGGACATACGTAAAGGCGGGCTAACGAGCCAGATACTTAACCACAACGGCCCGCTCTTCATAGAAGACATACGCGAGAGTAAGCAGCCCAATCCGCTTCTTATGAAGGAGGGCGTGAGATCGCTTCTTGCGGCCCCTATTACCGTGGACGGCAGGATAGTCGGCATACTCTACGTAAACGACTTTAAGAGAAGAACTCCAAGGGCAGAGGATGTATCTCTATTTTCCCTTCTTACCGTGTACGCGGGGCTTACGCTTGACAGGGTAAAGAGCATCGAGGAAACAAGGCTCCTTAGCATCACAGACGGCCTTACGAGCCTTCATAACCAGCGTTATATGATGGAGCAACTTCAGCATGAATTGGATAGGGCAACGCGTCACGGCCACAGCGTGTCCGTGATGCTCTTCGACATAGACCATTTCAAGCAGTATAACGACACTTACGGACACCTGGACGGCAATAAGGTGCTAAAATTTGTTGCGAGGATACTAAAGAAGTGCTCGCGCGGCACGGACACTGTTTGCCGGTTTGGCGGCGAGGAGTTTTGCATCGTTATGCCGCATGTCAAGGCGGCCGGCGCAGCGATCTTCGGCAAGAGGCTAATAAAGGAAGTTGCCAAGTACAGTATGCCTAACCGCAAGGTCACTATGAGCGGCGGGCTTGCGACCTTCCCGGAGGACGGAAAGACCCATACTGCGCTCCTTAAAAAGGCCGACAGCCGCCTGTATAAGGCCAAGAACGGCGGCAGAAATAACATCTGCTGCGGAGATGCAGAGTAGAGACCGGAAGGTAGTAGCTTCGCGCAACATGTATATAAATAACCAAAGCCTCCGCATAGCATTACGCGGAGGCTTTTTTATTCGAGAGTTAGCGCAGGCGAAGAAGCTGCCCCGCGAAATCTATTTTTTGACGAGCTTTAAAAATGCATCTTCGTCTATTATCTTTACATTGAGTGCCTTTGCCTTATCGAGCTTTCCTCCCGCAGCTTCTCCTGCCACCACATAGTCTGTTTTTTTGCTGACCGAGCCCGATGCGCTGCCGCCTTCTTCCTCGACCATCGCCTTTGCCTCGTCCCTGGTGAGCCCTTTTAGCTCTCCTGTGAAGACAAAGGTCTTTCCCGAAAGCCTGCCGCCTTCTTTCACGGCCTCTTCTGTTTGCGGTTTTACCCCTGCCCTGGCGAGTTTTTCAAGCACCTTTAAATTGTGTTTCTCTTTAAAGAAGTCGGCTATGCTTCTTGCGGTTTCCGGGCCAACGTCGCGTATCGAGAGGAGCTCTTCTTCGGTTGTCTTTGCGACGGACTCGATAGAGCCGTATCTCTTCGCAAGCACCGAGGCCATGCTCTCGCCAACGCCGATTATGCCAAGGGCATGGATAAAGCGCTTTAGCGGCGGGGTCTTGCTTTTTTCTATGGCAGTAAGCACGTTTTCCATGCTCTTTTTAGCCCAGCGTTCGAGCGAGAGGATGTCTTTTTCGGTAAGGCCGTATATGTCTGCCGCGTCTTTTACAAGGCCTGCTTCAACGAACTGGTCTATGTGCTTGCCGCCGAGGCCTTCGATGTCCATGGCGTGCTTTGAGACGAAGTGGCGTATGCTCTCTTTTAGCTGCGCAGGGCAGGAGAGCCCGCCTGTGCAAAAATGTATGGCGCCTATCTTCTCTACCATCGCCCTGCACTCAGGGCACTTACTTGGCATCTCGAATGGGACCGCGGCCTTCGGCCGCTTCTCCTTTACAACAGATACGACCTCCGGGATGACGTCGCCGGCGCGTTCTATTATGACGGTATCTCCTATGCGCACGTCCTTTCTTAGCACTTCATTTTCATTATGCAGTGTTGCGCGTTCGACCGTTACGCCGCCTATCTCGACTGCCTCGAGCTCGGCTACAGGGGTAAGCGCCCCTGTGCGCCCGACCTGCACCGTGATGCCCTTAACAGTTGTCATCTCCTGCTTTGCCTTGAACTTGCACGCAACGGCCCATCTTGGGGTCCTCGTAAGCACGCCGAGCTGCTTTTGGAGCGCCATGTCGTTTACCTTTATGACCACGCCGTCCAATTCATAGCCGAGCGTTTCACGCGACGTCTCAATTTTCTTGTAATAGGCGAGGATGCCGCCTTGCCCCGTGACGGTCTCTATGAGAGGGTTAACCTTTAGCCCGAGCGAGCCGATAAGCCTTAGCATATCAGAGTGTGTTTCAAAGGAAGCTCCTTTTACCTCGCCAACACCGTAGCAGAACATATCGAGCGGCCTCGCTGCCGTTACCCTGGGGTCGAGCTGTCTTAGGCTTCCGGCTGCCGCATTCCTCGGGTTTGCAAACAGAGGCTCGTTATTTTTGGCACGTTCTTTATTTACGGCCTCGAACTTCTTTAGCGGCAGATACACCTCGCCCCTGATCTCTATTTTGGAGGGAATCTTTACCTTGCCGCCTTCGGGGTTTAGTCTTAGAGGCACGCTCTTTATGGTGCGGATGTTTTGCGTTACGTCCTCGCCTGTTACGCCGTCGCCCCTGGTCGAGCCGCTTATAAGGATACCGTCTTCGTACACGAGTTCCACCGCGAGGCCGTCTATCTTGGGCTCTGCAACGTATTCGACGGGGCCGTCGGTTTTAAGGAGTTTTCTTACGCGTTCGTCGAACTCGGAAGCCTCTTTCTCGCCAAACGCGTTATCGAGGCTAAGCATCGGCACGGTGTGCGTAATTGTGCCGAATTTCTCCGATGGTTTTGCGCCGACTCTTTGGGTAGGGGAGTCAGCAGAGAGAATGGCGGGAAACCTCGCTTCTATATCGGCGAGCCTTCTAAGCAAACGGTCATACTCAACGTCCGGTATCTCGGGAGCATCCAGAACGTAGTAGAGGTAGTTATGCCGGTTAAGGTCGTCCCTTAATGAGGCGGCCTCTTTTGAAGCCTCGTCCTTCGAGAGTTCGGTTACCTCTTTTTTCGTCTTGGCCATGAGAGTATTTTTAGCACACCCACGCTGCCGCGTCAAACCATTAACAACGCTCTTTTAATTGTTCGGCTTTTGTAATATACTTTACCGTCATGGACCATTCCAGCCAGTTTTATGCAGCCATAATACTTACGACCCTTGCCGGGCTTTCCACGATAATCGGAAGCGCCATAGCGGTGTTTTACCGCTCTCCGGGGCCAAGGTTCATGAGCTTTACGCTTGGGTTTTCGGCAGGGGTGATGATACTCGTAAGTTTTGTCGAGCTTCTTGGAAAGGGCATAGACTCAATCGGCTTTGGGTACGCGCATATCGCGTTCTTCTTAGGAATAGCAGTGATGTTTTGTATAGATTACTTTCTGCCTCATGATTATATAATGGAGACAGTTGTGCCAGACGAGCATTCGAGACTAAGAAAGGCCTCCGTGCTCGTAGCTCTCGGTATCGCCATACATAACTTTCCAGAGGGCATGGCGACCTTCGCAGGCACGCTCCAGAGCTATGATACAGGTGTGGCCCTTGCCGCTGCCATAGCGCTCCATAACATCCCCGAAGGCATAGCCGTTGCCATGCCTCTATACGCAGCGACCGGGAGCGTGAAGACTGCCTTTAAGTGGTCGGCGCTCTCCGGGCTTACCGAGCCTGCTGGGGCGATAATAGCAGGCACGCTGCTATACGCGTTCTTAAATGACTTTACCATAGGCTGGACGCTTTCCATGGTAGCCGGGTTCATGGTCTTTATCTCCTTGGACGAGCTCTTGCCCGTAGCCCATTCGTACGCAAAGGAGCACCTTGCAATACTCGGCGTTTCCGCCGGCATGGCGCTGATGGCGTTTAGTCTCTGGCTGCTTGCTTAGGTGTTTTTCGCGGCGCGCGATCTGTGTATCGTTTTGCTTATCAGTTGCAGCAGGCGGTGTATGTCGTATGGTTTTTCTATAAAGACGTGGCCCTTTTCCTCGATGTCGGCCCATTTGAGCTTCTGCTCGGCATACCCGCTGCAAAGTATGACGGGGATGTCGATTTTCTTCTCACGCAGTTCGTTGGCAAGTTGTAGGCCCGTTTTGCCGGTTAGCACGACGTCGCTTAGAATAAGATCGAAGTTTGTGCCTTCGTTTTTTATCACATCCATTGCCGCCTCTGCGCTCTCGGCAGTTCTTATCTCGTAGCCGTTTTCCTTGAGTATTATCGATGTGGATTCCCGAAGAAGTATTTCGTCCTCAACAAGCAGTATGCGCCCGCCTTCCTTCTCGCGCTCCAAGGCTTTTTCGGCTGCTTTTGTCCTGGCCAGTTCTTTTTCGTCCGTTGCCGGCAGGTATATCTTTATCACGGAGCCGCGCTTTGGCACGCTCGATATGCGTATTTCCCCGCCGTGCTCCTTTATGACGCTGTATACGATTGCCATGCCAAGCCCTATGCCATGCCCGCCTTTGCTCGAGAAGAACGGCTCGTAAATCCTTTCGATGACCTCCTTGGTCATGCCAACGCCGGTGTCCTCTATGGTGAGGGTGACGAAGCGTTTTCCTCCGGCCGCGTCCATGATGTTTTTTGTCTCGGAGTCTATCGCGTCGAGGGTTTTTACCGTAAGCGTGCCGCCTTCTGGCATGGCGTCGCAGGCGTTTATTATGAGGTTCATTATGACCTGTTCCAGCTTCACCTTGTCGCCCATGACCGTTGCAGGAGTGTACTTAAGGTGCATCCTAACGGTTATGTCCTCGGGTATGATGGCCTCGAGGAGCTTTAACATGTTATCCACGGTCTGGTTCAAGTCCATGGGCTCGAGCCGCATGGGCTGGCGTCTGCCGAATATGAGGAGCTGCTGCGTAAGATTCGTCGCGCTCTCGCATGCGCTAAGCGTAAGTGTAAGGGGCTTATGGAGCTTGTTGGATGGTTCTATTTCGTCTAACGCGTACTGCGTCATCCCCTTTATGGTGGAGAGCATGTTTTTAAAGTCGTGGGCAATGCCTCCTGCGAGCCTGCCGATAGCTTCCATCTTCTGCGACTGTATGAGCTGGGTGTAGAGCTTTTCCTTTTCAGCCTCTGCCTCTTTTTCCTTTGTGATGTCCACGACTACGACGTCCAGGTAGCCTTTCTCCGGGTAGAGCTTGGCCGAGTATTTTACCCAGATGTTAGAGCCGTCTTTTTTTCTGGCAAAGACCTCGTAGTCGTTTATCTGGCCGTGCTCTTTTATGTGTTCGACCATGTAGTTTCGGTCTTCTATGCGCGCGTATGCGCTAGGGGCGTAGAACTGCTCGAGCATTTCCTCTCTGTTCTTGTACCCGAACATGGAGGCGAGGCGTTCGTTTGCTTCGATGAGCTTTCCGTCGCTCGCCCTCGTTCTAGAGAGCCCGACAAGCGAGTTCTGGAACATCTCGCGGTATTCTGTCTGCGTGTCCTCAAGTGCGGTCTTTTGGGCCTCGATGAGCCTGGCAATCAGCTTTTCTTTTTCCGCCTCGGCCGTTTTTTCCCTGGATATGTCGATTACCACGGTGTCGATGTGGTTTTCGTCCTTATATAGCTTTGCCGAGTATTTTACCCAGATAGGCGAGCCGTCCTTCTTTTTCCCGAGCACCTCGTAGTTGCTTATCTCGCCGTGTTTTTTGAGGACTGCGATTACGTAGTCGCGGTCCTTTATGTCGGCGTACGCGTTGGATGAGTAGAACTCGCTAAGTATTTCCTTTGTGTTCTTGTACCCGAGCATGGTGGCAAAGCTCTCGTTGCATTCGATGAGCTTGCCGTCGTTAACTCGCGTTCTCGCCAGCCCTACAAGCGAGTTCTGGAACATGTCGCGGTATTGTTCGAGGGATTTCTGCAGTTGCTCGCCGGCCTCTTTCTCTTTTGTTATATCTATCAGGACCGAGTCGAGATATCCTTCCTCGGGGTAGAGTTTGGATGAGTACTTAACCCAGATATTAGAGCCATCTGTCTTTCTTGCGAAGACTTCGTAGTCTTTTATCTCGCCTTTTTCCTTGAGTGTCTTTATAAGGTAGTCGCGGTCTTCTTGCCTTGTGTAGGCATTCGGGGCGTAGAACTGCTCGAGCATTTCTACCCTGTTCTTATAGCCAAATATTTCGGCAAGGCGCTCGTTTGCCTCGAGGAGCTTGCCGTCGCTAACCCGCGTTCTGGCAAGCGCTACAAGCGAGTTGTGGAATATGTCGCGGTATTTGCATTCCGAGTCAAGGAGTTTGGACTCGGCTTTTTTGCGAAGCACTGCCTCGTGCTCGAGAGCCCGTATGCGTTCGAGGAGCTCTTCGTATGTGGGTTTCTTAGGCATATGCTGACCGTGGTACGGTTTAAATGCCACAAACTGTATGGTTATTCCATGAGTTTCTTGCCTAATATAGCACGGAAAACGGCTTGTTGCAATGGTATAGGTGTGCCGGACTACGGTGTCCGATTTGTTGTTTTGAGTGACCGGGGTTATTCTTTTGCAAGTGATAGTCTGACAAGTTCTGCTCTAAGTTCTTCTGTCGGAAGCCCGATTACGTTCGTCAGTGAGCCTTCGACCCTCTCTATGAGCGCTTTGCCACGGCCCTGTGCGCCGTAGGAGCCCGCCTTATCAAAGGGCTCGCCGGTCGAGATGTACTCCTCTATTTCCGAGTCTGTAAGGTCTTTGAATGTCACTCTGCTCTCGCAGGCTTTTATGGAGAGAGGCCTGTCGTCGTATATGCAAAAGGCCGTGAAAACGGAATGCGTTTTTCCGGAAAGCGTTTTTAACATCTCCTTTGCATGCGAGGCGCCTTCTGGTTTGCCAAGGATAGCTCCGTTTATCGTAACGAGCGTGTCGGCGGCTATAATGACGGCATTTTTATTTCTTGGCGCCGCGGCCTTTGCCTTTTCAAGGGCAAGCCGCGTTGCGTGCGCTGCAGCGTCCTCATGGCTTGTTATTGATTCGTCGACGTCAACGGAAGTGACCTCAAAGGTCTCTATGATGTCCTTCATGAGCTCTCTGCGGCGAGGCGAGGCGGAGGCCAGTACTGTTTTTTTTAGCGGCGTGAGCGTTTTCACAGTAGGAGAGGGCGGTTATGCTCAGGGCTGGTTTTCCGGGAATTTTAATGCTATCTTCACCGACACCGCGCCCCGGAGGTCGCCTTCCTTAAAATCGCGAGCCCTATCGTCGGGGTAGAATTTAGCGAGGAACTTCATCACCTCGGGCGCGATGTTCTCGCTTGGGCCGTGGCAGTTTAGGCAGGGCTTTTCCACTCTAAGGGGTTTCATGTAGCGAAGGTACGTGATGTCGTCATTTTCGGTAACTACGTCTATGCTCTCGAACTCGGGTGTCAGGCGGCCTTTGTCGGCAAGCGACTGCATCTCTTCGAGTATTTTTCTCTCGTAGTAGTCGGGCATGTTGGCCGGGTTTCTGTACTTTACCGAGGTCCTTTTAATCGTATGGTGCGGCTTGCTGTTGAACTCGGCCATTATCTCCGGCACTGCTATGGCGCACACGGTGATGGCCTTTAGCATGTCGCCCTCGTGCAGGAGTTTTACGAGCATGCCCTTGGTCCTCTTTAGAAGCTCTGTGGTCATTACGCGCGCGGTCTTTAGCGCGGCCTCTTCCTCGGCCTTTGTTGCAAGGGCGTTGTTGCCTTGAGAAAGCGCCAGAGAGAGGATAATAAGCAGCGATACAAAAACGGTTATCTTTGCGCGAGAACGCATTGCCGGGCGGCTCCTTGATTTTGAAAGATTTTTCCGTTCGATATAAGAGATATCAATTCAATGTATACCTATCGTGCGGCAATGTCAAGCGCCTTTAGCCGCCGAAAATGCCGGCTAGGCGATGTTAAAATTGAAAAACACCCGTTCCTGTGGTAGACTTAACTCAAATCCTCAGGTAAACCAAATACACGGCTCCAAGGAGGCCAAGTGGCAGGAAACGATAAGGGGTTGGGTTCTTTTGCCCTGGTGCTTCACGCGCATCTGCCGTACGTCATATCGCACGGCACGTGGCCGCACGGCACGGACTGGTTAAACGAAGCTGCTGCGGAGACCTACATACCGCTGCTTAATGTCTTTGAGCGTCTTGTATCCGAGGGCATAAGCCCGAAGGTCACAATCGATGTCTCTCCAATCCTTGCCGAGATGCTCTCACACAGGGATTTTAAGCCACAGTTCAAGAAATACCTTACAGACAAGATAGAGGCTGCAAAGCGCGATTCAGCCGAGTTTGCGAGAATAAACGACTCGCACATGGCCTCTGTGAGCGCAATGTGGGAGGGTTTCTATTCCACGGCGCTCGAGTCCTTTACCGTCAAGTATAACGAAGACCTTATCGGAGCTTTTCGCAAACTTCAAGATGCAGGGCATATCGAGATAGCCACCTGCGGCGCTACCCACGGCTACATGCCGCTTCTTTCGCGCGACATAAGCGTTCAGGCGCAGATAAAGCAAGCTGTGAAGGCGCATACGCGCCACTTCGGGAAGCCGCCGCGCGGCATTTGGCTGCCCGAGTGCGCATACAGGCCGTCTTACGCGTGGAACAAGCCTGTGTACGACGAGGAGGCTACACCTTATCACCGTAAAGGAGTAGAGGAGTTCCTAAGCGAGAACGGTATCGAGTACTTCTTCATAGACTCGCACCTTCTAAAGGGCGGGCGCGCCGCGGGTGTCTATATGGACCGCTTTAGCGATTTGAAGGTCATGTGGAATAACCTCGATAAAAGCATGAAGGCTCTCCCTGAAACGGTTGAGAAGACGCCAAGGAAGGTCTACTACGTTGCCTTTGGCGAGCAGGCTATCGAGGGCATGATGCCGGTTGCCGTGTTCACGCGCGATGTAAAGACGGGGCTTCAGGTGTGGAGCGGAGAGTGGGGCTACCCCGGGGACGGCGCGTATCTCGACTTTCATAAAAAGAGATTCCCCGGAGGGTTAAGGTACTGGCGCGTTACAGATGCAAAGGCCGACCTTGCCGATAAGCAGCCCTACAATCCAAACGGCGCTATTTCGAAGACCCCGGACCATGCAGCGCATTTCGTAGGTGTAGTAAAGGACGGCCTGAAGGACTCTAAAGGCGGGCTGGTCGTTTCCCCGTACGACTGCGAGCTTTTCGGCCACTGGTGGTTCGAGGGGCCGCACTGGGTCTACCACGTAATAAAGAAGATGCATGAGGACGGAGAAGTAAAGGCGGTTACCGCGTCAGAGCACCTTGACTCAAACAGGCCATCCGAGATGGTATCTCTTCCCGAAGGAAGCTGGGGCGAGGGCGGGTATCACTTTATCTGGTTAAACGACATGAACAAATGGACGTGGAAGCACGTCTATGAGGCCGAAAAAGACATGGAAGAGCTGGCTGCAGCACACGAGCATTCGGGCGACGCAGAACTTATCGACATGCTAAAGCAGGCCGCAAGGGAGCTTCTTTTGCTCGAGGCCTCGGACTGGCAGTTCCTTATCTCAACGCGTGCTGCGGCCGATTACGCCGAGCTTCGGGTATGCCGGCATTACGAGGACTTTAAGCGGCTTGTCTCCATAATACGGAAAAAGGCCAGCGCCGAGGCACTTACAGACGGCGACAGAAACTTCTTTAGCGACCTTAAGAAAAGAGACTCTGTGTTCGAGGACATAGAGCTTAAGTGGTTTTCGAGGGTGGAGCACCAGAGGCACGCATTAAAGTAGGGCCTAAAACAGCGGAGAGGAGCCTAACACGTGGACGCCAAGGGAAAGGCCAAAAAACAGATAACGCTTGAGAAAAACGACATCGCGCAGAAGCTTCTGGGCGACGGCTCGACCGTCAAGCGGATAGAGAAGAAACTCGGGGTAACGATAGACAGCCGCGGTAACGTCGTTACCATACAGGGCGAGGCCTCTCAGACCGAGCTTGCAGAGCGCCTTCTTACCGAGCTATACGCATTGATAGAGTCCGGGTACATGCCAACGGCACTTGACGTTGATTACGCCGCAAGGGCCATCTCAACGGACCACGGATACTCTCTAAAGGACATCTTTAACGATACTGTCTACGTCTCCCACAAGAATAAGCAGATAGTCCCGAAAAGCGCGTCCCAGAAGCGTTACGTCGATGCCATAAGGAAGTTCGACATAGTGTTTGGCATAGGCCCTGCGGGCACGGGTAAGACATACCTTGCCATGGCAGCGGCGGTCGCATCGTTTTCGAAGCGTGAAGTGGACAGGATAATACTCACGCGTCCGGCAGTTGAGGCAGGGGAGAAGCTCGGATTCCTGCCCGGAGACCTTTCTGCAAAGGTAGACCCGTTCCTTCGGCCTCTCTATGATGCGATACACGACATGATGGACTTCGAGCGCGTGCAGCGCATGATAGAGCGCGGCACAATCGAGGTGGCGCCTCTGGCATTCATGCGCGGCAGAACACTTAACGATTCTTTCGTCATACTTGACGAAGCTCAGAACACAACACTTGAGCAGATGAAGATGTTCCTTACGCGCCTTGGCTTTGGCAGCAAGGCCGTTATCACAGGCGACATAACGCAGATAGACCTGCCGCTTGCAAGGCCTTCGGGGCTTGTCGAGGCGCAAAAGATTCTGCGCGATATAGACGGCATCGAGTTCGTGAACTTCACCGAGGCAGATGTCGTGCGCCATCCGCTCGTGCAAAAGGTCATACAGGCATTCGAGAAGTCCAAGAGAAAGAAGGAAGGCAAGATTGTCGAAGAGGTGTAAGGCTGTCTCTATGGCAAAGGTGGCTCCGTGGCAATCGAGATAAGCCGCAAGGCCGGGATTGCCGTGCCCCCGGTGCCGCTAAAAAAGGCGGCAAAGGCCGCGCTCTCGATGCTTGGCAAGAAGGACGCGGAGCTTAGCATCCTCATCACCGACAACGAGGGCATAAGGGAACTGAATAAGAAGTACCGCTCAATGGATAAGCCGACAGATGTCCTGAGCTTTCCGATGGACGGCGATATGCTTGGCGATGTCGTAATATCCGTTGAAAAGGCGGCTACCCAGGCGCCGTTATATAAGAACACGGTAAGAAACGAAATACTACGGCTCCTTATCCACGGCATACTGCATCTTCTGGGCTATGAGCATGTAAACGGCGGCCTCCAGTCCAGAAGGATGAAGGACATGGAAAAAAAGCTTTTCAAGAAACTAAAGCATATCTAAGATGCCTTCCCCGTATATCCCTGATATCCGTTCATACCGGGCGTTATTTTTATCCCTCGTTATAGCCGCGTTCTTTTTTGTGCCGGGGAGCGCTGCTGCTGACAATAAGGCAACGCTTTACTTCTTCTACGGCGAGGGCTGCCCGCACTGCGCAAAGGAAGAAGTGTTCCTTGAAAAAATGAAGGCGAAGTATCCGTCTATCGATGTCCGTGCCTTTGAGGTCTGGCACAACCCGGAAAACGTCGCCATCATGACAGAGTTCCTTGCCCCTTACGGCCTAAAGCCAACAGGTGTTCCCGTGACCTTCATCGGCAATTCCGGGCCGTTATCAGGCTATGGCGACGATTCTACCTCAGGCCGCGTTATCGAAGGATTTATAAAAGACTGTGTCGAGTCCGGGTGCCCTGATGCCGGGGATATTATACGCGGCACTGCGAAGGCCGGCGCTTCTAAAGCCAAGCTGCCAACCGTTGCTGGCCTTGACGTTAACACGGCATCGCTTCCAATCCTCACGATCGTTATAGCGTTTCTAGACGGTTTTAACCCGTGCGCCTTTTTTGTGCTCTTTACGCTCCTTGGCATTCTCTCGCACGCTAAGACAAGGGGCAGGATGCTTTTTGCAGGAGCATTGTTCGTCTTTGTATCCGGGCTTGCGTATTTCCTTTTTATGGCAGCCTGGCTAAATGTCTTTATCTACACGGGCGGCATACGTGTTGTGACGCTCGTTGCCGCTCTCCTCGCGCTCGTAATCGGCGCCTTTAATATAAAGGACTTTTTCATGTTTGGCCGCGGCCCTTCGCTTTCCATACCCGAGGGGGCAAAGCCAGGGCTCTATGCCAGGATGCGTACGGTCATGCGTGCAGCCTCTCTTGCCTCCGTCATAACAGGCACGATTATGCTTGCCGTAAGTGTTAATCTTTACGAGCTTCTCTGCACTGCCGGGTTCCCGATGGTCTACACGAGGGCGCTTACGCTGCGCTCGCTTGAGCCCCATGTTTATTATATCTATCTTGCGGCCTATAATGTGGTATATGTAATCCCCATGGCGGCTATTGTCGCGCTATTTGCCTTTACAGTGGGTTCAAGGCATTTTAGCGAGCGATGGGGCCGCACTTTAAAGTTTGTGTCAGGGCTTATGATGCTTTCGCTGGGGCTGGTGCTGCTCATAAAACCGGAACTCTTGAATAACGTGATGCTAAGCGCTGCGTTACTTGGACTGGCCGTTGGCGCGGCCTTTGTGGCTGCGTATTTCACGAGGGAGAAGGGAACGTCGAGTTGAAAAAGCGTTGTCTTGAAGCGTTAAGAGATCTTATTTGGCCGGCAGTGTCAGGCGCTGTGCTCGTGCTCGCCTTTGCGCCGGTTAATCTCTGGCCGCTTTCATTTGTCGCGTTCATTTTGCTGTTTTTCTCTTTAAACGGCGTTTCATCGTGGAAGGCGAGGTTTCTTAAGGGCTTTATCTTCGGCCTTGTGTTCTTTCTTGGCACGGTTTACTGGGTCATACACTCGATGTATTTTTACGGCGGTGTGCCGTTCTATCTTGGCGCGCTCGTAACGCTTCTTCTGGCCGCTGTCCTTGCGCTTTATCCGGCAGCGTTCGCAGTGCTTGGCTGGCTGCCTGTATGTAAAAACAAATGGGTACGTCTTGTTTTTGTCGCAGCTCTTTGGGTGGCGATTGAGTATCTTCGTAGCATTCTGTTCACCGGTTTTCCGTGGGTGCTTCTTGGGTATTCACTTGCCTCGTTTGCGCCGCTTACGCAGACGGCCGAGATATTTGGCGTCTGGGGCGTGTCGTTCTTTATAATGTTCATAAATGCCGCGCTCTTTAATGCCGTAGACAGCTTCTTTGCGAAGAAAGACAGGCGCGAGGCTGTTTTGCCGCTTGCGGCCGCTGTCATAGTGTTCGTTGTTTTTCTTGTTTACGGGGTTTTTCGCATGCAGGCAGTTGATAAAGAGGTCTTGAGCTGGAAGGAGTACAAGGCGTCTTTATCTCAGGGCAATGTGGAGCAGTCGGTTAAGTGGGAAGCTTCCGAGGTCCTTACTACGATAGAAAAGTACCGGGCATTGACAAAAGAGGCGAAAAACTCAGGCGCCGATATCGCCGTATGGCCGGAGAGCGCAATGACCTTTTATATCGACGAAGCAGGCAAGCTTACGCCTCTTGTCACGGGGGCTGCGAAAGAAAATAATATCTATATCGTTACGGGCGCGCCAAGAAGGGAATTCAATGTCTTTAAGAAGGAAGAAAAGTTTTTTAACAGCGCCTTCATGATAGACCCTTCGGGCAACATAACGGGGCGTTACGACAAGGTGCACCTCGTGCCGTTTGGCGAGTACGTGCCGCTAAAAAATATTCTCTTCTTCATAAAAAAGATGACCGCCGGGGTGGGGGATTTCTCTGCAGGAGAGGGGTATCCCACACTTAAATTCGACGGCGCCAGGATAGGCACTCTGATCTGCTACGAGGCCGTGTTCCCGGAGATATCCGCGGCGTTTACGCGACACGGCGCGAACGTGCTCGTGAACCTCACAAACGACGGCTGGTTTGGCAACACCTCTGCACCGTACCAGCACCTCGACATGACGCGCTTCAGGGCCATAGAAAACAGGGTATATCTTCTAAGGTCGGCTAACACCGGAATAAGCGCTGTCATAGACCCTGCGGGAAGGATTGTAGGGAGGACAGAGCTTTTCAAGGAGACGAACCTCACGCTTCCGTTTCGCGTAAGGCCGGAGGGCCGCACGTTTTTCTCGCGTTTTGGCATGCTTTTTCCTTTTACAACAATAATTATTTCGGTTATCCTTATCATACTTGGGCGGCGTAAAAACGCCGTCAACACTTAACGCGCGCGGAGGTGGGGCGATGTTCGATGATGTAGCGGAGCGGTTAAACGCTCTTAAGGTAAAGTACGAAGAGCTTAGAGGTTATCTTTGACCGCCCAAAGGTCGAAAAAGAGCTTGCAGAGATAGAAACGCTCACACACGCCCAGGGCTTTTGGAACGACACTGCAAAGGCCAGAGGCGTGATGCAGAGAAAGTCATTTCTCGAGTCCGAACTGAAATCATTCGATAAGATATCGGAGGCCGTGGAAGAGGCGGAGGTCATGCTCGCCCTTGCAGAGGAGGAGCATGATAAAAACGCCGCAGCCGAGGCCGATGCCAATATCGCTTGGGCAGTGAAGGCCGTAAGAAGCGAGGAAGTAAGGCGAATGCTCGGAGGTGAGCATGACGCCAGAAACGCAATCGTCGAGATACATCCCGGGGCAGGCGGCACCGAGGCCCAGGACTGGGCCGACATACTCTTTAGGATGTATATGAGGTGGGCGGAGCAAAGAGGATTCAAGGCCGAGGTGCTCGACTTCCAGGCCGGCGAGGAGGCAGGGCTAAAGAGCGCCACCTTTACGCTCTCCGGCGAGTACGCCTACGGTTATATGAAGGCCGAGAGCGGAGTGCACAGGCTTGTCCGTATTTCCCCGTTCGATTCCGCAAAACGCAGACACACGTCTTTTGTCTCTGTATTCGTTTTCCCGGAGATAGAGGATGATATAGAAGTAGATATAAACGAAGCGGACCTTAGGGTGGACACCTACCGCGCAAGCGGCGCCGGAGGCCAGCACGTCAATAAGACAGACTCCGCCGTAAGGATAACCCACATCCCCACCGGTATAGTCGTGCAGTGCCAGAACGAAAGAAGCCAGCACAAGAACCGGGCAGTTGCCATGAAGATACTGAAGGCCCGCATCTACGAGCAGAGAAGGAAGGAAGAGGAGGAGAAGCTCTCCGGGATACTGAAGGACAAGAGAAAGATAGAGTGGGGCAGCCAGATACGCTCCTACGTGATGCAGCCCTACCGTCTTGTAAAGGATCATCGCACGGGGGTCGAGAGCGGCAACGTGGACGCGGTGCTTGACGGCGATATAGACAAGTTTGTAGAAGCCTATCTTTCGGGCGTTGTTAAGTCAGGCAGCGACAAAGACATGGAAGAGTAGGCAGCAGGCCGAGGGCCTGCACCCGAATGTTCTTCTGATAGCCTGTGCATAATTACTCGAACAAGCCTTTTATGCATTATGAAACAGGCGTGACGCCTGCAGCAGGCCGGGGCCTGTACCCAGATGTAAAAGAAACCGCCGTCTGCCTCGCCTGACGGCCAACTTGCCGTTTTGTAAAGATGGAATAGAGCAACTCGCCGCCTTAGCAGTCGCCCCTCGTTATCCTGCTTCCCTTATATATCCTTGATGAGCTTGTTGGAAGGCGATTTTTCGATTGTGCCGTGGAAGGCCTCCAGCGCGGCCTCGATTTCCCTTAGCTCGGGCGAGGTCTTTATGTGGAGTTTATTTACGCCGCGCCTGTCGAGGGCGTCGGCTATGGAGCCTATTGTAATGGAATTGATGTCGCGCGCAGGCATGTAGCATTCGTCATCATCTTCGTCCGGAGTATATCCGATAAGCACGCCAGCTTCGGTAAGTTCGGTTAGAACGAGCTTAGTAAAGCGGATGGGAAGCCCGGTTTCTTTGGCTATTTCGTGCGCAGAGAGCGGTTTCATGGCCTTGATAAAGTTCTCTGTCACGCGGTTTACTATGACGAGCGCGGCGATGCGTCTAAAGCGCGAGCTTGTTTTTTCGGTATCGGGCTCGAACTCGTATGTGTCCGCGTTTTGCTCGGCAAAGGAGAGCTCTGCGCCAAAGAGCACTATGAGCCAGCTCATGTGCAGCCACATGAGAAAGAGCGGCAGAGCGGCGAAGCTTCCGTAGATGGCGTTATACTTTACCGCCATGACCTGGAATGTTATGTAGGCCCACTGCAGCGCTTGGTAGGCGATGCTTGCAACGAGCGCGGCTATAACAGCGGATCTGATGCGCACGGTCGTGTTCGGCACGACGATGTATATGAAGGAAAATACCATCCAGGTTATGACGTACGGGATGAGCTTTAGGACGAGAAACATGATGGGCTCTGCAGCTACCGCGCCACCGGCAGCCGTTGCTGCCGTGCCCAACTTGGCTATCCATGCCTTTATGACCACCGTCGAGCTTCCAGACATTATTATCAATATCGGCGCTATGAGCATTATCGAGAGGTAGTTCGTGAGCTTTCTGTGCAGGCTCCTGTGTTTTGTGGTTTCCCATATCTCGTTTAGCGAGAGTTCCACCTGCCCAAGCGTTTTTACAACCGACCATAGAAGCAGTATTATGCCTACCCCTGCTATTGTCGAGCCTTTGGTGTCGTTAAGGAGGTTGTGCGCGAAGATGACGATCCTCGTTACCGTTGGCTCGTGATTGGCAAAGCGGTTTAGTATCTCTGTCTCAAGCGCGTGCTCGAGGCCAAAACCCTTGGCTATTCCGAAGGCGACTGCCATTACCGGCACAACAGCAAGGAGCGTATAGTAGGTGAGGGCAGAGGCGCGAAGCACGCACTTATCCTCGAAGAACCCGCTAAGCGCCAGTATTACGACGCGAAGCTGGCGGATAAAGAACGACTTCTTGCCCGATGTATCTTCGAGCCTGATGCGCCAGATGTCTTCTTTTACGAAGTCGCTGGCCCTTTTTATTCCGTCTTTTATGTTTGGCATGGCAAATGGCCTTTATAAGACCGTATTTTTATATTAGAATGATACAACTTGGCAGGCGCGGCGGCAACAGATTTCTTTTAACACCGTCGCGCTCTGTGTTAAAATATTTCGATGGACAAAAAAACAGTTTTTGACGAGAAATTCTATAGAGCCACCTGCGTTGACCTTTGCTGGGGCAAGTGCTGCAATCCCTGGTGGGGCGTGATATTTTATACGCTAAGAAAGGACGGCGGGGCAGCCGGGCTCTCGAGCTTCAAGAAGACCGTCATGGAGAGCATCATCGAGCGGGCAGAGCGCATAAGCTCTGCATACGTCACACGCGAGGAATCGGGCTCAAGGAGACTCTTTGGCCGCCCGGAGCGCTATAACGTCGCTGTAAAGGATGTCCGCGTGGGCTCGACCTACGGCGAGCTCATAATAGACCTCGTTGCCATGTACGCCTTCAGGTGCTCCTTCTTTGATGATACGAAGCAGTGCTCGATTCATCCGACGAAGCTTGGTGCAGATATCAGGCCCCCGCACTGCGCAGAGCTTGGCACTCCGGAGGCAAAGTCCGGGGAAAAAGGGTTTTGCCGCGTCATACACGCCGCTGCAATAGAGGGCGAGCATGCTGTCATAGCGGCAGTAAACCTCGAGAAAAAGGTAAGCAAGATGCGCTACGACGAGGGAAGCCTCTCTGCCGAGGATGCGGCAGTGAGCGTAATCGACGAGATAAAGCGCATAAGTGACGAGAAGTCTCTTTTACCAAAGGCCGTGAAAAAGCAGGATACTCCCGGGCGTAACGACCCGTGCCCGTGCGGCAGCGGCAAGAAGTACAAGAAATGCCATGCGTCCTGAAGCGGTAAAAATATCAACATATAAGATGGGCGAAAAGGCGGCCAGAAAGGGTGAGCTTAGAATCGGGGCCGTACGGTTCCTTCCGCGCGGCGTTAAGAAGGCAGAGCACGGAAAGTTCTTCGACATCTGGCTGCCGCTCAGCGCGCCTTCGAAAAAGCTCGTTTCCGCGTACATGAGGTCAGCTAACAGGGAAAAAGCATGGCCTGGGTTCTCGAAGGCATATGAAAGGGAGATGGAGAGGGACGCTGCCGCGAGAGTTACGGTAAGGCTCGTTGCCGAGGTCGCGCGCCGCATTCCCGTTGCCCTTGGCTGCTACTGCGAGAACGAGAGCATGTGCCACAGGTCCATACTAAAAGCCCTTATAATAAAGGCTTCGAAGGGCGGCGTTAGATAGGCCTTTTTAAAAAAGCAAAATACCCCCCCCCCCCCCCCCCCCCCCCCCCACGCCGGGGGGGGGGGGGGGGGGGGG
>Ga0224495_10000741_pt1 | contig 24979 bp, 27 predicted proteins | sample SF_Jul11_sed_USG_FD_168128 | JGI IMG/M metagenome (GOLD analysis project Ga0224495, IMG submission 168128) | Sediment microbial communities from San Francisco Bay, California, United States - SF_Jul11_sed_USGS_4_1 | ecosystem: Environmental > Aquatic > Marine > Sediment | place: USA: California...
GCAAAATACGCCCGCAACTTATGGCGGATTTTGATAAGAACGTGTTGCGAGTCGCTACTCCATGCCGCGCTGGCTCTGTCGAGGAAATCGTCGCAGCCATAGCCGTAACGCATGCGGAATTGGTCTTGATACATCCGTTCAGGGAAGGCAACGGAAGGGTGGCGCGCATTATTTCCATTCTTATGGCTTTGCAGGCAGGTTTGCCCCCGTTGGATTTCGGAGGTATTACAGGCGGTAAGAGAAAAGAATATTTTGCCGCAGTAAGAGCGGGGATAGGGAGAAATTATAAGCCGATGGAAAAGGTTTTTGCTGCGGTTATTCGTCGGACTTTGCGGCGTTATGAAGAGTGACCTCGAATAGCGTTTCTTCGGCCTTGGCCAGTTCGGCGGCTGTGATATGTACGCCTTCGATGGCCGTGGACGACGATGTGGATGTGCAAAACATTTCTTCGCGCCTGCGGTGGTCTTTTAAATAGGGGTTGGTCTCTATCAATGATTTTTTGTGCATGGTTGATATTATACCAGAAAAAGACGCGCTTATCAATCTCTAAGAGCCAAAGAGTAGGCCGTAACATGATAAACCGGCACAACGAAGCATCTTAGCCGAATCGCAAGTTTCTTATGCTATAATGGATATATGCGAAAGTTCGATGTCATAGTCATAGGCTCCGGCCCGGGCGGCGAGAGGGCGGCAATACAGGCCGCCAAGCTCGACAAATCGGTCGCGGTCATAGAGAAGGCCCCGTACATCGGAGGCGCGGGCATCCATACCGGCACGCTTCCGAGTAAGACGCTAAGAGAGACGGCCCTCTTTCTCGCGGGCTTTAAGCAGCGCGCGGTCTTCGGCTTCCAGTTCACGCTCGGAAGAGACGTAACCCTTGGCGAGCTCATGCACAAAAAATCCGACGTAATAAGAAAGCAGATGGAGGTCATTGTCGACGCTTTCATTAGAAACAACGTCGAAATCGTCTACGGCACAGCGTCCTTCGTGGACCCGAAGACCATCAAAGTCAAAAAGAACGACGGTTCAACGGAAACGCTCTCGGCAGACACCGTTGTCATCGCATCAGGAACAAGGCCCGCGCGTCCCGCGGAAATACCCTTCGACTCGGAGCACATCTACGACAGCGACACGATACTGCAGATAGACAGAATCCCTAAAACGCTTACCATCGTCGGCGGCGGCGTCATCGGCGCGGAGTACGCCTGCATATTCGCCTGTCTCGGCGTAAAGGTAACGCTCATCGAAAAAAGAGGCGACATACTCTCGTTTGCAGATAAGGAAGTGGTCGAGAGCTTGAAGTTCTGGATGCGTTACGCGGGCATCACGCTTCGTCTTGGCGAAGAGGTCGGAAGCCTGAGGCTTGACGACGCAGGCAGGTGCGTTACAGAGCTTAAAAGCGGCAAGGTCGTTATGTCCGAGAAGGTTCTCTACACAATGGGCAGGGTCGGAAATACAGATGCGCTAAACGTCGCGGCAATCGGCCTTGAAACCAACGACAGAGGTCTCCTGGCGGTCGACATGAAGACATTCGAGACAAGTGTTAAGCGCGTGTACGCGGTCGGCGATGTCATAGGGTTCCCGTCCCTCGCATCCACTTCGAGAGAGCAGGGGAGGATCGCCATGTGCCATGCCTTTGAAAAAGAAGGGCTCACCTGCGCGCTTCCGTACCAGATACCTGTCGGGGTCTACACAATCCCGGAAATCTCCATGGTCGGCAAGACCGAAGAAGAGCTAACAAAAGAAGGCGTGCCCTATGAGTCGGGCATCGCGCAGTTCAACGAGGTGGCGAGGGGCCAGATCTCCGGCGACGTCTACGGCCTGCTGAAACTACTCTTCCACAGACAGACGCATAAGCTCCTTGGCGTGCACATTATCTGCGAAAAGGCGTCGGACCTTATCCACATCGGCCAGGCAGTGATGAGCTACGGCGGGACAATTGACTATTTTAAGGATGTGGTGTTTAATTACCCTACGATGTCGGATGCGTACAAGCTCGCTGCACTAAACGGCCTGAATAAACTCTAAGAATGTTCTTCTCTAAAAAAGACAAGAAACCGGGACGTTTTCGTCTGGCGCGGCGCATCTTCTGGCTGCTCGTGGCTGCGGCTGTGATTATCGGCGCGTACAACGCGTCGTCTCTTTCTATTACGGTCGAACGCGTTGATGTCGAGATAGACAACCTCCCTGACGGATTCGTTGGCACGAAGATTGCCGTGCTAACCGACGTGCATTCGTCATTTATGATGACCGAGTCCTTCATGCGTAAGGCAGCTACTCTTACCATGAACGAAAAGCCAGACATGATTGCCCTTACAGGGGACTTTGTAACAGGCAAGACCAAGTTCCTGAATTCCTCTGTAGGCTCCTTCGACACAAAGCACTTAGATAAGATGGTCAGGGCGTTTTCTGAACTAAAGGCCCCGCTTGGCACGTATGCAGTGCTTGGCAACCACGATTTCTGGAGCGGCGAGGAGGCGGTCGGTGAAATAGTTGGCCGCACGGAAAAAGGGCTTGGCGCAAAATGGCTTAGGAATAAAAGCATTACAATAGAGAAGAACGGGGCAACGTTCCTGCTCTCCGGAATCGACGATTACTGGCACACGGGCTCCGTGCTGGAGGCGTATAAGAACGTACCCACGGACACGGCGCGCGTGCTTCTTAGCCATAATCCGGATGTGGTGGAAGAGCTCGATATGCTTCGCGAGAGAGCTGACCTCGTAATATCCGGCCACACGCACGGCGGGCAGATAAAGTTCCCGATAATCGGTTTTCCGGTCATCCCCTCTAAGTATGGCCAGCGCTATCTCTCCGGGCTTATAGTAGAGGCGGGCAGGGCAGTGTATGTTTCGCGCGGGCTCGGCACGCTGCTGGCTCCGATAAGGTTTGGCGCGTTGCCCGAGGTAACTATCATTACGCTTAAAAAAGCGCGTAAGGTCAGTTAGATTTTTCCTGGCTGTCTTTCTTCTCTATATCCGATAGAAACTTGTTCGTTTCTTCCCAGAACGCGTCGTTTTGGTCGAATGTGTTGTGCGTTGTGCCTCTAAGCAGATACGCTGCCTTTTCCCCGCCCCACGCGTGTATCAGAGCAAGTGAACGCTCGTGCGCGATTACCTCGTCATGTTCGGTAAGAAACGCGATTAGAGGGGACTTGATGTTAGGGGCGAAAGTGACGGCCTTGAACCTGTGCTTTAGAAGAATGCTCACCGGAACAAAGCTCAAGTGCTCTCCCGCGACCTTTACCATGGAATCGTAGGGGCTAACGAGCACAACACCGGCGGCCTTTCTCTGGCTTGCAAGGTAAACGGCAACCCCGGTGCCAAGGCTTCTGCCGACTATAAATATTTTTGTGGGGTCCACGTCGTCCCTTGCAGCGATTGTATCGTAAATCTTTAAGGCATCGGCGTAAAGGTTTTTCTCCGTAGGCTCGCCCGTGCTTTTGCCGTACCCGCGGTAGTTAAAGGCAGCTACCGAATAGCCCGGGAGTTTCTCTGCGTCTGCTGCGAACCAGGTCGAGTCCTCGCCGTTGCCGCCAAAGAATATGAGCACAGGGTGTTTCTTTCCCGGAAGCTGCCGTACGAAGTATCCCCTAAGCTCTGCGCCGCTGTCAGCTGTAATCGTAAGCTCTTCGTTAAGCGGGTAGGTCTTTTTTATGTATTCCTCTATTCCAGGCTCTGTGGCGGCGCCCCGGAAAAGAAGCTTCTCCTGCGCAGCGAACACGTAGGAATAGAAGAGAAGCGGTATGCCTACGACTATGGCTGCGATAGTTTCCATCTTCGAGAGTTTCCTTGTAAGGATGCTCATGGCCGTATAAGGACCTTGAGAACGCCTTTCCTTTCCGCGCGTTTTAGCGCTGCGATGCCGTTTTCGAGCGGGTATATGGAGTCTATGAGCGGCGCTACGTTAATGCGCTTTTTTTTTAACGCATCGAGGGCCACATCGAACGGGCCGCAGCGCGAGCCGATTACGGTGATTTCGTCGATGACGAGCTTATTTAAGTCAACAGTGCGTTCTCCGGCAACTGTTGTTTTAAGAATAACCTTGCCGGCCGGTTTTGTCATAGAGAGCGCTGCGTTAATGCCGCTTTTGGAGCCAGTGCAGTCTACTGTGATGTCGAACTTCTCCGTAATTGGCCTTTTGCCGAAAGTAAGCGTCCGTATGCCTGCGTCATTTAGTATCTTGAGTTTTTCAGGATGTTTTCCTATTGCCGTAAGCCTGGCGTCTGTCAGGTTCAAGGCAAGGGCCGTAAGAAGCCCGAGCTTGCCGTCGCCAAGCACTGCCACAGAGTCGTTATTTGAAAGTTTTACTTGCTTGGTTATCTCGAATGCCGCTGCGAGCGGCTCGGTGAAGACCGCTTCTTCATCGGTCACGTTAGATGGCACGATGTGGAGGTTTTCGTTAGGGAGCGTCAGATACTCGGCGAACGCGCCGTTTCTCCCGAGTATGCCAAGTACGCTTCTATTCGGGCAGTGGTTTTTAAATCCAGTGTTACAATAGCCGCACTTGCCGCAGGAGATGTTGATATCTCCGACAACGCGTTTACCGAGAAACGGCGACGAGGTAGGGCCTTCTACCGCGCCGACGAATTCATGGCCCGGTATGCCATTAAAGCCCATATAGCCTTTTTTCAGCTCCAGGTCCGTTGCGCAAACTCCAGCAAGCGTGACGCGCACAAGAGAGGAGCCGCGCCTTGGAGCAGGGCGTTTCAGGTTTGTTTTCAGCGATAGACCGTTTTTATCGAGGTACAGGGCCTGCATGTAGCGGATTATATCATTTAAACGCCCCGAGTGCGCTAAAATTTACTTTTATATGGCGCGCCGTTATAGTATGATATCGGCGCTGGCATGGCAGGCTCTGTGCCGCGCAATCTGACATGAAAAAAATCGTGAAAAAATCCCCGAAAAAGAAGCCCGTCATACTCGTCTCGAACGACGACGGCATAAGGAGCGAGGGCATACAGATGCTCGCAAAAAGCCTTGCCAAGGTCGGCGAGGTTTATGTCGTAGCGCCAGATAGAGAGCGAAGCGCTGCGAGCCATTCCCTTACGCTTCACAGGCCGCTTCGTGTGGATAAAGTCGCTGAACGTCAGTACGCGGTCGACGGCACTCCGACCGACTGCGTTACACTTGCCATAAACGGGGTGCTTCGCTCTCTTAAGAAATCCCCTGACCTGGTCGTCTCCGGCATAAATAAGGGCTGGAACCTCGGCGAGGATATATCGTATTCCGGCACTGTGTCGGCCGCGATGGAAGGCACTCTCATGGGCGTGCCTTCCATTGCCATGTCGCTTGCGACAAGGAAGAACTTCGATTTCCGTTTTGCAGCCTCGCTTGGCGCAAAGCTTGCCAAAGAGATACTCGAGCACGGGCTTCCCGAAGATACCCTTTTGAACGTGAACGTGCCGGTGGTAAAGAGGATAAAGGGAGTACGCATAACGCGGCAAGGTAAACGCGTCTTTGGCGACACGGTAATAGAGAAGACTGACCCGCGCGGACGTAAGTACTATTGGATAGGCGGCGACATGCTCCACTGGGAGGGCGGCGACGACTGCGATTTTGCGGCAATCAAAAAAGGGTATGTGTCCATCACGCCCATACACCTCGACATGACCAACTACGCAGCTGTGAGCGAACTTCAGTACTGGAAGGTGTAAGGGGAGCAGGCGATGTTGGCCCCGGCATAAATGGAAAAAGACCTGTATCAAAGAGCGCGGCGCACGATGGTCGAGGAACAGATCATCAAGCGCGGCGTGAAGCAAAAAGAGGTGCTGGACGCCATGCAGAAGGTCCCGCGCCATTTTTTCGTGGACGAAGCGCTTGTATCCCAGGCGTACTCGGACTTTCCGCTTCCCATAGGAGAGGGGCAGACCATATCGCAGCCCTTCATGGTTGCCATGATGACCGAGGCCCTGATGCTAAAGGGCAATGAAAAGGTGCTGGAAATCGGCACTGGCTCGGGGTATCAGAGCGCGGTTCTATCGCTGGTTGCAGGCAGGGTGTTTTCCATCGAACGTATATCAACGCTTGCCACAAGGGCAAGAAAGACGCTCGATAGGCTCGGGTACTCGAAGGTCATAGTTAAGGTAGATGACGGGACAGTTGGGTGGCCCGAGGAAGCGCCATTTGACGCGATAATAGTTACGGCAGGCTCGCCGCAGATTCCGTCTGATTATTACGGCCAGCTTTCGGAGGGCGGGCGGCTTATAATTCCGGTAGGGGATGAGTTCGTGCAGGAGCTTATGCGCGTTACGAAGAAGGGCAGCGGCTTCGTGACAGAGAAGCTTGGCGGCTGCCGCTTTGTCAAACTTATAGGTAAGAACGGCTGGCATCTAAAGGAGGGCGCATGAAGCTTGTAAGGCGGCTGTACGACTGGGTGCTTTCGTGGGCGCATACGCGCTACGCTACCCTTGCGCTTTTCATTCTTGCATTCATCGAGTCGAGTTTTTTTCCAATTCCGCCTGACATTCTTCTCATAGCCCTTGCCGTGTCCATACCTGCCAAGTCCTTCAGGTACGCGCTCGTGTGCTCGATTGGCTCGGTGCTTGGCGGCATATTCGGATATCTAATCGGCATGTTCCTGATGGAGGCAGTTGGCAACAGCATCGTTGCTGCATACGGGCTTACCTCGCAGTTCGAGTATGTGAGGGATGTGTATGTCCGCTACGACGCATGGGCCGTTGCCATAGCCGGGTTCACCCCTATACCGTACAAGCTCTTTACCATAAGCGCCGGGGCCTTTGGCATCAATTTCCCGGTCTTTGTGCTTATGTCGGTGGTTAGCCGCGCAGCAAGGTTTTTTATCGTCGCCGCGCTCATCTATAAGTTCGGCGCTCCGGTAAAGACATTCATAGAGAAATATTTTAATATACTTACCATAGCGTTTACCGTGCTTCTCATCGGCGGGTTTGTCTTAGTCAAGTACGTTTTCGGATAGCGGCGCTTTGCAGGCTTGTTAACGCGCCTTGTGTCTTATCCGGCTGTTTTTATGACCACATCCAAGCGCACGGCGACATTATTGGCAGCAGTTGTCCTGGCCGCGGCAGTTCTTACCTCCTGCACGCCGCACAGGTTGCGTACCGGCGTGTACCATACCGTCGGGCGCGGCGAAACGCTATGGCGTATTTCCTACACCTACGGCGTTGACATGCAGGACGTGGCCGAATATAACAATATAAAGGACGTGCGTGAGATAAAGACCGGCCAGAGGCTCTATATACCGGGGGTAAAGGGTCTTAAAAAGGTCGAGCCTCTTGCTCCGCCTCCGGAGCCAAAGGTTCAGCCTAAAATCGTCGTTGAAAAAGGGCGCTTTATCTGGCCTGTCAAAGGCAAGCTCCTCTCTGGTTACGGCATGAGGGGCGAGTCCATGCACGAGGGCATAGATATCGGGGGCGAGAGGAATACGCCTATAGTCGCCTCGGCAGCGGGCAAGGTCGTATATTCGAGCGACGGCATGCGCGGGTACGGCAACGTCGTAATCATAGAGCATAAGGGCGGTTTTTTTACCGTGTACTCGCATAACGAAAAGAACCTTGTGGACTCTGGCGACCAGGTAAAGCAGGGGCAGAAGGTCGCTCTCATTGGCGATAGCGGGCGCGCAAGCGCCGTGCACGTGCACTTCGAGATACGCGCGGGCAAAAAGACAAGAAATCCCCTTTTCTTTTTGCCGTGAGTATGCTATAGTAGCTACAGATACCAACTCCTCAGGATTTTCCCTTCAAACAGAATCGGCACAACCGGAAACTCAGCAAGGCTTTTTTATTAACCTTAATAAAAAAGGCAGGGTGCTATGGCAGAATTTTTTCAAGAAGCACACGGCGCTTGCAGCGAAGGCGCGCAGCCTGAAAAACACACAGCCAGTGATTCAATCAAGATATACTTCGAGAGCATAAGAAAACATCCTCTTCTTACGGCAGACGAGGAGAAAAAACTCGCGAGAAAGGTAAAGCGCGGCGACAAGGAGGCCAGGTGCTCGATGATTGTGTCGAACCTGAGGCTTGTCGTGAACATCGCCAAGCGCTACATGAACCGGGGCATGCAGCTCCAGGACCTTATCGAGGAGGGCAACATCGGGCTCATCAGGGCGGTGGAGCGCTTTAGCGCTTCGAAGGGCTGCCGCTTCTCCACCTACGCCACCTACTGGATACGCCAGTCGGTCGAGAGATCCATCATCAACCATGCGCCGGTGGTAAGGCTCCCGATACACCTCACTAACGACATAGCGCGCTTACACAAGATACGCGCCGAGTTCGTGAGGGATAAGGACAGAGAGCCGTCTCTCGTGGAGCTCTCCAAGCGCATGGGCACTAGCGAAAAGTATGTGGATAAGATATCCAAGGTCAATAAGAGGGAAAGTTCCATGGACGCTGTCCTTGGAACGGAGACCGATGAAACGCTATTCGATAGAATTGAGGATACGACCTTCGCCCATCCACTGGATATGCTAAGCGATATAGCCAGGGCGGCCCACATAAAAGAATACATCAGAAGACTTGAAAAGAACGAGCAAGATATTATAAAATTACGTTTCGGGCTCGGCAAGGCCGCGGAGACGTTAGACACTATCGGCAAGAAGTACGGCGTTACGCGGGAGAGGATAAGGCAGATAGAAGCGAGGGCGCTTAAGAAACTAAGAGGTTTTTTCGAGGAACAAAAAATACACTCAATGGAGCATATCTGACACCATGGTAGACACCCTGAAGGCAGCCATCAGAGACGTACCGGATTTCCCGAAGAAAGGAATACTGTTTAAGGACATAACCACACTTTGCAAGGACCCGCTCTCGTTCCAGAGGATGGTGGATTTGATAGCGCACCGCTACCTCGGAAAGAAGATAGACCTTGTGGTGGGAATAGAGGCAAGGGGGTTTGTCGTGGGCGCGGCCCTTGCCTATAAGCTTGGCGCCGGAGTGGTACTTGTAAGAAAGCCAGGCAAGCTGCCATCCAAGACCCACAAGGCGTCATACGCGCTCGAGTACGGCACGGATTCTCTTGAAATTCACCAGGATGCCATCGAGAAGGGGCAAAACGTTATTATCGCCGACGACCTTCTCGCAACCGGAGGCACTGCAAAGGCGGTGGTGGATCTGGTAGAGAAGCTTGGCGGAAAGGTTCACGAGTGCACGTTCATCGTGGAGCTAAACGAACTTAACGGAAGAAGCAAGCTCGCTCCGCATAACGTGTTCTCGCTGATACAGTATTAAAGCGCGATGTCGTTGCTGGCGAGGGTTTTTGAGATAAAGGATTTTGAGCGACCCGCTGATGGCGCTCCCGTGCGTTCCGTTGTTTCCGAGAACGGAGCCTCCGTGTCCATTGTCTGGCATGTTAAGCCCGGGCAGGAAGTTGCGGCGCACGTGCATCCGGCCGGCCAGGATGTCTGGACGGTCATAGAGGGAGAGGCCGAGTACTATCTTGGCAGCGGCGAGACAGTAGCCATAAGAAAAGGCCAGGTAGCGGTTGCAAGGCCCGGCGAGGTGCACGGCGCGTTTAACAGAGGCAATACGCCGTTCGTCTTCGTGTCGGTGGTATCTCCGTCAGCGGCCGGGTATGTTGCGGCAGAAAAATAGTTATGCTAAATAATTGATTTATCGCCTTGCCGGGCAAACGGTTGCCCGGCAAGGCGTTTGTTATTTCAGGGGTTACATCTTTTCCGGGGCTAAGACGCCAAGGAGCGTAAGACCGTTCTTCGCTACCGTTGCGATTGCGCGGCAAAGCGCGAGACGGGCAAGGCTTAGTTCCTTATCCTCGGTTACAACACGGTTCTTGTTATAGTAGGGATGGAATAGGGAAGCAAGCTCCTGCAGATAGAACGTAATGCGGTGCGGCTCCATGTCGAGGGCGCTTTTGGCGACAGTTTCCTCGAAGGCCGCAAGATGTTTTATAATGTCGAGTTCGTCCTTTGTATCGAGCTTACCAAGCAGCTCTCCTGACAGTGGAGGCTTTGGCGCCTCGAGGCCGCTTTCCTTTGCAAATGTAATTATGCTGTGGATTCTCGCATGGCAGTACTGCACATAGAAGACCGGGTTCTCAGGGGCCTGCTTTTTCGCGAGTTCTAAGTCGAAGTCCAAGTGCGCATCGCTTCTACGCATGAGAAAGAAGTAGCGCGTTGCGTCCATTCCAACTTCATCAATGACCTCTTTTAAAGTGACGAACTCGCCCTCGCGCTTACCCATGGCAACGGGCTCGCCGTTTCTTAAAAGCGCGACGAGCTGAATGAAGATAATTTTTAGTTTGGAATCGTCTAAGCCAAGCGCCTTGAGAGAGGCCCGTACGCGCGCCTCGTAGCCGTGGTGGTCGGCGCCCCAGACGTCGATAATGGAATCAAAGCCGTCGTCAACTTTCTTTTTATGGTAAGCAACGTCGGTTGCGAAGTACGTCAATTCTCCGCCTGACTTCTCTAGCACTCTGTCCTTATCGTCGCCAAGCTGCTTGGACTTGAACCACTTTGCGCCGTTTTGTTCGTATACAAAGCCTTTTTCCTCGAGCGCGTCGAGGCCTTTTTTGACAAGCCCGGTCTCGAAGATGTCTCGCCGCTCGCTTGTCCATACGTCGAAGGAGACGCCGAAGCTTTCGAGGTCTGTCTTGATGCGTTTTAGCATCTCGTCGCAGGCAAAGTCTTCGTAGGATTCTTTCGCTCCCGCTGTCTTATACGCTGCCGCGATTTCGTCCACATACGCGCCCTTATACCCGTCTTCGGGCAAGGGGGTGCCTTCGGCCTTTGCCCTGACACTTTCGCCAAGTGTTTGTATCTGGCGGCCGCGGTCGTTTATGTAGTATTCTTTTTTGACGTCGAACCCGGCTGCCTTCATTATGTTTGCGAGCGCGTCGCCAACTGCCGCGCCCCTGCCGTGTCCTATGTGAAGGGGGCCCGTGGGGTTGGCGCTTACGAACTCGAGAAGGACTTTTTTACCCTTGCCGGCGTCGGTCTTGCCAAAGGCATTGCCTTTCTCTATTATCTCGCCAAGGAGCTCGTGCCAGTACGATTTCTTTAGAAATACGTTTACAAACCCGGGCCCGGCGATTTCGCATTTGGAGACAAGAGGGGAGGTCTCGATTCTTTTTTTAATCGCTGCTGCTACGTCACGCGGGGATTTTTTTTCCGTTGGGGCAAGAAGCATGGCGATGTTAGTTGAGTAATCGCCGTGTTCCTCTCTTTTGGGCTTCTCGACGTGTACGGGCTTGGTTTCCTTTAGCTCTCCGGCTTTTACGGCCTCTTCGAGCGCTGCCTCGATTATCTTTGCTATGTCAGTTCTCACTTCTTTTTCTCTGATATCATGGAATAGCACTCGGGGCGGCGGTCTTTTAGAAATACCCATTCGTTCCTTATCGCGCCGATTATAGATGTGTCTATGTTCGCAATCACTACACCTTCGGAAGAGCCAGCCGGTTTGACGATGAACTCGCCGTCCGGGCCTGCGCAAAAGCTCGAGCCGTAGAAGCTTTGCTCTGCCTCAGCGCCTACTCTGTTGACCCTGAATACAAAGCAGCCGTTTGCGTGAGCTGCGGCCATCGCGGCGCGCTCCCACTTTGGTATAGAGTGTTTGAAGGCCGAGGCCGTTGGGACGAATATGATTTCCGCGCCTTTTAGCGCCAGCACCCTGAACGCCTCAGGAAAGAATATGTCCCAGCAAAGGAGCACGCCTACTGTGCCAGCCGGAGTGTTAAATACCGGGAACCCCAGGTCTCCCGGCATGAAATAAGTTTTTTCCTCCCAGAGCGGCAGCGCAGGCACATGGACTTTTCTGTACTTGCCGATTATATCGCCGTCCGGGCCGATTGTGAATGCCGTGCTAAAGCGCCTTGCTCCGTCCTGTTCGAATATCGGCGCGATTATGGTTATTCGCTCGCTAAGCGCCAGGGCCTTGAGGGCCTTTAGCGTCGGGCCGTTTTCGTCCTCGGCAAGAGCGAAGTCCGCTTCGTTTATTTTCGAGGGGAACCATCTGGTGGAGAACATCTGCGGCAGGCAGGCTATGACCGCGCCTTCCTTCTTTGCGAGCTTTATAAGCTCCAGGGAACGCTCTACCGTTTCTTCCTTTGTCCTTGAAGGCGTTACCTGTATGCCTGCGGCTTTTATTATATTACCCATTGTGAGAGTGTATGTCCGGTCTTATGCAGCGAAAAGCGGATACGCGGCGAACCGCTGCAATTTGTTTTGGCAGGCGAAGGGCAGGACAAGACCGCGCTACTTCCTTTCCTCTGGACGCTTGTAGAGCACCTCGGTTTTCCCTATCATGCCGAGTTGTTCTCTGGCAGTGAGCGCAATGTAGCGTTTGTCTTTTTTCAGGAGTTCTATCTCCACGGAGAGCGCGGCGTTCTCTTTTTCGAGAGATTCCTTTTGCGCCTGTATCTTGTCTCTTTCTTTTCTGAACTTGAGAAGATCTAAGAGCCCGTTGTCGCCAAGGGCGGCGTAGCCAAGGACGCACCCTATGAGGGCGGCAAAAACAGCATAGGCTTGTTTTTTGGCAAACGGAAGCTTCACACTGTAATAGGTATCAAACTTGGCTGTATTTGTCAATATAATTAATAACTTTGCCGCGCTTGACAGCCGTTCTTTCGGTGCTATGTTCTATAAAATCCCTTAAGGAGGCAGTTATGAGAAAAAATATTCTCCATATCCTGACAGTTGTTGCGCTTATCATCATGCTTGGAGGAGCGCTAAGCGTATCGTACTCCGATGATAAGTCTTATCGCGGCGGCGATGGCATGATGATGAAGGACGGCAAAAAAGACGGCATGATGATGCGCGGCGAACATAAGGGAATGGTTCGCGACATGATGATAATGCTTCGCGACACAATGACGATAGTAAAAGGCTTGAACCATACTCCCACAGACAAGGAAAAGGAAGAGCTCTCGAAGATGATAGAAAAGATGGATGAGATGATAAAGAAAAACGAGGAGATGATGAAGGCCTGGGAAGAAAAGAAAAAAGACGGCGCAAAGGACACCAAGAAGAAAAAGTAGTCTCTACTTTTTGCTTGTCCGGCCCGGTGGTCGTTTTGTAAACGACGCCTCGTAGGCTGCGGCGAGTTTCGCGGTCACGGGGCCGGGAAGGCCTTTGCCGACCTTTTTACCGTCTACGCGCGTGACAGGCAGTATGCCGGTTATCGAATTTGTAAGAAATACCTCGTCCGCATCGAGCAGTTCTTTTCGCGTAAAGGTCTTTTCCTTTACGCGAAACCCTGCTGCCATGGCGACCTTTAGCACATGAGCCCGTGTCACTCCGGGAAGTATTGCGTATGAAACGCCGGACTCACGGGTTTGAAGCATGGGGGTGATGAGCGTGTTGTCTTTTACAATAAAAACATTCGACGCGCTTGCCTCGAGCACGCGGCCTTTTGGCGTAATATATATCGCGTCGTACGCCTTGTGCCTTGCGGCATAAGCCTTTGCGAGCACGCTTGGAAGGTAGTTAAGCGTCTTAAGATGGGCGAGGGCGCGGATAGCGCCCGTATATCCGACAGTGCTTACTCCTGAGGAATATAGCGCTGAGGCCTTTTTATAGTCCAGCCCGGTTGCGGTTATTATGATGACCGGTTTTGTTTTTACCGGCGGCAGGTGAGAGGGGCCGCCTCCTCCGCGCTCGACGATTATTTTTATCTTTGCGCAGCCTCGTGTGAGCCTGTTTAATTCTATCAATTGATATATCCGGCTTTCAAACGTGTGCAAATTACAGCCCCGTATTCCAAGTTCCTTTAGCGAAGCGCCGAGGCGTTGAATGTGCGCTTTCAATAGACGCACTGTGCCGTCCTTATAGAGAATGGTTTCGAAGGCGCCATCGCCGTAGGCAAGCCCTCTATCCGATACGCCGATAACCGCTTTGCCGATATCCGCGAAGCGGCCGTTTATGTGCGCCTGTTCCTTCATTTGCTCTCCAGGGTAATAGAGGCAGCGGCCTTTAGAAAGTCCTTTGCCTTTATTCCTGTTTCGTCGAATTCGCGCTCAGGGTTAGAGTCGGCCACTATGCCGCTTCCTATACCAAGCGTGACGGCATTGTCCTTTACAACTGCCGTGCGTATTGCCATCGCAAGATCCATGTCTCCGTTTAGCCCTATCCATCCGAGCGCCCCGGTATAGAGGCCGCGTTTTTTTCCTTCTATCTCGTCTATTATTTCCGTTGCCCTGCGCTTGGGGGTGCCGGTAACGGAGCCGCCGGGGAATATCTCCTTTAGCGCGCCGAAGGCATTGATGCCTGAGAGAAGCTTGCCGCTAACCGTCGAGACCATGTGGTGGAGGTTTGGGTAGGTCTCGACCCTTTTGAACCCGTCGACGCTGACGCTTCCTGTTACCGAAACGCGGCCTATGTCGCTTCTAGACAGATCCACTATCATCACGTGCTCGGCGTTCTCCTTTGGGTCGTGTTTTAGTTCCTCTATAAGGGCCTTGTCCGCTTCTTTATCTGCGGCGCGTTTACGCGTGCCCTTTATGGGCTCGGTTGAGATTTCGTGGCCGCGTATGGAGAGAAATCTCTCCGGCGTGTTCGCGATTATCTGGAACGAAGAAAAGTCCATGTATGACGGGAAGCGAGAGGGGTAGTTATCGGCCATTGCGCGAAAAAAACAGTACGGGTCGCCGGAAAACGGCATGGAGAGAAACCGCGCGATGTTTATCTGGTATACGTCGCCGGCCGTGATGTAGGCCTTGGCCCTGTTTACGGCTTCTATGTATTCCTCCTTTGACATCGAGGATGAGGACTCTATGCCTTCGGTTGCCCGCTGAAAGCGGCACGCAGAGGCCCCGGGATCACTTGTCTCAGCGCCTTTTAGGGTATTACGAACGATTGCTGCGGCGTTAAGGCCTTCCGGCACATCGAAGGACGCTATGTGGGCCGAACCTTCCGTATGGTCGTAGACATAGAAGGCAGAATAAAAAGAGAGAGAGGCAAGCGGTATGTCCGAAGGCGCGGCGTTGGTTTTAGCTGTTTTCCACGCTACGTCCTTTAAATCGTACGAAAAATATCCGACTGCGGCCGGAGTAAAGGGAAATGCAGCGCCGGGGACAGGGCTGTGCCTGATGTCGGCGAAGTACGAACCGAGGAAATCGAACGGGTCTTCGAAACGCTCGGTCTTTGGCCTTCCCTGGTAGGGCACGATGACAGCGCCGCTTGTGTTCATATCGATTGTAAGAAATGGCGCCGCGCCTACAACCGTATGTCTCGAACCGGCGAAATGCGAGCCCGAGAGCACAAACGGACGCTTAAGCCCGCGCAGCGCCTCGAAGGCCGTTACCGGGGATATTGTCGTTTTTTCTACAGCCATGGCATTAGCTTATAACCTTTTCCGCATACGGTCAAGGCGCGAGTTTCTTGTCTATACAAAACATGCCGGATGTATTATAATATCACTGTTTGTACCAATATCTAAAAAAACGGAGGTTCTATGAAGAGAATAGTCCTTGCAGTGACGGCAGCGGCGCTCTTTATGTGTTTTTCGGCCTCGAACGCCGACGCGCTCGTGGATTTCAAAGTAGAGGGCAGGTACTGGTTTACAACCCTCGACAGCAACGTCAAGATATCCGATACAAACGTCCTCGGAACCGATATAAACCTAGTAGACGACCTCGGATTGGATGAGAAGAAGGGCTTCCCAGAGGCGCGCATACTTCTCGGGATCGGGAGCCATAAAGTAAGGTATGCGTTCACGCCGCTTTCCTGGGACGGTAAAAAGAACATAACCGAGACCATAAAATTCGGAGGAAAGACATATACCTTAGGCAATCTCGTAAAGACCAGTCTTGACATGGACTATCACAGGCTCGGTTACGAGTACGACTTCATAGACCTTCTCTCAAATAAGGTCGGCGTAATAATCGAGGCAAAGTACCTTGACTTCGACGTCTCCCTTAGCGAGAGCCTTACCGGCAAAAAGGAAAGCGGTTCTTTCGGTCTTCCTATCCCTGCCGTCGGAGTAACAGGACAGGTGGGGCTGCCGATGCTCTTTAACATAAGCGCCGAGGTCACCGGCATGAGCTTTGGAAGCTACGGCAAGGTCATAGACGCGGAGGCGGCGGTTAACTTTAATCCCATTCCGCTCTTTACCGTGTCAGCCGGTTACCGCATCTTCAAGCTAGAGCTCGAGGCCGACAGCGGCCTTAATAAGGACAGCGCGGATCTTAACATAAAGGGGCCGTTCGTGCTCGTAAGGTTTGGTTTCTAATATCGGTGTAAGGGAAGATTTTCGGAGTGGAAACGGCGCACAACAGCAAAGGGCATGTCCTTATAGTCGACGACAATGCCGAGAACCGCGACCTGCTTTTTGCAAAGCTCTCGGTCGACGGCTACGACGTCTCTACCGCGATAAACGGCGTCGACGCGCTTGAGAAGGTAAAGAGCCGCCATCCCGACATCATACTCATGGACGTCATGATGCCGGTGATGGACGGCTACGAGACCTGCCGCCGCTTAAAGGAAGACGAGTCAACTGCCTATATACCGATAGTGCTTCTTACTGCCAAGGGAGAGCTCGAGGACAAGGTCATGGGGCTCGAGGTCGGGGCCGAGGATTACCTTGTAAAGCCATATAGCGTCATCGAAGTGTCGGCGCGCGTTAAGTCTCTTCTTCGCATGAGAGCGCTGCAGGCAAAACTCACTAACACCGAAAAGATGGCCGCTCTCGGAGAGATGGTCGACGGCATAGCGCACGAGCTTAGAAACCCGCTTGTTACAATCGGAGGAATGGCGCGCCGCCTCTACGACAACGAGACCGATGAATCTCATAAGAAGTACTTAAAGACCATACTTGGCTCGGTCGAGCGCATGGAGCGAATGGCAAAGCGCGTAGACGAATATAAGGGCATACTCGTATCGCATTTTCAGGCAGGGAATTTAAATGACACGGTTACGAAGGCCGTGGACGAGGCAAGGCAGCTTGCATCCGGCAAGGATATAAATTTCACTGTTGAACTGATGTCTGTTTCGCCGCCCGTCAAGATGGACTCAGCGCATATAAAGCTCGCCGTACTAAGCGTTATAGAGAACGCTGTAGAGGCGATAGAGAAGAAAGGTAAAATAGAGGTCGGTACCGTTCAGGACGGCAGTGTCGTGACTGTAACGGTAAAGGACAACGGCATAGGTATCGAACCAGAAGAGCTTCGCTCTATATTCAATCCGTTCCAGACTTCCAAGATGACAGGGGCAGGGATGGGGCTTACGATAGCCTACAGGATAGTGCAGGACCACAAGGGCTCTATCGACATCAAGAGCGAGCCGGGCAGGGGCACGGAAGTCAGCATATCCATTCCAAGGGGAACGCTTAGGTAGGGCGCTTCTTTTTGTCTTCGTAATACGATCAGTTGGCCAGTGGAAAACCAGGCGCGTGAGATGCGTATCTCACGCGCTTTTTACGTTATTTCTGCCTGTCTCTTTGGCCTTATAAAGCGCCTCGTCGGCCTGTCTTATGAGGTCAAGACCAAGCCTCGCGTCATCCGGGAAAGTGGCAACGCCGAGGCTGATGGTAACTTTTTCCCCTGGTGCGTCGTCGTTGAATGTTATCGTCGAAGCCTCGACATCGGCCCTTATCCTCTCGGCAAGCTCCATGGCATGGGACTTCTCGGTCTCGGCAAGTATTACGGCAAACTCTTCGCCGCCGTACCTGGCCAAGAGGTCGCTTGAACGTATGGAGTTTCTTATGCTGTTGGCAACGGTTTTTAACGCTATATCACCGTTAAGATGTCCGTAGGTGTCGTTATAACGCTTGAAGTGGTCCACGTCCATGAGGATTATTGAAAAGGTCTTGTGGTATCTGGCGGACCGCATTATCTCTTCTTCGAGCTTAAGGTAAAAATGACGGTGGTTGAAGGCGCCTGTGAGCCCGTCTGTAATGGAGAGCTTCTCGAGTTGTTTGTTTAAAAGGTGCATCTCTTCTGTGCGCGCCTTGAGCTTCTCGGCCATTGAGTTGAACTCGTCGACAAGCTGGTTTATCTCGAGCCCGCCCCTTATGTTTATCCTGTGGTCGAGGTCGCCTGAGCCGATAATGCTTGCTGCCTTCTGCAGTTCGTTTATCGGTTTTATGCTTACTCTAAAGACGAATATTGCACACAGTATTAGCGACACAATGGTGATTACGATGCCCGCAACTATGGTCTTGAAGGTCATATCGCTGATGGCTTTGTCATATTCCTTCAAGGATACGGTAACGGATATCGCGCCGTTTACGTCACCTACCGTGCCGGTGTGGCAGCCAAGGCATTCTTTGGTTACGACAAACGGTTTTACGAAGCGTGCAGAGCGTGTGCCGTCGCGGTGCTCTATTATTTTTTGTATTTCCTTGCCTGTAAGCCCCTCGGCGTCAAGTTCGTCCGTAACCCCTTCGTCGGCCTCAGCGCCGTATTGCTTATCTATGCCGGGGCCGTGTATTATGCGGATTTCCTCTATGTCATCGCTGTCTTTTGCGAGGTTTTGGACTATCGCCCTGTTGCCGGCCCTTCCACCGCCGTTTACCATAGAGGCATGAAGGGCCTCGAAGGTCATGTGTGTGGTATGTTCGGCCTCGTCAACGCCTATCTCTGCGATGAGCTTTTGCTCGCGTGAAATGGTGTAGTACGTTGTCACCGATATGCCCAGTATCATGAACAGGGCTATCAGAGAAAGAAGTTTATGGGAGTATCTTGTCTTCATTATCAAAGGTTCATACAGCTGTATTGGTTTTTCTTCTGATGATTGTGTCATGCCCGAATTCCGCGTTGTTTGTGTCAGGATAATCGATATTATAGTGCAAGCCGCGGCTTTCCTTTCTCTGCATAGCCGATTTTATTATTATTTCCGCTACGGTGGCTATATTACGAAGTTCTATTAAATCAGAAGTTACTGTAAAATGCCAGTAGTAATCGTTTATCTCGTCTCCTAGAAGCTCTATCCTCGAAAGCGCCATTTCGAGCCTCTTCGCAGACCTTACGATGCCTACGTAATTCCACATCAGGCGCCGTATCTCGTCCCAGTTCTGGCTTATGACAACGGCCTCGTTACTGACGCGGGCCTCTCCGCTTTTCCACTCGGGCAGTTCGGGCAGGGCGGCGTTGGCCGTGTCTTTTATCAGGCGAGAGGAGTCTATGGCGGCCCTTTTTGCAAATACCAGGCTTTCAAGAAGCGAGTTCGATGCAAGGCGGTTTGCGCCGTGCAGCCCCGTGTGCGCGCTCTCGCCGATGCAGTAGAGACGCTTTATGTTGGTCCTGCCGTCTTTGTCGGTTCTTACGCCGCCGCAGGTATAGTGCGCGGCAGGAACAACCGGGATGGGCTCCTTTGTGAGGTCAAAGCCGAACTCGAGGCATTTTTTGTGTATGTTGGGGAAACGTTCAATTATGAAGGTTTTGTCCTTGGCGCTTATGTCGAGGTACACGCAGTCGTCGCCGCTTTTTTTGAGCTCGTGGTCTATGGCCCTTGCCACTATGTCGCGGGGAGCAAGGTCTGCCATTGGGTGGTATTGTTTCATGAACGGTTCGCCGTTTTTAAGTTTTAAGACAGCGCCTTCGCCCCTTAATGCCTCGGATATGAGAAAGCTCTTTGCCTTTGAATGATAGAGGCATGTGGGGTGAAACTGTATGAACTCCATGTTCCTTATCTCGGCTCCGGCGCGAAAGGCCATGGCTATGCCGTCGCCGGTAGATATATCGGGGTTACTGGTGTAGAGATATACCTTGCCCGCGCCGCCCGAGGCGATAATCGTAGCCTTGGCCGCAAAGGTGTGTATCTCGCCGTTTTTTTTATCGAGCACGTACGCGCCCCAGACCGCCTCTTCTTCGCCTTTGCCGATGAATTTGGTATGGGTTATGAGGTCAACTGCTATGTGTTCCTCTAAGAGCGTTATATTCTTATTTGCCTTCACTGCGCTTATAAGGGCGTTCTCTATTTCCTGGCCAGTGAGGTCTCCGGCATGCACGATGCGGCGCTGCGAGTGGCCGCCTTCCTTGCCAAGGTCGAGTTCCATGTGCCCGCTTCTGAGGGTGGAGCTAAAACGCACGCCTATCTCGATAAGGTCGTGTATCATCTCAGGACCGTCCCGTACTACCATTTCGACGATATCAGGGTCTGATAATCCTAAGCCAGTTGCAAGGGTATCTTTTATATGGGATTCGAAGCTGTCGTCCTTGGAAAGCACGGAGGCTATGCCGCCCTGGGCATAGTAAGTGGCCGAATCCTTGCTGCCGCGTTTGGTTATCAGAGTTACGTTCCCGGTTTCGGCAGCCTTTAGCGCGAAGGTAAGGCCAGCGATGCCGCTGCCTATGACGAGAAAATCGGAAGAATGTACCAAAAAGCAACTCCTGTTTAAGGCATAGTGCCGTGATAATTGTTGTATTTTTATAGCGTAAGGCATAACATGGCGTTTTGTCAAGGCGATTATATCAAAAATAGCTTGCCCGCCGGCTGATTCCAATATATAATTATAATTAATTATAGGGGCATGGACGGTTTCGTATCTTTATGTTCAAAACCATAAAATATTGCATGTTGCCGAGGTTCTTTGCGTTCGTGTTGCCGTTTGTTGCGGCGGCAGCGTTTGTTTTGCTGCCGTCTGTTTCCGCAGCGGATTTCTACATTTACACCGATGAAAACGGCGCGCGTCATATAACCGACGCCCCTACGTCCACAAAGTATGTCCTGTTTATGAGCGAGACAGGAGAGATGTACATTAAAAAGAACGGCGCTCTCGTTTCGATAGAATCAATCATAAGAAATGTGGCCAAACGCCACGAAATGGACCCGAGCCTTATAAAGGCCGTCATAAAAGTGGAGAGCGACTTCGATAAGGCGGCCATAAGCAGGGTAGGGGCCAGGGGGCTGATGCAACTCATGCCCGAGACGGCAAAGAGGTACGGGGTAAAGAACATACACGACCCCTACGAGAACATCAACGGCGGCGTGCGCTACCTAAAGGCGCTTATGGCGAAGTTCGATAACAGCCTGGACCTTAGCCTTGCCGCGTACAATGCCGGGGAAACCGCAGTGCTTAAATACAAAGACATTCCGCCCTACAAGGAGACAAAGGACTTCGTGAAAAAAGTGCTTAAATACCATTCCTTGTACAAAGCGAACACGTACTGAGATTGTGACCGAAGAATGACAAAAAATCCGGCTAAAGAATTCCTTACGCTGCCAAATCTTATTTCTCTTTTCAGAATAGCTGCTACTCCGGTAATCGTCATCATGCTCATAGACCCGGACAAGGGAGCGTCCTTTATAGCCACGCTCATATTCCTTGTCGTATGTCTTACAGATTGGCTAGACGGGTTTCTGGCAAGGAGGCTTAAGTCTGTTACGTCGCTTGGCAAATTCCTTGACCCTTTGGCCGACAAGATACTGATAGTCTCTGTTCTCGTCATGCTTGTCGAGCTCGACAGGGTGCCTGCGTGGATAGTGGCCGCCATACTGGCAAGGGAGTTCGCGGTTACGGGGCTGCGCTCGGTTGCAGTCGATTCCGGCATCGTCATACAGGCAAGTCCGCTCGGGAAGCTAAAGACGGTAACGCAGATAGCAGGGATAGCGCCGCTTGTGCTGCACTATAAATATTTTGGCATAGATTTTCACGCAGCCGGCACGGTCATATTGTGGTTTGCGCTTGTGTTTACGCTATGGTCGGGGATCGATTATTTCGTCAAGTTCTTTCGCTCCGGGGAAAAGGCCGCCTGAAAGACCGCTTGGCGGACAAATATGAAGGACAGTACTGTCTATGCTGATAATGTTTTGCTATGACGGCTCCACACAGTCCAAAAACGCTCTTGATACGGCCCTTGAGCTTTTCAAGGGCGCCGGTGTGGCTGTAATGCTTTTTCACGTGATAGAGGGCTCCATGGGCTCCAGTAGCGAGAGCGAAGGGCTCTTTAAGGAAACCCTTGCCGAGCGCCGCAAAATGATGGACGCCGTAGGAACAGAACTAACCTCTAAGGGCATAGAGGTGGATATCATCATAGCGCAGGGAGACCCGCGGACGATGATAAGCGAGGCATGCGAGAGAAAGCGTCCGGATGTCGTCGTTGTTGGAAAAAGAGGGCTTGGCACTGTGCAGGGCATAATGCTCGGGAGCGTCAGCGCGTACCTTACCAGACACCTTACGTGCGCGCCGTTGATGATAATTTAAGGATTGTCTCTTGCAGTACAGCTTTAGAACGGAGAAACAGGCATAAATGCGTTTTGTCGATCTTTTTAAAGTTCAGTCCCCCGAGATACGGGCGCTCCATTTTACGTGGATAGCGTTCTTTATCTGTTTCTTTACGTGGTTCAACATGGCCCCGCTTGCCACCACCATGGTAAAGGAATCCGGCGGCTGGTTGACCTTCAAGGATATCAAGCTTCTTACCGTGTGTAACGTCGCGCTCGCTATCCCCGCGCGTATCTTCATCGGTATGCTCCACGACAAATACGGCCCGCGAAGGTGCTACACAGCGCTCATGGTGCTCATGGCCATTCCGTGCATTGTTTTCGCTTTTGGCGACACCAAGGCGCAGCTCGTTATCGCCCGTCTCTTTCTCGGGCTTATAGGCGCTTCGTTTAGCATAGGCATACACATGACCGCGCTCTGGTTTAAGCCGAAGGACATCGGGTTTGCAGAGGGTATTTACGGAGGGTGGGGCAACTTCGGCGCAGCAGGGGCGGCAATGATTATTCCGTGGATTGCCATTTCATTTTTCGGCGGCCCTGATGGCTGGAGGTACGCCATGGCAGCCAACGCTATGGTCCTGATGGCGTACGGCATAGTGTACTACTTCGTGGTCACCGACGGCCCTGATACCGTAAAATACAACGTTACGCGCCAGACCCTGGCAATGGAGGTCGGCACGCGCGCTGATATGATAAAGCTCATAGCCGTTACCGTGCCGCTCTTTGGCATACTGGCGGTTGTCGTATGGAAGATATACCGCGGCGGTTTTATCGGGGCCGGCGGCTCAATTGTTGCGTACGGCGTCATAATAGCCGTAATAATTTACCAGATAATACAGATAATCCGCGTAAACAGGCCTATCCTAGATAAAGGCGTGCCAGAGGACGACAAGTATCCTTTTGGCAGCGTCATTGCGCTTAACTCAGCCTACTTCGTGACCTTCGGAGCCGAACTTGCGGTAGTGTCCATGCTGCCGGCATTCTTCGAAACCACGTGGGCTCTATCTCCGGCAAAGGCCGGACTCATAGCGTCGAGCTTTGCCTTTCTTAACATCATTGCAAGGCCGCTTGGCGGATATCTCTCCGACAGGTTTGCCGACAGAAGGCTCGTACTGGTGGTCTTCATGTTCGGCATTGCCTTCGGCTTCTTCCTGATGGGGCTGATAACCGAGGCATGGCCGATAATAATGGCAACAGCGGCAATGATATTCTGTTCGTTCTTTGTCCAGGGCGGCTCAGGCGCGACATTCGCCATGGTGCCCATGGTAAAACGCCGGCTGACAGGACAGATATCTGGCATGGTAGGCGCTTACGGCATAGTGGGGGCCGTTGTTTTTACTGTTGTATATGCTAGCGCCGAAACGGCAAACCAGTTCTTCTTTCTAATATCAGGGGCAGCGTGTTTAAGCTTCGTCATCTGCATGCTTATGCTCAAAGAACCGCACGGCTCGTTTGCCGACGAGTACCATCTGTCGTCGGTTGATAAGGAAATAAGGCGCCATAATAACACTGTTAAAAAAGGAAATGGCTAAGCCGTTTGCCCTCACGATGCACACACCTGCTAAATACGATGCCACAGTCCATGCGCCGCCCTTTAAGGACGCTCTTATTATCTTCGGAGTGCTGTGCGCAGGGCTCATAGCCGATAACGTATTTCCCGTCTGGGGCCAGGTTGGGGCAGGGGCGGCGGCATGGGGAGCTCTGATATATTACTATTTAAGAAGGGCCGACCGGGGGGCGCAGATATTACTTTCAACGTGTCTTGTGCTTGCGTTTCTCGGAGAGGTGTTTTTCTCCCTTGTCTGGCATTTATACGATTACCGTTTCTTTAATATCCCGCACTACGTGCCGCCCGGGCATGTGCTGGTATTTCTTCTCGGATGCGCAATTGCGCCGCATATGCCAAGGTACACAACCCCGCTTGTCGTAGCGTTATCTGCGCCGTACGTAATACTTGGCGCTATTCTAGGCTTCGACGAGCTCGGCATAATACTTTTTATTCTCTTTATAGCGTGCCTCCTTGCAGGCCCTGACAGACGCTTTTATTCGACGATGTTCATGCTCTGCATGGCCCTCGAGGTAGCGGGCACGGCACTTGGCAACTGGACATGGAGGCCTGAGGTGCCGCTCTGGAGCTTAGAGAACACCAACCCGCCGCTTGCAGCAGGAACGCTCTACTGCCTTCTTGATTTCCTTACAATGCGGCTTGGCACGGCCATGGTGCCGTTTAAATCTTCTCTTAGATCAAGGCTTGCTTCTGCTTATGATTACGCGGCAGGGCTTGTCGGCGCCAAGGCCCCTGACGTTGATTTAAACGCCTCAGATTGATACTTTGCGGTCTCTTGCCAACCTGATTTTTCCTGCTATATTCTTTGTGTAGCCGATAATAATTCAAATACCGGTAGCGCGCTGCAACACGACCTTCCATCAATGACAGCGTTGAAAGGGGTGTTGTAATGAGCGCAATAGCAATAAGAAGAAACGTCTGCATAGTAAGGTGGAGCACAAAGGACGGCGTGTTAACGGACTCAAAACCGTATGATTCCTTCGAAGATGCCTGGAACGAGAGAGAGGAGCTTCTTTTGGCAGGCCTTGATGTTAAGATAGAGCCGTATACGGCTGAGGATAGTAAGGATTAGTTCGCTAAGGTAGAAGGCAGCAAGAGAAGGCGCATTGGCGGATAGAGGTATTATGCGCCTGCGGCCCCTTTATATGGGTGCTGCAGGCGCTTTTTTATGACGCGGCCGGGGTGGGGAAAAACACTTGAAAAAAACAGCCGCATACTGTAAAGTATTTCGATAAGGTCACGCACCTAACGCCCCCGTAGCTCAGATGGATAGAGCAACGGATTCCTAATCCGTGTGCCGGACGTTCGAATCGTCTCGGGGGCGCCACG
>Ga0224495_10000743_pt1 | contig 24900 bp, 28 predicted proteins | sample SF_Jul11_sed_USG_FD_168128 | JGI IMG/M metagenome (GOLD analysis project Ga0224495, IMG submission 168128) | Sediment microbial communities from San Francisco Bay, California, United States - SF_Jul11_sed_USGS_4_1 | ecosystem: Environmental > Aquatic > Marine > Sediment | place: USA: California...
CATCCTGGATTCCGATTCAAAAGCGATCCTCCAGCGGACGATGAAGGTGTTTTCTGAAGAGGAGCGCATGCAGGGGCTCCAGCGGCTTAACCTCCTGTCCCTCGTTTTGCTGGTGGCCTTTTTGTCGGCGGTGGGGATGATCGTGGCCTATGTCATCCAGGCCGACAGGCAACGCCGGGAGCAAATCGAAGCGGAAAAATGGCATTTCATGGAAAAGGAAAAGATGCTCAAGGAATTGCACGACGGCTTGGGGGGCAGCCTGAGCAACGCCGCCATGCTGGTCGACATGATGCGGCGCGAGACCGACCCCGGCAGGAGCGCCACCCAGTTGAGTCAGCTGAAGAACATTACGGTGGAGGGGCTGGCGGAACTCAGGGAGATCATCTGGTCGCTGGACGGCGAGGAGTCCACGCTGGGAAGCATGGTCGCCTATGTGCAGGAAAAGGTTCTCGGGCGGATGAATATTAACGATGTGCCTTGCAGGATGGAGGTTTCACTGGAGAATGAACAGGCGCGCATCTCTCCTCTGGTGAGGCTGAATCTGGTCAGGATCATCAAGGAATCGCTGACTAACGTGACCAAACACGCCGATGCGGATCACGTTTGTGTTTCGGTGGTGGAAAAAGGCGGCCGTCTGGTTGTGGAGATCCGGGATGATGGCAGGGGGATAGATCCCGCCTTGTTGCAAGGAGAGGCACGGACCGGCTACGGCATGAGGAACATGAGGAAGAGGTGTGAGGAGATGGGGGCCGGGTTTGAGGTGAAGTCGGAGCCCTCGAAAGGGACGCAGATCCGGGTTTCCATGATGCTTCCCATTACGGGTTGATGGCTTTTGCTACGGCCTCGCCCCGCGAATTCACCCGCATCTTTTCGTAGATCTTCCGGATATGGTTGTTGACGGTATGCACGCTGATGAACAGGTCGTCGGCGATCTTCTTGTAGGGGTCGCCGTGGATCAGCCCCTTCAGGATTTCCTCTTCACGATCGGATAGACCAAAGCGACCAGTATCGGCCGGTTTGCTCCCGGCGGACACCGAGGGCACTTCAGGGCCGTGATCCTGAAATTCCCGCAGGACTTTTCTTGCCACTTTGCCGGTCAGGAAAGAGCCGCCTTTTTTTGCTTCCAGCAGCGCATTGATGATCTCTTCCCGCGAGGAGGCTTTCAGGATGTAGCCGGATGCGCCTGCCTTGATGGCCTCCATGATATTGGTGCAGTCCTCGAATACCGTCTGCATGACGATCTCTATCTGCGGGTAGGATTCTTTTAGCCGCCGGGTGACCTCTATCCCGGAAATGTTGGGGAGGCCGATGTCCATCAGGATCACGTCGGGAAGGGGAAGGGCGGGGATGGCGGCAAGCGCATCCTCCCCGGAATTGTAGACCGCGGTGACCCGCAGGTCTTCGCTTTCGAGATAGTCCTTCAGCAGGCGCCCGGCGGTGGCATTGTCTTCAACAATAACGATATGAAGCATCGATTGCTCCCTGATTGTGGCATCTTCTTTTGTATACTTTTTTTCAAGTGCTGCCCATGACTAATTTTAACTACAAACAGTGGTTTTTACATCATGGAACGAAGGTTGACCCCAGTTCCGCTGCTGGTAACATCCGCCAGCAGGAAATGGAAAATGGAATCAGGGCGAAAGGAGAAAAGTTATGGCCAGATTCGGCTGCGTGTTGGGCATGGTGACCGCTGTCTTGTTTGCCGGGTGTAGCACCGGGTCGGCCAAGCGAACCACCTATGAAACCCTGCAGAACATCCGCCAGCAGGAGTGTTTGAAAACCCCGTCGGCGGATTGTGAGAAAAGGGAATATTACGACGATTATGAGCGCAAACGAAAAGCGCTGGATCCGGACTGATCAAGAAGATTTTGCTTTTTACTGATTGGTATCCAAGGTGTTGTTTCGTTCCCGTTTTTCCATGCCGGGCAGCATTCGGGGGATGTCGGCCATGTGATCCGTTAAAAGCCGGATGAGGTTGAGCGAAGCACGGCATTGATGGTAGAATGCCCGCCGCTCCGGGTAAACCGGGGTAAATTTCCCGCTCGCGCAAGTTGGGGTGCCCACACGGAAGCAGATTTGCTGCCACAGTGGGTCAGGCTGGCGAGCGGTAGTCAATAACCCTTAACGATTGGAGTAATTCATGGCTGTAACCATGCGTCAAATGCTGGAGGCTGGTGTGCATTTCGGGCACCAGACCCGTTTCTGGAATCCCAAGATGGCACCGTACATCTTCGGTCACCGCAACAAGATCCACATCATCAATCTGGAAAAAACCGTCACGATGTTCGCCGAGGCGGAGGCTTTCGTGCGCAAACTGTCTGCGAAGAAAGGCTCCATCTTGTTTGTGGCGACCAAGCGCCAGGCACGCGACATCGTGCAGGAAGAGGCGATGCGTGCAAATTCCCCGTTTGTGAACCATCGCTGGCTGGGCGGGATGCTGACCAACTACAAGACTGTTCAGGAGTCCATCAAGCGCCTGCGCGAGCTGGAGCAGATGACTGCCGACGGCGCATCCGAGAAGCTTTCCAAGAAGGAAGCGCTGATGATGAAGCGAGAGCTGGAAAAGCTGAACCGCAGTCTCGGCGGCATCAAGGACATGAATGGCTTGCCAACGGCCCTGTTTGTGATTGACGTGGGCTACCAGAAAGGCGCTATCGTTGAAGCGCAGAAACTCGGTATTCCTGTGATCGGTGTCGTCGATACCAACAATTCACCACTCGGCGTGGATTACATCATTCCCGGCAACGACGACTCTACCCAGGCAATCCGCCTCTATGCACGTGCAATCGCAGACGCGGTGCTGGAAGGTCGCGCTCAGGCCATAAACGAATTGGTCGAGCAAGTGGCAGAGGCAGAACCAGAATCAGAAGAACAAGCCGTTTAGGATTTGACGCGGCGTATAAAGGGGCGCGAGCCCCTTTTTTTATAAGTTTTTTATGGAGTCCAAAGATGGCAGAAATTACAGCAAGTATGGTGAAGGAATTGCGCGAGGCGACCGGCCTCGGCATGATGGAATGCAAGAAGGCGTTGGTTGAATCAAATGGCGATTTCAAGGCTGCAGAAGAACAGTTGCGCATCAAGAGCGGAGCCAAGGCCAGCAAGGCTTCTTCACGCGTGACCGCCGAGGGAGTGGTCAGCACATTCATTACCATGGACGGCAAGACCGGTGCAGTGGTCGAGGTGAACTGTGAAACGGATTTCGTGGCCAAGAACGATGATTTTGCTGCTTTCGCAAGGAATGTCGCCGAGACGGTGGCGAAAAACGACCCGGCTGACATTGCAGCATTGTCCGATATGACACTTGCAAACGATACTGCCAGTGTGGAGGAAGTCCGCAAGGTGCTGGTGATGAAGCTTGGCGAAAACGTCAGCATCCGCCGCTTCAAACGTTATGCAACAGGGACCGGGAAGCTGTCCAGTTATCTGCACGGTACCAGGATTGGTGTGTTGCTGGATTACACCGGGGGGGATGAGACGCTTGGTCGCGATCTTTCCATGCACATTGCTGCAAGCAAGCCAAAATCGATTGATTCGTCTGGTGTGAACCCGGAGGAGATCGAGACAGAACGCCGTATCGCTATCGAGAAAGCGCGTGAAGGTGGCAAGCCTGAAGCGATGCTGGAAAAGATTGCCGAAGGCACGGTACAGAAATTCCTGAAAGAAGTGACGCTGCTTGGGCAAGTGTTCGTCAAGGCTGAAGACGGCAAGCAGACCATCGAGCAATTGTTGAAGAGCAGGGGTGCAACGGTGAACGCCTTTCAGATGTATGTGGTAGGCGAAGGTATCGAGAAAAAGGTTGAAGATTACGCGGCAGAGGTTGCCGCGACCATCGCGGCGTCGCAAGGCTGATTGCATGAGCTCACCCGCATACAAACGCATCCTTCTCAAGCTCAGCGGTGAAGCGCTGATGGGGGATGATAGCTATGGCATCAATCACGAGGTGATCGAGCGAATCGTCGCCGAGATTGCCGAAGTGATGGAACTGGGTGTGCAAGTGGCGATCGTTATCGGCGGCGGAAACATCTTCCGTGGTGTGGCTCCGGCTGCTGCGGGTATGGATCGGGCGACTGCAGATTACATGGGCATGCTGGCCACGGTGATGAATGCGATGGCATTACAGGATGCGATGAAGCGCGCCGGACTGGATTGCCGCGTCCAGTCTGCGCTGAGCCTGGAGCAGGTCGCCGAGCCGTTCATTCGCGGCAAGGCCTTGCGCTATCTGGAAGACGGCAAAGTGGTCGTTTTTGCCGCAGGGATTGGCAGCCCGTTCTTCACCACCGACACCGCTGCTGCATTGCGAGGTGTGGAGATGTCTGCCGAGGTGGTGATCAAGGCGACCAAAGTGGATGGCGTCTACACCGCTGATCCGAAAGAAGATCCTGATGCGGTTCGCTATCAGAACCTGGGGTTCAGCGAGGCGATCAGCAAGAATCTCAAGGTGATGGACGCGACGGCGTTGACGCTGTGCCGTGACCAGAAGTTGCCGATCATCGTTTTCAGCATTTTCAAGCCCGGCGCACTGAAACGCGTGGTGATGGGCGAATCTGAGGGAACTTTGGTTCGTATTGACTGAATCAGGAGCTTAGTCATGATTACTGACATCAAAAAGACAACCGAACAAAAAATGCAGAAATCGCTTGAGGCGCTTAAAGCCGATCTGGGCAAGGTGCGCACCGGGCGGGCACACGCAGGTCTGCTGGATCACGTGACGGTGGATTACTACGGCGCCCCGACACTGATTAACCAGGTCGCCAATATCACCTTGATCGATGCGCGCACGATCGGCGTACAGCCCTGGGAAAAGAACATGGTCGGCCCGGTGGAACGCGCGATTCGCGATTCTGATCTCGGGTTGAATCCGTCAACCAACGGCGACCTGATTCGCGTGCCGATGCCGATGCTGACTGAAGAACGCCGCCGAGACCTTATCAAGGTGGTCAAGTCGGAAGGCGAGGCAGCCAAGGTGGCGGTGCGCAACATCCGCCGCGACGCCAACCATTCGCTCAAGGAGGCATTCAAGAATAAAGAGATTGCCGAAGATATCGAGCGGCGTTTGCAGGACGAGGTACAAAAACTTACCGACCGATTTGTTGCCGAGATCGACAAGGCGCTGGCGGCAAAAGAAGCTGACCTGATGGCAGTTTAGAGCCAAACCAACACGGATTAATGGCAAAACTCCCGCCCAGTTCCACCCGCATCATTCCGGAGATCGCACGTATCCCGCGTCATATCGCCATCATCATGGATGGTAACGGGCGCTGGGCGAAACAGCGCTTCATGCCGCGCGTCATGGGACATCAACGGGGAGTGGAAACACTGCGAGAAGTGGTGAGAAGTTGCCGCGAACTGGGAGTGGAATACCTTACCGTGTTTGCGTTCAGCAGCGAGAACTGGCGTCGACCTGCCGAAGAGGTCTCCTTCCTGATGTCCCTGTTCCTCAAAATGCTGGAACGCGAAGTCGAGAAGCTGCACCAGAACAACATCCGCCTGAAGGTCATCGGTGACCGCAGCCGTTTCGATGGCAAACTCAGGCAGGCCATGCAAGCAGCCGAAGAGCTCACTTCGGGAAATACCGCACTGACATTGACCATTGCCGCCAACTACGGCGGGCGCTGGGATGTGATGAATGCAGTCCAGGCCATGCTCAGGGAGCATCCGCACCTGGCACAGGGTTTTGCAGAAGAGGATCTGGCGCCGTATCTCTCGATGAGCGATGCTCCGGAGCCGGACTTGTTCATTCGCACCGGCGGAGAGCAGCGCATCAGCAACTTCATGCTGTGGCAATTGGCCTATACCGAATTATATTTCACGGATGTGCTGTGGCCCGCGTTCGGGCGCAAGGAACTGGATACGGCGATCGCCTCGTACCAGAAGCGCGAGCGGCGCTTTGGCCGAACCAGCGACCAACTGGCGGTAAAATCATCGGAAGGGAAAACCAGTGCTTAAACTGAGGGTGATCACTGCCGTTGTCTTGCTGCTGCTGTTCCTGCTGGCGCTTTTTGCACTACCCGTATACGGCTGGGTTGCGCTGGTGGTTGTCGTTGTGATGCAAGGCGCATCCGAATGGGCAAGATTGTCCGGGCTTACAGGCCTGAGGGCCAATTTTTTCTGGGTGTTGACGCTGGCGATGTTGCTGATCCTGGTCTGGCTGGACGCCAGCCAGCCCGGTGAAAAGCAGGTGTTTGTGCATATGCTGGTCTATTCGGTTTCGGCCTTGCTGTGGTTGATCGTTGTCCCGACCTGGCTGATGACGGGCTGGAAAGTCAAGGATCCGATACTGATGGCTCTGGTAGGCTGGGCCGTGCTGATACCCACCGGGTTGGCGATGATGGATCTGCGGCTTTTCGATCCCAGCCCCTGGGTGTTGCTGTTCGTGATGGGGCTGGTTTCGGCGGCTGATATCTCTGCCTACTTTGCCGGGAAAAGATTCGGCAAGAACAAGCTTGCTCCAAGCATCAGCCCCGGAAAGACCTGGGAAGGTGTCGCAGGCGCGATGCTGGGGGTCTCCGTCTACGTTTTGCTGGTATGGAGCTTCAGTCCTTTTTTCAGCCAGCGCGAATTATTGCCGATCCTGCTGCTGGCTTCCTGGTGGTGGGTCGTTCTGGCGGTTATCGGCGATTTGTTCGAGTCGGCGGTCAAGCGCCAGGCCGGCGTCAAGGACAGCGGCGCATTGCTGCCGGGGCACGGCGGTCTGCTGGATCGCATCGATGCGCTGACCTCGACTCTGCCTCTTGCTGCACTGGCGATCCTGCTGCAGAGCCTGTCGTGAAAGCCATGCAGCACCTGACCATATTGGGATCCACCGGCAGTATCGGCACCAATACACTCGACGTGGTGGCGCGTCATCCCGAAAGATTCCGGGTCGTTGCCTTGACCGCAAACAGGCAGGTCGAGGTGCTGTTCCGGCAATGCCGGCAGTTCAATCCGCGTTATGCAGTGATGCTGCAGGAAGAGGCTGCAGCGCAGTTGCGGTTGATGTTGAAAGATGCAGGATTGGACGTTGAGGTGCTGAGCGGTACAGCGGCCCTGGAAGAGGTATCCGTATTGCCTGAAACCGATACGGTGATGGCGGCGATCGTCGGTGCGGCAGGGTTGCAGCCGACAATGGCAGCAGCGCGTGCCGGTAAAAAGATCCTGCTGGCAAACAAGGAAACGCTGGTGATGGCGGGCAATGTTTTCATGGATGCCGTGCGGAAAAGCGGTTCTGTGCTGTTGCCCATAGACAGCGAGCACAACGCGATTTTTCAGGCGCTCCCACGCGGCTATGACGGCAACATGGCGGGCAATGGCGTTCGACGCATCCTGCTGACCGCATCAGGCGGGCCATTCCGCGACATGCCTCCGGATGAACTGAACAAGGTCACGCCGGAGCAGGCGTGTGCACACCCCAACTGGGTGATGGGGAGAAAGATCTCGGTGGACTCCGCGAGCATGATGAACAAGGGTCTCGAGGTCATCGAGGCGCACTGGCTGTTCAATGCAGCCGCCGATGACATTCAGGTGGTGGTGCATCCGCAGAGCGTGATCCATTCTCTGGTCGAATATGTGGACGGCTCGGTGCTGGCGCAACTCGGCAATCCGGATATGCGAACGCCGATCGCCTATGGCCTAGCTTACCCGGATCGCATCGATTCGGGCGTTGCAGCGCTTGATCTGTTCAAGGTGGCGACGATGAATTTCTATGCGCCCGACATGGAACGGTTTTCCTGCCTTGCGCTTTCCTATCAGGCTTTGCGTTCTTCCGGGACGGCCCCAGCAGTCCTGAATGCGGCAAACGAAATGGCAGTTGCCGCTTTTCTTGATAAAAAAATCTCTTTCATGAGCATTCCTCGCATTATTGAAGCGGTGCTTGAAGCACTGCCTGTAAGCAAAGTAGACGGCTTGGAGCATGTGCTGGACGCTGACAGGGAAGCGCGCCGCGCTGCTCAACAACAAATCCTTAAACTGGCAAGATGACTACTTTATTGGCGTTTGTTGTCACGATCTCGATCCTGGTTGTGTTCCATGAGCTTGGGCATTTCTTTGTTGCGCGCCGCTTTGGCGTGAAAGTGTTGCGCTTTTCGCTGGGCTTCGGCCATGTGATCTACAGCAAACGTTATGCGGGCAGCGATACGGAATGGGTGATTTCAGCGATCCCGCTGGGCGGATACGTCAAGATGGTGGACGAGCGCGAGGAAGAGGTCGCGCCCGAGGACCTGCCGTATGCTTTCAACCGCAAGCCGGTATTGCAGCGAATGGCGATCGTGGCTGCTGGCCCAGCGGCGAATTTTCTGCTGGCCATCCTGTTGTATTGGGTGCTGTTTATCTACGGTGTGCCCGGATTGAAACCAATACTCGGTGATGTACCCCCGGGTTCACCGGCAGCCCGGGCGCAAATGCAGCATGGCGACACTTTGGTCAGCATCGATGGCGAGGCGGTTCCGAGCTGGCACGAGTTGCGCTGGATGCTGATCAACCAGGTGCTTCAGCAGAGCCAAGATCAGCCATCCGGTCGCCTCAAGGTCGAGGTGCAAAACGAAAGCGGCACAAGAGTGACGCGCATCCTGGATATCAGCAGCCTGGAAGCCGGGGACCTGGATGGAGAGTTTCTCGATAAGCTCGGCTTGCGCTTGTTTCAGCCGATTCTTTTACCGGTTGTCGGAAAAGTTCTCGAAGGTAGCGTGGCGCAGCTTGCCGGTCTGCAAGAGGGCGATGTGATCGCGCGCGTGAACGGCATGGAAATGGCCTATTGGAACAACGTGGTGGAGGCCATACACGCCCATCCTGGAGAAACCGTGCGACTCGAAATCCAGCGCGGCGAAGCGGCGCTGAGCCTGTCGCTCGTGCCGCAATCCGTGACCGAATCCGGAAAAAAGATCGGCTTGATAGGGATAGGCCCCAAAGTGGATGAGCGGGCGTGGCAGGCGATGGTTGCAGAAGTTCGCTATGGACCGCTGGATGCGGCTTCCAGGGCTTTGCGCAAGACCTGGGAGACGTCGGCGGTCAGCCTGAAAATGCTGGGCAAGATGGTGGTCGGCGAGGTTTCGATGAGAAATCTGAGCGGCCCGATCACAATCGCCGATTATGCCGGCCAGTCGGCCGAAATGGGCGTTGCGGCCTTTATCGGCTTTCTTGCGTTGATCAGTATCAGTCTCGGCGTGCTGAATTTACTTCCCATTCCGTTATTGGATGGGGGGCACTTGTTGTATTATGTCGCCGAATTGGTCAAAGGAAGCCCGGTTTCCGAGAAAGCATGGGAAGTCGGCCAGCATATCGGCATCGTGTTGCTCGGTTTGCTGATCATCTTTGCTGTATTCAACGATATTAACCGCCTTGTTTCAGGTTAAAAAATGAGATTAAAAAAACTGGCGGGGTTGATTCTCCTGCTTTGCACTTCTACAACATGGGCGATAGAGCCCTTTGTCGTCAAGGATATTCGCGTCGAAGGCATCCAGCGTACCGAAGCCGGCACGGTGTTCAGTTATTTGCCCGTCAAGGTTGGCGATAAGATGGACAGGCAGCAGGCGGCGGCGGCGATCCGTGCGTTATATGCTACGGGGTTCTTCAAGGATGTGCGCCTTAAAGTCGAACGTGGCGTCCTGGTCGTGCAGGTACGCGAGCGACCTTCGATTGCAAGCATCACCGTAAACGGGGTAAAGGATTTTTCCAAGGATCAGCTTAAGGAAAACATGAAGTATGCCGGGCTGGCAGAAGCGCGTATTTTTGATAAAGGCGCCCTGGAAAAGGCCACGCAGGAATTGAAGCGCCAATACGTCGCACGGGGCAAATATGGCGTCAGTGTGACTACGACCGTCACCGAACTGGAGCGCAACCGCGTCAGCGTTGTGTTCAATGTTGTCGAAGGAGAGGTTTCCAAGATCAGGCAGATCAACCTGATCGGCAATCATGCCTATGAGGAAGATGAACTTCTGGATCTGATGAAGCTCGACACCCCCGGATTTTTCAGCTGGTTTACCAGCAGCGACCAGTACTCCAAGCAGAAACTGTCTGCAGACCTTGAAACGATCCGTTCGTTCTACATGGATAGCGGATACCTGGAGTTCAATATCGACTCGACACAGGTTTCAATCACGCCGGACAAGAAGGATATCTATATCACCATAAACTTCACCGAGGGTGCAAAATTCTCTGTGGCCAAAGTGAGCGTTTCCGGTGACACGCGGGTGCCCAAGGAGGAAATTGAGAAACTCGTTCAGGTGAAGCCGGGCGATACTTTTTCCCGCAAGGCAATCACCGAAACCAGCAAACTGATCGGTGAACGGCTGGGTAGCGAGGGCTATGCGTTTTCAAATGTGAACGCGATCCCGGAAATCGACAAGGAGAAGCACGAAGTATCGTTCAATTTTGTAGTTGATCCGGGCCAGCGCGTTTATATACGGCGGATCAACATCGCGGGCAACGACAAGACGCGCGATGAAGTCATACGCCGAGAATTCCGCCAGGTTGAGGGCGAATGGTTCGATGTGGAAAAAGTCAGAAAATCAAAACAGCGCGTCGACAAACTTAATTTTTTCTCCCAGGTGGATATCGCTACCCCATCTGTCCAGGGCACGGCAGACCAAATGGATGTGAATTTGTCGGTGGTCGAGAAATCAACCGGGAATATTTCGATAGGTGCGGGCTATTCGAACAACGAGGGCCTTGTCCTGAGTGGCGCTGTCACACAGGACAACCTGTTCGGAACCGGAAATCATATTTCCACACAGATCAATACCGGCAAGGTCAACCAGGTTTATTCGGTCTCCTATACAAACCCCTATTACACCGACGATGGCGTCAGCCGTGGATTCGATATTTACAAACGCAATACGGATTCACAAAGCACCGCGGTGAGCCAATATTCATCCCATACCATGGGCGGGGGAGTGCGCTTCGGACTGCCGATCGGCGAAGAAGAATCGCTCAGCTTTGGTCTCGCGGTTGAAAAATCGGAACTGGGACTGTCTTCAACAAGCCCCTTGCGGTTAACGCAATATGTCAACGAATATGGCTCGATCAACGGCAATCTCGTGGGAACGGTCGGCTGGGGCAAAGACAGCCGCGATAGTGCCATCTATACGACGGAAGGCTCGCTCCAGCGTGCCTTTGTGGAACTCGCCTTGCCGGTGCTGGATATGCGGTATTACAAACTGAACTACCAGGCCCAGTTTTATTACCCGGTGAGTAAAAACGTCACTTTGATGATGGTGGGCGAAGCGGGTTATGCTGACGGTTACCAGGGGAAGGAACTCCCATTCTTCAAGAATTATTATGCCGGGGGACCGGGCTCGGTCAGGGGGTATGAATCGAACTCTCTGGGCCCGCGCGATACATCGGATTCGGCATTGGGCGGGACACGCCGTATTGTCGGGGGAGCCGAGCTGCTCGCCCCGTTTCCGGGGTTGGAGAAGGAAAGGTCGGTTCGACTGAGCGGGTTCATCGATGCAGCCGCGGTATACGGACAAGGCGATTTGCCTGGTAGTGCCGGGTTGCGTTATTCTGCGGGTGCTGCCTTTGTTTGGCTATCCCCGGTGGGGCCGCTAAAATTCAGTTATGCTGTGCCAATCAACAAAAAACCAATAGACAAATTGCAGAGATTCCAGTTTACCCTGGGGTCGATGTTCTGACGGGATGGTTGAAAGGACTGCCGGTGAGACGACGGACGCCTCTGTCAGGCAGCCGGATTGAAAGTCCCCAAGTGAGGGATAAAATATGTCAGAGTGAATGCAGATTAATAAGTTTTGGAGAGTGATCATGAGGATGATAGTCAAGTTAGGCGTGCTGGTCGCACTCATGGGTATTGGGGTGGCCTCTGCAGACGATTTTAAGGTGGGGGTGGTGGATACGGAGCGGATATTGCGCGAGTCGGCACCCGCGATAAAAGCGGAAAAGAAGATCGAAAAGGAATTTTCAGGGCGTGACCAGGAAATCAAGGCATTGATGAAGCAGGCAAAGGAATTGCAGGCCCTGCTGGAGAAAGAGGATAAAAAACTCACGGATGCGAATCGCCGCAACAAGGAGCGTGAGTTGACCGCCATGAACGTCAATCTGCAGCGCATGCAGCGCGAATTTCGCGAAGACCTGAATTTGCGAAAAAACGAAGAGCTGTCCATCGTACTGGAGCTGGCCAACAAAGCCATCCAGGCGATTGCTGAGGAGGGGAAGTATGACCTGATCCTGCAGGAGGCGGTATATCGCAACCCGAAGATCGATATTACTGACAGGGTGATCAAGTATTTTGAAAACTACAAGCCCGACAGTAAGGACAATAAGTAGCCTGGTGGCTTTGCCGCATGACAATTTCATTTCAGCTATCTGAGATCGCAACGAAACTGGGTGGGCGCGTGTTGGGAGATGCCAGTGTGCGAATTACCCAGATAGCCACGCTGGAAAACGCGCAACCTGATCAGATCAGCTTTTTAACCAACCGGAAATATCGTGCTCAACTCTCCACTACCCGGGCTGGCGCCGTGATTCTTTCTGAAGCTGACGCCGAAGCGACTGAGTTGCCGCGCATCGTGACGGACAACCCCTATGCATATTTTGCCCGGGCTTCTGCGATGCTCAACCCTCTTCCTGAAACGGAGCCCGGGATACATACTGATGCGGTGATTGGTGTGGGTGCGAAAATTGACGCAACCGCAAGCATCGCCGCGACAGCCGTGATCGGCGCAGGCGCTGTGATCGGCGCGCACAGCGTGATTGGCGAAGGATGCAGCATCGGCAAGAATGTAGTCATCGGCCGCAATGCGCGCCTTTACCCGCGTGTGGTCATCTATCACGACTGCGTGATCGGTGATAACCTGATCGCGCATTCCGGTACGGTGATCGGTGCAGACGGGTTCGGTTTCGCGATGGAGGAGGGGCGCTGGATCAAGATATCGCAGATCGGCCGTGTGATCATCGGCAACGATGTGGAGATCGGCGCAAATACAACCATCGATCGCGGTGCGCTGGATGATACGGTGCTCGAAGACGGGGTGAAGCTGGACAACCAGATCCAGGTGGCACATAACGTCCGCATCGGTGCGCACACCGCGATCGCGGGATGTGTCGGGATCGCGGGGAGTACCACCATTGGCCGTTATTGCAGGATCGGCGGCAGTGCGGGGATACTCGGGCATTTGCAGATAGCAGATCACGTGGAGATCGCTGCGTTCTCCTTGATCGGGAAGTCGATCCGCGAAACCGGTTCCTACGCGGCCATCTTCCCGTTTTCAAAGGCGGAAGACTGGCGCAGGAACGCCGTGCATCTACGGCATCTGGACGAACTGGTAAAACGTGTCAAGGCATTGGAACAAGAGCTGAATTCGGTTAAACATAAACAATAAAGCTGGTATAAACAAAAAAGGAAAGAATGATGAGCATACAAATGGATATTCACGAAATCCTAAATCTCTTGCCGCACCGCTATCCGTTCCTGCTGATAGACCGCGTACTGTCTCTGGATCCGGACAAGAGCATCGTGGCTTTGAAAAACGTGACGATCAACGAGCCTTTTTTTCCGGGCCACTATCCGCACCACCCGGTGATGCCCGGGGTGCTGATGATCGAGGCGATGGCGCAGGCCTCCGCGCTGTTATCGTTCAGGTCGATGGGGGGCGGCAAGCCGGATGAAAAATCGGTTTATTATTTTGCAGGGATCGATGGCGCGCGGTTCAAGCGCCCGGTCGGCCCGGGCGACCAGATGATCATTAAATCTGCGCTGATCCGCAGCATGCGCGGCTTGTTCAAGTTCGGCGCATCCATCGAAGTGGATGGCCAGCTGGCGGCAGAAGCAGAAGTGATGTGCACCATTAAATCGGTGTCGTAATGCTGCATCCCACCGCAATCGTTCACCCGGCGGCTAAGCTAGCAGGCGATGTGGAAGTCGGTGCCTATTCCATCATCGGCGAGCACGTCGAGATCGGCGCTGGCACCAGGATCGGGCCGCATGTCGTGGTCGAGGGGCACACCCGTATCGGTAAAAACAACCGCATTTTCCAGTTCAACTCGCTGGGTGCGAACCCGCAGGACAAGAAATATGCGGGGGAGCCGACGCGTCTGGAGATCGGCGATGACAACACCATTCGCGAATTTTGTACGCTTAACACCGGCACCGTGCAGGACGCCGGCGTCACTCGCATCGGCGACGATAACTGGATCATGGCCTATGTGCATGTGGCCCACGATTGCCAGATCGGCAGCCACATCATCATGGCTAACGGAGCGACCCTCGGCGGTCACGTGCATGTGGGCGATTGGGCGTTTCTGGGTGGGTTGTCCGGCGTGCACCAGTTCGTGCGCATCGGCGCACACGCGATGACCGGCTTTCAAACGCGCCTGTCGCAAGACTTGCCGCCGTATATCACCGCAGCTGACAATCCGGCGACCGCTCACGGCATCAACTCGGAAGGCCTGAAGCGGCGCGGTTTTTCCGGCGAGTCCATCATGGCGATCAAACGCGCCTACAAGACATTATATAAATCCGGTCTCAGCTTTGATGAAGCCAGGGCCGAGATCCAGACGCAGGTGGCTGATCACGCCGAACTGCAACTGCTTGTGGATTTTCTCGCCACTTCGACGAGAGGCATCGTCCGCTGATAACAAACTGCAACCAACCACGCAGAAAAAATATTGTGGTCTCCCTTAAACCAACCATTTTTCATGGAAAACCTGCAAAGCCGCATGCCATGCCGAGCCAGTTTGCATGCTGCGAAAGCAGGGTGGCATAAACAGATTTTCCAAGACAACAGGCTGTACCAATGACACAGAAAAAAACTGTAATCGGCATCGTTGCGGGCGAAGCATCCGGAGACCTGCTCGGCAGCCGCTTGATGACAGCCCTGAAAGAGGTCCGCCCGGATGTGCAATTCATCGGGATCGGCGGCGCCAGGATGAAATCCGTCGGCATGGAGCTGCTTTTCCCCGCAGAAAAACTGTCGGTAAACGGTTACATCGAAGTGTTGCGCCACTACCGCGAGATCGTTGGAATACGCCGCAAACTGCGCGACCATTTTCTGGCCAATCGCCCCGACCTGTTTATCGCGATCGACGCGCCGGATTTCAACCTCGACCTTGAGCTCGCCCTCAAGCAGCGCGGTATTCCCACCATCCACTATGTCAGCCCGTCGTTATGGGCCTGGCGCGGCGAGCGCATCCACAAGATAAAACGCGCTGTTTCCCACATGCTCGCGCTGTTCCCGCATGAACCCGTGATCTACCAGCAAGCCGATGTGCCGGTGGACTACGTCGGACACCCGCTTGCCGACATGTTGCCGGAACAGCCGAACCGGGCAGAAATGCGCGAGACGATGCGCATACCGCTCCATGTCAGAGTTTTCGCCTTCCTTCCCGGCAGCCGGCAAAGCGAAGTCAAACGCCTGGCGCACACCTATATCGAAACCGCAAAGTTGATCCTGAAAAAGTTTCCGGATGCGCGTTTCCTGGTGCCGCTGGTCAGCCGGGAAACGCGGAGCATCTTCGAGCAGGCACTTTATGATTGTGATGCGCAGGAAATGTCAATCTCCCTGCTGTTTGGCCACGCCCAGGATGCCATGATTGCCGCCGACGGCGTGCTGGTAGCATCGGGCACCGCCACACTCGAGGCAGCACTGCTCAAGCGTCCGATGGTCATCACCTACCGCCTGAACGCGCTCTCCTGGCGGCTGATGAGGCCCAAGGGATACCAGCCCTATTTCGGCCTGCCCAATATCCTGTGCGAACGCTTTGTCGTGCCGGAATTGATGCAGGACGACGCTACACCGGAAAATCTTGCGCAAGCCCTGCTTAACTTGGTCAATGACAAGAATGCAGTCGCAGAGCTGGAACAGATATTCACTGACCTGCACAGGAAACTGCGCCAGGACAACGCACAAAAAGCGGCGGCGGCCATCCTGCCTTACCTGCCGGGTGCAACAGCTTGATCTCCTCCCCGGATAAGGGGAGGGCGGGAGGGAAAGTGACGGGAAACAAATTGCTCATCTGTGGCCTAGACGAAGCCGGACGAGGCCCGCTGGCCGGTCCGGTTTGCGCTGCCGCAGTGATACTCGACGAAGCGCACCCTGTCGAAGGTTTGGCCGACTCAAAAAAACTCTCCGAACGGCAACGCGACAAACTTGCCACCGTCATTCGTGAACGGGCGCTGGCTTGGGCGGTCGCCTGGGCTGAGGTCGAAGAGATCGACCGGCTCAACATCCTGCAAGCCACGCTGCTGGCGATGCGCCGTGCCGTCCTGACCTTGACCGTTCAGCCGCAGCAGGTGCTGGTGGATGGCCTGTACTGCCCTCAGACCGGTATTTCCAGCCAGGCGGTCGTAAAAGGCGACAGCAAGGTCGCCGAGATTTCCGCCGCCTCGATTCTGGCAAAAACCGCGCGAGACGAACGGATGCTGCAACTGCACCAACAATACCCGCAATACGGCTTTGCCGGGCACAAGGGTTATCCTACCGCCGCACATCTTGCAGCGTTGCGCGAGCATGGTGTCTCCGCCGTGCATCGCAGGAGCTTCGGGCCGGTACGCGAGCTGTTGTAGAGGGAACTACTCCCCCAGATTCATCCGCCTGATGTAGTGGCAGGTATAGCCATGCGGGTTCTTGACCAGATACTTCTGGTGGTATTCCCCGGCGCGGTGAAACTCCTTGAATGGCACGACTTCGGTGACGATTCTGGCTTTCCATTCGCCTGACGACTCTACGGTTCTGATGACTTCTTCGGCGGTGCGCTTCTGTTCTTCGCTGACAGGGAAGATCGCCGAGCGGTATTGGGTGCCGAGGTCGTTGCCTTGACTGTTTTTGGTGGTGGGGTTGTGCATGCGGAAGAATTCGAACAGCAGGTGGCGATAGGTGAGTTGCCCGGGATCGAACTCGATCTTCAGCGATTCGGCGTGGCCGGTGTTACCGGTCCTTACGGTCTCGTAGGTCGCATCCGGTATCTCGCCGCCGGTGTAGCCGACTTCGGTGGCCAGGACGCCGGGTATCTGGCGTACCAGTTCCTCCATGCCCCAGAAACATCCTCCGGCAAGGTAGGCGGTTTGCGTGGTTTTGGTCATGACGGCTCCTTTCGGCTGGGCATGGCTTGTTGTGGGCAGCAGGGCGGTGAGAACAATGATAATGAGAACGAAGGGTTTAATGGGCCATCCTTCGGGAGAAGATGCCAATAAGACACGCATGGCGGGTTTCAGTTCAGCGCATCTTTTTTATGTTGCGTGCTTGTGCCTACGGCCGCTCGCGTTGCGAGCTTAACATTCACAGTGCGAATGTTAAGCTACGCCGTAAGAGAGCTAGTTTTTGCTACCTGCGCTCTTTCTTCATTGCTTGGGCAGCCTCTCGTTTTGCGTCTTTCTCCTTTTCACTCGCTCTCTTATCATGCTGCTTTTTGCCTTTGGCAAGGCCGATCTCGAGTTTGATGCGCCCTTTCTTGTAGTGCATGTCCAGTGGCATCAGCGTGTAACCGGCGCGTTGTACTTTGCCGATGATCTTGTCGATTTCCTGTTTGTGCAGCAGAAGCTTGCGGGTGCGTACCGGGTCGGGATGGATGTGTGTGGAAGCGTTCTGCAGCGGGCTGATATGCGAGCCGAACAGGTACAGTGCACCGTCTTTGACGGTGACATAGGCTTCCTTGAGTTGAGCACGACCGGCGCGGATGGCCTTGACTTCCCAGCCTTCCAGCATGATGCCTGCCTCGTATTTGTCCTCGATGAAATACTCGTGGAAGGCCTTTTTGTTTTGTACGATGCTCATGATTCCAATCCAATTTCATCTGTGAAACTGCGTTGATTTCCTCCCTCACTCCTGGTCGTGCTATGAGCACTGCCTGCCTCGTTCGCTCGTCATCGCCTTGTTTGACCTTCGAAATTGAACTGGAATAGGTGAGTTTTGCGGTGTGTTCGGCTATTCTATCAGCCTTTGGTTTTGCAGCTTACAGACTCTCAATGGCTTTAGTGGAAAAAACGGTGCTGGTTCCGCACAGTGCGGAGCAGATGTTCAATCTGGTGGATCGCGTCGAGGATTACCCGCAGTTCCTGCCATGGTGCGGCGGCTCCAGCGTTTCAGAGCTGGAGGGCTCGACGGTGCATGCCACGGTACACATCAACTATCACCACATCAAGCAGCATTTCACCACCGAAAACGTGCGTACGCCGCCGCACCAGATCGATATGACCCTGAAAGATGGGCCGTTCAGGCACCTGGACGGCCATTGGCGATTTATCCCGCTGAACGATTCAGCCTGTAAAATAGAGTTTCGGCTGCATTATGAGTTTTCCAGCAAGTTGCTGGAGAAACTTGTCGGGCCCGTGTTCCACTATATAGCCAACAGTTTTGTAGATGCATTCACCCAGCGCGCAGAAAAGGTTTTCACAAAGTCATGAGCAGCAATTCAATATCGAAGCAGAGACCTGATGCTGGATTATGACCTGCATTGTCACTCCAGTATTTCCGACGGCACACTTTCCCCTTCAGAGTTGGTGCACCGTGCCGCAGAGCGCGGTGTGAGGGTGCTGGCGCTGACTGACCACGATGATGTGGACGGGCTCGAGGAGGCACGCGTCGCTGCCCTGCAGTATGGCGTGACCTTCATCAATGGAGTGGAGATTTCCGTGACATGGCGCACTCATACGGTGCATATTGTCGGGCTGGGCATCGATCCGGCTTATCTGCCGCTGGTGGAGGGGCTGAGTATTGTGCGCAGCGGGCGTGGCGAACGTGCAAGAAGAATGTCGGACGCGCTGGCAAAAATCGGTATCGGTGGCGTGCTTCAAGGCGCCTATCGGTATGCGGAAAACCCGAACATGATCGGGCGTACGCATTTTGCGCGCTATCTGGTCGAGGCGGGGCATTGCAAGGATGTGAAGAGCGTGTTTAATCGGTATCTGGTGAAAGGCAAGCCGGGATATGTGCCGCACCAGTGGGCGGCGCTGGCGGATGCCGTGGGCTGGGTGCGTGGCAGCGGCGGGGTGGCGGTGCTGGCACATCCGGCGCGGTATATGAACGGGCGCAACAGCATGGGCAGGAAGGTCATGCATGAATTGCTGGCCGAGTTTGTCGAATGCGGCGGGCAGGCGATCGAGGTGGTGAGCGGCAGTCACACGCCGGAACAATATGCCGAGTTTGCGCGCTATGCGCAGGAGTTCAATCTGTATTGTTCCTGCGGCTCGGATTTTCATGGCCCCGAGGAAAGTTATCGGGATGTAGGGCGGATGCCGGATCTCCCGCAGGGTTGCATTCCCGTGTGGCAGGCTGAGCCATTGAGCGGGCTGATCCATGAAAGCAGGCTCTCGGCCCCGGGCTCTTTGCCGTCTGCGGTGGAGGGGAGCTGAATATGGCGCAATTTTTTACCATCCACCCGGAGAACCCCAATCCGCGACTGATCCGCCAGGCGGTGGCTGTTCTGCGCGATGGCGGTATCGTGGTTTACCCCACCGATTCCTGCTACGCGCTGGGCTGCCATCTGGACGACAAGAACGCGGTGGCGCGCATCCGCCAGATCCGCCAGTTGGACGAACAGCACAACCTGACGCTGATGTGCCGCGACCTGTCGGAAATCTCGCGCTATGCGCGCGTGGACAACAGCAAATTCCGCCTGTTGAAAAGCAATACGCCGGGCAGCTACACCTTCATTCTGGAGGCGACAAAGGAAGTGCCGCGACGCTTGCAGCACCCCAAGCGCAGTACGATCGGCATCCGGGTGCCCGACCATCCGGTGGCGCTGGCGTTGCTGGAAGAGCTGGGCGAGCCGATGTCCAGCTCGACGCTGATTTTGCCGGACGAGGAATGGCCGCTGAACGACGCCGAACGGATCCGCGAGTTGCTGGAAAAGAAAGTCGAGCTGGTGATCGACGGCGGCGCGGTGGGCTCGGATTTCACCACCGTGATCGACTTGACCGGCGATGCGCCGGTGTTGCTGCGGCGCGGCAAGGGTGATATCGCTACGTTCGGAATCGAAGAGTAGCCGGGCGGGTGTGCCCCCCTGCAACAATTATGGGAATAAATATTAAATGCAACCAGACCAACTGATTCAAACCATCGCCCTCGCGGCGATCCCGGTCTTATTCGCGATTACGCTGCACGAGGCGGCGCATGGCTATGTGGCGCGCCATTTTGGTGATATGACCGCTTACCATCAGGGGCGCATCAGCCTGAACCCGCTGCGCCATATCGATCCTTTCGGCACGGTACTGTTCCCGTTGCTGACGCTGTGGCTTGGCGGCATCCTTTTTGGCTGGGCCAAGCCGGTTCCGGTCAATTTCGCAGCACTGCGCCATCCCAAGCAGGATATGCTATGGGTGTCAATTGCCGGGCCGGCGGCGAATTTATTCATGGCGATTTGCTGGGCATTTCTCTATAAAATAGCGTGGTTGAATCCGGGAAGTTATTTTGCAGAGCCATTATTGGGGATGGCCGTATGGGGAATCAGGATCAACGTCATATTGATGGTGCTGAATCTGCTGCCGCTTCCTCCGCTGGATGGCGGCCGTATCGCAGTCAGTCTCTTGCCGGATCGTCAGGCGTTTCAGCTCGCCAGGATCGAGCCTTACGGCTTGTTCATTCTGATTTTTTTGGCGATCACGCCGGTGCTGGGCTGGATACTCTCGCCGCTGGTGGGGCTGATGTTCAAGTTGCTTTCGATGTTACTAGGGATTAATTAGAAAATGTTTGCTGAACGTGTCTTATCGGGCATGCGCCCCACCGGAAACCTGCATCTGGGGCATTACCATGGAGTTTTGAAAAATTGGGTGCAGATGCAGCACGAATATGAGTGCCTGTTCTTCGTGGCAGACTGGCACGCGCTGACCACGCATTACGACACGCCGCACATGATCGAGCAAAGCGTCTGGGACATGGTGGTGGATTGGCTGGCGGCCGGGGTCGATCCGGCACATGCCACCCTGTTCATCCAGTCGCGTGTGCCGGAACATGCCGAGCTGCACCTGCTGTTGTCGATGATCACGCCGCTGGGCTGGCTGGAGCGTGTGCCGACCTACAAGGATCAGCAGGAAAAGCTTTCCGAGAAGGATCTGAGCACTTACGGCTTCCTCGGTTACCCGCTTTTGCAAAGCGCGGATATCCTGATCTATCGTGCGACCCAGGTGCCGGTAGGCGAGGATCAGGTGCCTCATATCGAATTTACCCGCGAGATCGCGCGCCGTTTCAACCACATCTACGGGCGTGAGCCCGGTTTTGAGGAAAAGGCCGAGGCGGCCGTCAAAAAACTCGGCGGCAAGAAGGCCAAGCTGTACACCGAGCTGCGCACAAGATTCCAGGAACAGGGCGATGACGAGGCTTTGGAATCTGCGAAAGCCCTGCTGGACGAGCAACAGAGTCTGAGCCTTGGGGATCGCGAGCGCCTGTTCGGCTATCTGGAGGGCGGGGGCAAGATGATCCTTTCCGAGCCACGCGCGATGCTTACCGCGGCTTCGAAGATGCCGGGGCTTGATGGGCAAAAGATGTCCAAGTCTTATGACAATATTATTACACTCCGCGAGGATGAAGCCAGCGTCAGCAAAAAGATCCGCACCATGCCGACCGACCCGGCACGCATTCGGCGCGACGATGTCGGTGACCCGGAAAAATGCCCGGTATGGCAGTTGCATCTGGTGTATTCCAGCGAGCAGATCAAACAATGGGCCATACAAGGCTGCAAGAGCGCCGGCATTGGCTGCATCGAATGCAAACAGCCGGTGATCGACGCGGTGCTGGCAGAGCAACACCCGATGCGCGAGCGTGCGCAACAATATCTGGACAATCCGGCACTGGTGCGCAATATCATCGCAGACGGCTGCGAGAAAGCACGCAGATTGGCAAATGAGACCATGCGCGAGGTGCGCGAGGCAATGGGCCTGGATTACAGTTAGGGGTTATGGAAGCCAATCTGCAATCGGTGATCACATGCCCGCATTGCGGCGCCTCCAGGGAGGAAACGATGCCGTCTGATGCTTGTCTGTATTTTTATGAATGCACCGCGTGCCATGCTTTATTGCGCCCGAAAGAGGGTGATTGCTGTGTGTTCTGTTCATTTGGTACCATGCCCTGTCCGCCGATCCAGTTGCAACAGGATGGCTGTTCGCATTAATCCGACATGAATCAAACTGATATCCAATCCCCAGTGCCCTTAGCACATATTCACGGTGAACCCCTTCTGGAGTTGCCGCGCGACTTGTATATTCCGCCGGATGCGCTGGAACTGGTGCTGGAGAACTTTCAGGGACCCCTGGATTTGCTGCTATACCTGATCCGCAAGCACAATCTTGATGTGCTCGATATCCCGATGGCCGAATTGACCCGGCAATACATGTCGTATATCGAGATGATGCAGCAGAATCGCCTCGAACTTGCCGCCGAATATCTGTTGATGGCGGCCGTGCTGATCGAGATCAAGTCGCGCATGCTGCTGCCGCGCCCGCCCAAGGCAAGTGAAGAAGAGGTCGATGATCCGCGTGCCGAACTGATGCGCCGCCTGCTGGAATACGAGCAGATGAAACTCGCGGCACAACGGCTGAATGAACTGCCTCAGGCAGGGCGCGATTTCGAGATCGTGCAAGTGCTGATCGAGCGTACCGTCCAGGAACGGTTGCCGGATGTCAGCGTGGATGATCTGCGCCAAGCCTGGCTTGGGCTGATGGCGCGCGCCAAACTGAACAGGCATCACAAGGTGCGTCGCGAGCAATTGTCGGTGCGTGAACAGATGACGCATGTGCTGCGCTGTCTGCAGGGGGGAGAGTTTGTCGAATTCGACAAATTGTTCGATGTGCAAGGCGGAGTGGCAAAACTGGTGGTGACTTTTATCGCCATTCTCGAATTAGCAAAAGAATACCTGGTGGAAATCCAGCAAAGCGAAACTTTGGGGAGTATTTATGTCAGAACAAGCAGAATCCTTACCTCAGAATGAAGTACCTCAGGCAGGCGAGTTAGCCAATAGCGGAGAGCTTGGCGCAGAGCAGGCTTCTGGTGATACCACAACCGCTGTAACGGTTCAGGAGCCAGCGGGGGAGGGGGCAAACCAGAAGCAGGTGAAGCGAATTCTTGAAACCGCTTTGTTGACTGCCACAGAGCCGCTGTCCCTCGCAGAGCTGAAAAAGCTCAACGATGCCGTGCTGGACAATCGGCAGCTTGAGGCATTGCTTGAAGAGATCATGCAGGATTGGCATGAGCGCGGGGTTGAGCTGACCCAAGTGGCCAGTGGATGGCGGTTTCGTGCCAAACCGGAGATGCAGCAATACATCGACCGGCTCAACCCGCAAAAACCACCGCGCTATTCACGTGCGGTCCTGGAAACGCTTGCTATCATCGCCTATCAACAACCGGTCACTCGGGGGGATATTGAAGATATCCGCGGCGTGGCGGTTTCTTCGCAAATATTGAAGACGCTTGAAGCGCGGGGCTGGGTGGAGGTGGTGGGCACACGCGATTCTCCGGGCAAGCCGGAGCTGTTCGCTACGTCCCGGCAATTTCTCGATGATCTGAATCTGCGCGCTTTGCAGGAGCTTCCGCCGCTGGAAGAGATCGGCATGCTGCTGGAACAGGAAGCAGCCGCAGAAGCGGCTCTGCCTGTTCCCGCGCTGGCGCCTACTTCGGATACCTCTGGTGAAGCGGCTGGAGCTGTGGAAGAGTCACCCCTTGCCGGAGTTGGGCAGGAATAAAGCCAGTTTTGGCATGAAGCATATTCAATCACGCGACAACCCGTTTTTCAGGGAACTCGCCAGACTCACCGGATCGGCCCGGCAGCGTCGCAAGGCAGGGCAGACATTGCTGGATGGGGCTCATTTGCTGGCGGCATATCTGGATGCCGGCAAGCAGCCGCAACATATCCTGTTGAACAAGGCCGCACTGCATGACCCCGAAGTAGCGTCACTGCTGGGGCGTACAGCCGGCGCGCAGGTGACGCAGCTGGAGGATGGACTGTTCGCGGTGCTCAGCGAGCTGAAGACCCCGACGGGTATCCTTGCTTTGATCGACTTGCCGCAAACTGACGTAGCGATCGCCGATAGCCACTTTGCGTTGTTGCTGGAAGATATCCAGGATCCCGGCAATCTCGGCTCGATGCTACGTTCAGCAGCGGCGGCTGGCTGTGATTCGGTGTTTCTTTCATCTGGTTGCGCCGATGCATGGTCGCCCAAGGTGCTGCGATCTTCGATGGGCGGGCATTTTGCGCTGAACATCTACGAGCATCAGGATCTGCAGGCTGTTGCCAAAGGGTTTCCAGGCAAATTGCTGGCAGCGAGCCTGCGCGCCAAAGACAGCCTTTACGACCGCGATCTGTGCGGCGATCTGGCGTTCATGGTCGGCAATGAAGGGGCAGGGCTATCCGAGGCGCTGCTTGGTTTGGCAAAAAACCAGATCAATATTCCGATGTTGGGCAAGATGGAGTCGCTGAATGCCGCAGCGGCAGCGGCGATATGCTTGTTTGAAGCCGTGCGGCAGAGGCAATCCCTGTAATCCATTTTTCGATTGTATTTATACTGCGCATTTAAAAAAGATTACTTATGCCTATCCCTGATTTTACCGAAGCCGAGCAGGGTCTGGTTTCTGCCTTGCTCCAGAAACGATATTCCAGACAAGTACCGCTGCAGCTTGCGGACAGTGAATTACAACTGGATGGGGTTTCAAAAAAACTGACGCTGTGTCCTACGTTGTACTGGAATGAGCGGGGTGCGCAGTTCGTCGTGTTCAAGGTTGCGGCGGATCGCTACCGCTGCCAGTTCTTCTATTCCGAGGCGGAGCAGTATGGGACAGGGCGCGACGAGTATGCCGACCTTGAAGATTGTGTCGTGACCCTGCTGCGGGTACAGTCGGATCATGAGCGGCAACTGGCTGGAGTTTCAGCTACAGCGACCAGCGCCGACACCGATACCGATCACCATGGGCCGATAGTGGTCTGATGTTTTCCGGGAAATCGGGAAACTGATTACCCTGAATGCTGGAACTTTCAGTGCGAAGGAGTTTG
>Ga0224495_10000744_pt1 | contig 24890 bp, 22 predicted proteins | sample SF_Jul11_sed_USG_FD_168128 | JGI IMG/M metagenome (GOLD analysis project Ga0224495, IMG submission 168128) | Sediment microbial communities from San Francisco Bay, California, United States - SF_Jul11_sed_USGS_4_1 | ecosystem: Environmental > Aquatic > Marine > Sediment | place: USA: California...
CAGCCGCGCTATGTCATGTCAAAAGGTGCGCCGCAAATGCTGATGACTGCGCCGGTCTTCAATCACAGCGATGCGGAACTGATCTTTCTCGAAAGCCTGGTCGGGCGCGAGCCGCCGTTCTATGGGCCGGGATACCGCCGGGAGTACTAAGCGCGGTCGGCCAGTCTGGAGAGTTGCGGGCGCAGCTTTGCGAGGGTGTCTTCGAACCCCGCCAGGCGGGCACGAAACTGCTCCACGACTTTCGCCGGCGCGCGCTCGACGAAGGAACCGTTCTCCAGTTGCGCGCGACATTTCTCCGATTCGCTCTCGATGCGCGCGATCTCCTTGGCGAGTCGATCGCGTTCAGCTGCGATGTCGATTTCGACATGAAGCATCACGCGCAAGGGTCCGACCACCGCAACCGGCGCATCGGCAGCGGGGAATTCATTCACTGCGACAACCGATTCGAGCCGTGCGAGCGCCTGCGCGTAGGGAGCAATCTTCTCTGTCGCGGCGTGGTCTCCCGCGACATACAGCGGCACGCGCTGCTGTGGCGATATGTTCATCTCGCCGCGTAGATTGCGGCAGGCGTCGATCAGCTGTTTGGTGAGCGCCATATCGGTTTCGGCGGGCTCGTCGAGCCGCTCCGCTTGTGCCCTCGGATAGGGCGCAAGCATGATCGTCGCCCCACTGCTGCCGGCGAGCGGGGCGACCTTTTGCCACAACTCCTCGGTGATGAACGGAATCAAGGGGTGCGCGAGCCGCAGCACCGCGTCGAGAACGCGCACTAACGTCCTGCGCGTCGCGCGCTGAATGGTTTCGTCGGTCGATTGCAGCTGCACTTTGGCGAGCTCCAGGTACCAGTCGCAGTACTCGTCCCAGACGAAGCGGTAGATTGCATTGGCGACGTTGTCGAGGCGGTACTCGGCAAAGCCTTTTTCCACCTCTGCCTCGGTCCTTTGCAGCAGACTCACGATCCAACGGTCGACGAAAGAAGGCGCGCGCGGTGCGGCGTCGTCCAGCCCACAGTCCCTGTCCTCCGTGTTCATCAGCACGAAGCGCGTCGCGTTCCAAAGCTTGTTGCAGAAGTTCCGGTAACCCTCGCAGCGCTTGAAGTCGAAATTGACGTTACGCCCGAGGCTTGCGTAGGCGGCCATGGTGAAACGCAGCGCGTCCGCGCCGTAGGCGGGAATGCCGTCCGGGAATTCCTTCCGCGTGCGCGCGCGGATCTTCGGTGCTTCCTCGGGTTTGCGAAGTCCGGTGGTGCGTTTTTCGAGCAACGGGGCGAGAGCGATGCCTTCGATCAGGTCTACCGGATCGATCGTATTGCCCTCGGATTTGGACATCTTCTTGCCTTCGTGGTCACGCACGATGCCGTGGATGTACACGTCACGAAACGGAACACGACCGGTGAACCAGGTCGTCATCATGATCATGCGCGCGACCCAGAAGAAGATGATCTCGTAGCCGGTGACGAGCACCGAAGAGGGCAGATACAGGTCGTAGGCGCGCTTGTCTTCGCCTTGGGGATTCGGCCAGCCGAGCGTCGAGTGGCAGACCAACGCGGAGGAGAACCAGGTGTCGAGCACGTCCGGATCGCGCCGCAGGGCCTTGCCGCCCGCCTGCCGGCGCGCATCCGCCTCGCTGCGCCCGACGTAGATATTGCCCGCCTCGTCGTACCAGGCGGGAATCTGGTGCCCCCACCAGAGCTGGCGTGAGATGCACCAGTCCTGGATGTTCTTCATCCACTGGTGATAGGTGTTGATCCAGTTTTCTGGATAGAACTTCACCTCGCCCTGCTCGACCCGCTCGCGCGCGAGTTGGGCAATCGATTTGCCGGGATGAGGGGAATTCGCCTCCCCTTGTTTCGACATCGCGACGAACCACTGGTCGGTGAGCATCGGCTCGACCGCCGCGCCGGTGCGGCCGCAGCGCGGCACCATCAGGCGGTGCGCCTTGACCGACTCGAGCAGTCCCAGCGCCTTCAGGTCGCGCACGATGTGCTCGCGCGCCTCATAGCGGTCGAGCCCCCGGTAGGGTGCGGCGCCATGATCGTTGATACGCGCATCGAGCGTGAAGATCGCGATCGCCTCAAGGCCGTGGCGCTGACCGACCTGCCAGTCATTGAGGTCGTGCGCGGGCGTGACCTTGACGCAGCCGGTGCCGAACTCGCGATCGACATAGTCGTCGGCAATGACGGGGATCGTGCGATCGCAAAGCGGTAGTACGACCCGCTTGCCGACCAGCGCGCGATAGCGCTCGTCCTCGGGATGCACCATTACCGCGACGTCGCCGAGCATGGTCTCGGGACGGGTGGTGGCGACGGTCAGATGACCGCTGCCGTCTTCCAGCGGATAGCGAATGTGCCAAAGGTACCCGTCCTCTTCCTCGCTCTCCACTTCGAGGTCGGACACCGCGGTGAGCAGCACCGGATCCCAGTTGACCAGGCGCTTGCCGCGGTAGATGAGTCCCTGCTCGTAGAGGCGCACGAAGGTCTCGACCACGACGTGCGAAAGCTTCTCGTCCATGGTGAAGTACTCGCGGTCCCAGTCGCAGGAGTCGCCCAGGCGGCGCATCTGCGCCGTGATCGTCGAACCCGATTGCTGTTTCCACTCCCAGACTTTCTCGACGAACTTTTCGCGCCCGAGGTCGTGGCGCGATATCCCCTGTTGCTCGAGCTGCCGCTCGACGACAATCTGCGTCGCAATCCCTGCATGGTCGGTGCCCGGGAGCCACAGCGTGTTGTCGCCGCGCATGCGGTGATAGCGCGTCCACGCGTCCATGATCGTTTGATTGAAGGCGTGCCCCATGTGCAGCACACCGGTTACGTTCGGGGGCGGCAACTGGATGCAAAATGAGGGCCGCGAGCGGTCGGCGCCGGCGGCAAAAAGGCCGTCCGACTCCCAGCGGCCGTACCAGCGCTTTTCGACTTCAGCGGGGTCGAAGCTCTTCGCGAGTGTCATGGGCAAAAACAAGCGCGGCGCGCTGTTCCGCCCGGAACCGACGCGCCGCTGAAGTTGGAATGAGGTGAATTATAAAGGCTGCGGGGCACGCGGTCCCGCTCTAGCGCTTGCGCGCGCGCTTCTCTGGCGCGGCCGGGGGCGGAGGGGGGAAGCGTTCCGCAAGCGCGCGCGCAACCGATGCGGCGACGGCCGCGCGCACGATTTCCCGCATGGTTTCTCCCAGTTCGGTGCGCAAATAACCCAGGCTCTGCTCGATCGCCTGATGTACCGCAGACGAGAGGCGCTCCTCGATCACTCGGTCGAGATCTCCGCCCAATTGTTCCATGATCGTGCGCTGGAGTTCGTCGGCCAGCGCCTCGAGCGCATCGTGGCTTCCGATCTTCGCGGGCAGCGCACCCGTGCCCAGATCAACGATGTCGGTGAGTACCGGGACTTGGGCGGACGCGGAAGCCTGCGCATGGCGATGGCTGTCAAGCAGTGCATCGACGCGACTGAGCAGCGGGTCCGACTCGGGCGGGCGGCGTGCCTTGCTCAAGTTCGGTTCCCCTGTGTGGCGAGATCGTGACTTTCGATCGCGTAGCCCCGGTCGCGGTAGAACTTGTAGCGGGCGCGGCCGGCGTCGCGGTCTTGCGCATCGGTAGACACGATTTCCAGCAGTCTGTCGAAACGCGCGAAATGCGGAGGGGAATCCGCTGCAAGGTTGAGCAGCAGTTCGCAGCCGTCGGGAGTCTCGGTGTCCGAGGCAATCAGCACCGGGGTTTCGGCAACCAGCGCGTCGCCCGCGTGGCAGTGCGGCACGAAGCCGATCGCAGGCCAAGTCCACAGCATACGATCGATACTTTGCGCAATGTTGCTCTGCGGCGCGTAGATGAGCAGGCGCTTCCTGTGCTCCATCGCCTTGCCTGCGAGCCGGCAGGCCACCTGAAGCTTGTCACCAGCGTTGAAGTAGAAGTCGATGCTTGTCACGATCCACCGGACGGTCAGTCCTTCGCCGCGCCCGTGTGGCGAAGAACGAAACGAACAAGCAGCGGTACCGGCCGGCCGGTAGATCCCTTGTCGCGCCCGCTCTTCCACGCGGTTCCTGCGATATCGAGATGCGCCCAGCGCAGCTTCTTCGTGAAGCGCGATAGATAGCAGGCGGCGGTGACGCTGCCAGCCGGGCGCCCGCCGATGTTCGCCATGTCGGCGAAGTTGGAACGCAACTGTTCCTGGTAGTCCTCCCAGAGCGGCATCTGCCACGCGCGGTCCCAGCTGTCATCGCCCGCGGCGATGATTTCGTCGGCGAGCTTCTGGTCGTTGGCGAACAGTCCGCTTGCGACATGGCCGAGCGCGATGACACAGGCGCCGGTGAGCGTCGCGATATCGACCGTCACTTCGGGCTTGAAGCGCTCGACGTAGGTGAGCGCGTCGCACAGGATCAGGCGACCCTCGGCATCGGTATTGAGGATTTCGACGGTCTGGCCGGAGAGCGTGGTGACGACATCGCCAGGCTTGCTTGCCGCGCCGCCGGGCATGTTCTCGCAGGCGGGAATGACGCCGATTACGTTCACCGGTGCTCGCATGCCGGCCAGCGCGCGCAACGCGCCGAATACGCTCGCCGCACCCGACATGTCGAATTTCATTTCATCCATTTCGGCACCGGGTTTGAGGGAGATTCCGCCGGTATCGAAGGTGATGCCCTTGCCGACGAGTACCATCGGCGCGCGACCCTTGCTTCCGCCCGAATAGCGCAGCACGATCAGCTTGGGCGGCAGGTGCGAACCCTTGGTGACCGACAGGAGCGCCCCCATGCCGAGCTTTTCCATGTCACGGCGTTCGAGGACCTCGATCCCGAGGCGGTACTGGCGCGCGAGCTTGCGCGCCTCGTCCGCGAGGTAGCCGGGCGTGCAGATATTGGAGGGAAGATTGCCCAGTGTGCGGGCGAGATCGACACCATCGGCGGTGGCGGCGGCTTCGTCGAGCACCTTGGCGGCGCGCAACATTCCGCTTGCCTCGGCGAAGGCGATGGTGACCGCGCCGAGCACGGAGGGCGAAGATTTCTTCTGCGTCTTCAGCTCGTCGAACCGATAGAAGGCGTCGCGCAATCCGAGAACGAGTTGGCGGATATTCCAGGTCGCAGGCCGTTTGCCGATCTTCGTTTCGGCGAGGAATATGGTGGCGTCCCGTGCGCCCGTGTCCTTCAGGGCATTGGCCGCGCCGCGCACCGCTTCGCGATAAGCGGTCTCGTTGAGATCAGCGGGCTCCCCCAAGCCAACAAGTAGTACGCGCTCGGCGGCGATGCCCGGAATGTCCCGCAATAAGAGCGTCGAACCGGGTTTGCACGAGAGGTCACCATGCGCGATTACCGCACGCAGTGCGCCGCTTGATGCCCGGTCGGCAATTCGGGCGGCATCGCCGAACACCCCACCGGCGCGCTTTGCATCACGCAGCACGCCAAGTACCAGGCAACCAGTCTTTACGCGCTCGGGCGAGAGGGCTTTTGTGCTAAATTTCATCGCTTCTCCATGAAGTTTCCAGCGATTGCGGCGATGAGCGCCGCCCGGGGAACGAATCCGGATGTCGGCTCCGGCCGGCGCAGATGATCGCATGTTTTGCGTCCAGCCGAGAAGGGCGTCATCCGGTCGGGAAGGGTGTTGACAAGGGAAAATGATCTTTTATCGATCTTTGCTGAGGGAATTCGCGGGCATGGCCGGCGCGGTGTTTCTCGCGCTTACCGCGATCGCCCTCACGACGCGTCTCGTGCGTCTGCTCGGGCGGGCTGCCGGTGGCAAGATTCCGACCGACGTGGTATTTGCATTTCTCGGGTTCTTTACCCTTAGCATGCTGCCGGTTCTGCTGTCGCTGACGCTTTTCGTGGCGGTGCTGTCGACGCTCACTCGCAGCTATCGCGATTCGGAGATGGTGGTGTGGTTCAGTTCCGGTCTGTCGCTTGTAGCGTGGTTGCGACCGGTCTTGACTTTCGCGCTGCCCATCGTGTTGGTGGTCGGTGGGCTTTCATTCCTCATCTCCCCTTGGGCATCGAAGAAGGCCGAGGAGTTCGACGCTCGAATCCAGGCCCGCGACGACGTTTCACGGATCAATCCCGGGGTGTTCGGCGAGTCCTCCGGCGGTGAGCGCGTATTTTTCGTCGAGTCGGTGTCGGGCGATCGCAATGCGGCGCAGAATGTCTTCGTTGAATCGATCCAGCACCAGAAAAGCGGGGTGATGGTGAGCGCGGCGGGGCGTGCCGAGACGGCGCCGAGCGGTGACAGATTCCTGGTGCTGGAAAAAGGCCGGCGTTACGACGGCAAGCCCGGAGAGGCGGATTTTCGCGTGATGGAGTTCGAGCGCTACGCAGCACGCATTGAGACGAAGGAGAGCGTGCGAAGCGGCGATACTTACCGTAATCTGTCGAGCGTGCCCACCGCGCGACTTCTCGGCAGCTCGAGTGCCGCGTATCAGGGTGAACTGGTGTGGCGCATAGGAATCCCGCTTTCAGCTCTGCTCCTCGCACTGCTGGCGATTCCCATGAGTTTCGTGAATCCGCGTGCCGGACGGTCAGCCAATTTGCTGCTTGCGCTGTTTGCTTACATGCTCTACTCGAACCTGTTGTCGATCGTGCAGGCGCGTGTGGCGCAAGGCAACCTCGATTTCGCGGTAGGGTGGTGGGTCGTGCATGCGGTCATGCTGGGTCTGCTCGTCGCGCTCTTTGCTATACGCATACGGTTGGTCAAGTGGCGGTTCTTCTAGTCACGGATTGGATCACGAGCGCCGCTCCGTGACTTCGGGTGTTCTACAGCGCTACCTGGCGCGACAGATCTATGCCGCGGTCGGGTTTACGTTGTTCGGATTTCTATGCCTGTTCGCGTTCTTCGACCTGGTCGGCGAACTCGGTGATTTGGGTCGCGGCGATTATCGTCTGCCGCAAATGGCGAGCTTCGTGCTGTTTTCCGCGCCGGCGCACGCGTACGAACTGCTTCCGGTGGTGGTCCTGATCGGTGTGCTGTATGTCATCGCACAGCTCGCAAACACTTCTGAATTTACGGTGATGCGGGGGGCGGGGCTGTCGCCGCGTATCGCCGCGGGCATACTGCTGAAGATCGGCATCGTATTCGTGCTTGCCACATTCGCGATCGGTGAGTGGGGCGCGCCGCTTGCCGAGCGCACGGCACAGAAGTTACGCATGCGTGCCCTTCATGGTCTGATAGGAGTCGATTTGCGCACCGGGTTGTGGTTCAAGGACGAGCGTGCCTTCATCAACGTGCGCGAGGCACAACAGGCGAGCGTGTTGCATGGCATGCGTATCTACGAGTTCGACAGTGAACAGCGTCTATTTCAACTGAGCGCCGCCGAGCAGGCCGAATATCGCGGCGACGGGTTGTGGGCGCTCAGCGACGTTGTTCAGACGCGCTTCACCTCGCAGGGGCCGCGCCGGGCGAAACACACCCGGGCGGAGTGGCGATCGAGCGTGACGCCGGAGATGCTGGAGGTCCTGATCGTCGTGCCCGATCAGATGTCGATCTGGGGCCTCTATCAGTATGCCGGGCATTTGGCGGCAAACCGGCAAGAGACCGGACGCTACGAGATCGCAATGTGGAAGAAGGTGTTTTATCCGTTCGCGACCCTGGTAATGATGGCGTTGGCGCTGCCATTTGCCTACGTCCATGCGCGTAGCGGAATGGTTGGCTTGAAAGTCTTTGTCGGCATCATGCTGGGTATCCTGTTTCACATGCTTAATGGGCTTTTTGCGCACGTCGCTTTGCTGCGTGACTGGCCGCCGGCGGCCGCCGCGGCATTGCCCAGCGCGTTGTTCCTCGGCGGTGCCGCGGGGATGATGTGGTGGGTGAACCGACGTTAGCGGAAGGAGGGCGTGCGTTCGATCACGCGCTGCGCACCAAGCGGGTGCCGGCCAGGCGATCGTGCAGAAACTGCCGGTCGCGGTCAACCAGCGCCCAGCCCAGGCCGATGCCGCACACCGCGAGCGAGGCAAATGACAGCCAGATGTTGTGGCGCGCGAAGGCCGCGGCAACCGCAAGCATAAATCCGCCCACGGTGAAGGTCGCGTACACGAAGCGCACGAGGGCGAGGCGGGGTGGAACACTCGCGTATCCGGGTGCGACCAATCGGATATGCCAAGCCTTCATGGCGAGAGTCTGGCCGCCCCGAGACCAGCACCAGATGAAATATCCTGCGAGCAGGACGACCAGTTGCAACTGTAGTAGATGTCGCAGCCAGCCGTCTACCTGCTGTCCGCCGCTCGCGAAGAAGAATGCCCAGGTGCCCGCAAAGGCGACCGCAAAAAGAAGCAGGCCCTCGTAGACCATACTGGCGAGGCGCCGCGCAATGCTCGGGGCCTCGCCCGCATGGGGGGCTGCGGTACCGTTCACTTGCCTGAATCGATGGACGGGGCGTCGCCTCGATCGGGGGGGGCGAGTCCCGCGGCGGGCGATTTCGGCGCAGCACCGGGCGCAGCACCGGGCGCAACATCTGGCTGCGTTGGCGGCGCGGACGCGTCGGTCTTGGGGGACTTTGCGTTGCGGGAAGCCTTGCGCTGCTGCGGCGGCAGGGCCTTGTACTCCTCCCAGTTCTTACGCAAATCCTTGCGCTTTTCCGGCGGAATCTTCTCGATCCTGCGGTAGCCATCGCGCGCCGCACGTCTTTGCTCCGGGGTCAGTTTGGCCCAGGCTTCCATGCGCATCTGCACACGACGTTGCGCTGTTGGGTTCATCTTGGGGTAGCGGTTGGCGATGCCGCGCCACTTGCGCTTGCGCGCGGGGTCGAGATTGTTCCAGTCCTCCGCGAGAGGCGCGAGGATTTCGCGCTCCTGGCTGGTCAGATCGGTCCAAACTGGATTTCGCTTTTGCTGCGGCTGTGCGGCGATAGCCGACACTGAGCCAAGCAGCAAGAGCATAGCCGCCAGCAGCGCGATGCGAAGCAGGACGGCTAGCCATACCGCGTAGGGGGGGGCGACCTGTCCCGCCGAATCGCGGCCTGACGCTAGCCCCGCCGTTTCAGCCACGCCTGGAAGTCCTTGTCGAGATAGGCGTCGATGGGTAGGTCGCCGGTTAGCAACAGGGCATCGACCTCCTCGACATCGACTGCGCGCTGCTTCTGCTGCCAGCTGTTGATCGCCAACAAACCAATGACGAGCACCGCCATCGGCAGCAGGAAACGCACCGATATCCCACTGAAGCCGCCTATATTACCGATTACATTGTCGGCCCAGGCATGGCCATACGCGGGCTCGAGCCTCTGGCGCTCGAGGGCGCGTTCACGCGCCGCGCGAAGACACTCGGCAGATTGAGGGTCCACGCGCATTCCCTCATTGAGAAGCTGCCGAACCTTGTTGCCAAATTGAAGTTCGTTCATCGTCGTTCGTACAATAATTCTATGGGCCTTGATATGTAAGCGATTACCGATTAAAGGGTGATTCCCCGCCCTTTGAGTGCAATCGCCAATGCGCGCGTGGCCCGGGAGCAGTGCGTCTTCACGCTGCCCTCCGAACAACCCATCACCTTGGCGGTTTCCGACACATCTAACTCCTCCCAGTAACGCATGAGGAAGGCTTCGCGTTGACGACTCGGCAGCTGGGACACGGCTTCCTCAATGATTTCAATTAGTTGAGACCTTTCCAAGGCGGCTGCCGGAGATTCGTCAGGATATGACCCGTCTGCCGGGCGCAAAGTTTCCAGGGGGTCGTGATCGTCGCGATCTTCATTGGTCGCCGAGAGCGAGGAAAACAGCATCATCCAAGTCGAACGAACCTTGTTGCGCCGGAAGTAATCGCGGATGCCGTTTTGCAAAATACGGTGAAATAGCATCGGCAACTCGACCAGGGGTCGATCACCATAGCGCTCCGACAGGCGCATCATCGTATCTTGCACGATATCGAGAGCGACCTCGCGGTCGCGGACGGCGAATACGGCTTGCTTGAAAGCACGTCGTTCGACTCCCTCGAGAAACGTGGATAACTCGCTAGGCGATGCCAGTTGGGATCCTTTTGCCGCGCGATGGCAGATTGGCCAATAGGGTGAAGGATGGTACCAAAACCTGTGCAGGCGGTGCGAGTTCAACCCTTGACCGCAGCGCAACAAATCTTTAATGTTCAACGTTTTCCGATCAATTTCAAGCACTGAGTGCGCGGCAGGATCTATGGATCGAGTCAAGGGGATGGAAGTTACCGGCGCGGAGATCCTCATGCGCTGTCTCCACGAGGAAGGCGTCGAGTACGTCTTCGGCTATCCCGGGGGCGCGGTGCTGATTATCTACGACGCACTTTTCAAGCAGGACAAGGTCAAGCACGTGCTCGTGCGCCACGAGCAGGGTGCGGCGCACGCCGCGGATGCCTATTCGCGCGCCTCGAACAAGATCGGCGTGTGTCTGGTGACCTCCGGGCCCGGGGTTACCAACGCTGTCACGGGAATCGCGACCGCGTACATGGACTCAATCCCGATGGTGGTCATCACAGGTCAGGTTCCGACGCATGCGATTGGCCTCGACGCATTCCAGGAAGTGGACACCGTGGGCATTACCCGTCCCTGCGTCAAGCACAACTTCCTAGTGAAGGATGTACGCGATCTCGCGACCACCATGAAGAAGGCGTTCTACCTTGCCAAGACCGGCCGCCCAGGCCCGGTTCTGGTGGACATTCCCAAGGATGTAACTGGCGCGACCTGTGAATTTCACTACCCTGATACCGTGCAGATGCGTTCCTACAACCCGGTGATCAAGGGGCATGCCGGGCAAATCAAGCGGGCGGCACAGTTGCTGCTCGAAGCGAAGCGACCTATGGTGTATTCGGGTGGGGGCGTCATTCTTTCCGACGCTGCGCCCCAGTTGAACGAGTTCGTCAGATCGATGGGTTTTCCCTGCACCAGTACCTTGATGGGGCTGGGCGGCTACCCAGGCACCGACCCGCTCTTCCTTGGAATGCTGGGGATGCACGGCACTTACGAAGCCAACATGGCGATGCAGCATTGCGACGTGCTGATAGCAGTTGGCGCGCGCTTCGACGACCGCGTGATCGGCAATCCGGCGCATTTCGCGCAGAATCCGCGCAAGATCATTCATGTCGACATCGATCCGTCATCGATATCCAAGCGCGTTCGGGTCGATGTGCCGATCGTTGGCCACGTTCCCGACGTGCTCGAAGAGTTGACCAAGCTCATGCGGCAGAGCGGCTCGCGACCAGAGTCGGCCGCACTCAAGGACTGGTGGTCGCAGATCGACCTGTGGCGTGGCAAGGACTGCCTGCGCTATGACCGAGCCTCGAAGATCATCAAGCCCCAGTTCGTGGTCGAGAAGCTTTATGAGGTGACCGGGGGCGAAGCCATCGTCACCTCGGACGTCGGCCAGCACCAGATGTGGGCGGCGCAGTTCTACAAGTTCGACAAGCCGCGGCGCTGGATCAATTCCGGCGGTCTGGGCACGATGGGCTTCGGACTTCCGGCGGCGATGGGTGCGCTGCTTGCCAATCCGGGTGCCACGGTCGCCTGCGTGACCGGCGAGTCATCGATCCAGATGTGTCTGCAGGAACTTTCCACCTGCAAGCAGTACCGGCTACCGATCAAGATCGTCAGTCTGAACAACCGCTACCTTGGCATGGTGCGCCAGTGGCAGGAATTCTTCCACGGCAACCGCTACAGCCAGTCCTACATGGACTCGCTGCCCGATTTCGTGAAATTGGCCGAGGGCTACGGCCACGTCGGCATGCGCATCGAAAACCCCGGGGATGTCGAGCCGGCCCTGCGCGAGGCGTTTGCCAGGAAGGATGATCTCGTGTTCCTGGACTTTATCACCGACCAGACCGAGAACGTCTATCCGATGGTACCGGGGGGCAAGGGGATTTCCGAGATGATTCTTGCCGAGGACCTCTGAGCGTATGCCGTCGATGAGCGAACGCCACATCATTTCCATCCTGGTCGAGAACGAAGCAGGCGCGCTGTCGCGCATTGCGGGGCTGTTTTCGGCGCGTGCCTACAACATCGAATCGCTTACGGTGGCGCCAACCGAGGATCCATCAATGTCGCGCATGACGATCGTCACCTCCGGCTCGGAGGATGTGATCGAGCAGATCACCAAGCAGCTGAACAAGCTGGTCGAGATCGTAAAGGTGGTCGATTTGTCGGAATCCGAGCACATCGAGCGCGAACTGATGCTGATCAAGGTTCGTGCCGGTTTGAAGGAGCGCGAGGACATGAAGCGCATGGCGGATATTTTTCGCGGGCGTGTGATCGACGTCTCGGACAACACCTATACCATCGAGTTGACGGGCGACGGTGCGAAGCTTGATGCTTTCATTCAGGCGCTCGATCAGGGAAGCATCGTCGAGACGGTGCGCTCAGGAGCTTCCGGCATTGGTCGCGGCAACCGGGTGCTACGCGTCTAGTTTCGTACTGCGGCACGCAATGTGCCGCGTATTTTCCAGGGAGCTTTCATGAAGGTTTTTTACGATAAGGACGCGGACCTCTCGCTCATCAAGGGCAAGAAGGTGACCATACTCGGCTACGGTTCGCAGGGCCATGCCCATTCGCTCAACCTGCATGACTCCGGCGTCAAGGTCATGGTGGGGCTGCGCAAGGGCGGAGCCTCGTGGGGCAAGGCGAAAAGCGCAGGGCTGAACGTCGCCGAGGTCTCCGATGCGGTGAAGGACGCCGACATCGTGATGATGTTGATGCCCGATGAGCATATTGGGGCGGTCTACAAGAACGAGGTCGAGGCGAATATTAAGCGTGGCGCATCGCTCGCCTTCGCGCATGGCTTCAATGTCCACTACGGCCAGGTCGACCCGCGCGAGGATCTCGACGTATGGATGGTGGCGCCCAAGGCGCCTGGCCATACCGTACGCTCGACCTACGCGGGCGGTGGCGGGGTGCCGATGTTGATCGCGATTCATCGCGATCAGTCGAAAAAGGCGCGCGATCTGGCGCTTTCCTATGCTTCGGCAATCGGCGGTGGCAAGGCCGGCGTGATCGAAACCAGCTTCAAGGAAGAAACCGAGACCGATCTCTTCGGCGAGCAGACCGTGCTGTGTGGCGGGGCCGTCGAACTGGTGAAGACCGGGTTCGAGGTGTTGGTGGAAGCCGGTTACGCGCCCGAGATGGCCTACTTCGAGTGCCTGCACGAATTGAAGCTGATCGTCGATCTCATGTACGAGGGCGGCATCGGCAACATGAACTACTCGATTTCGAACAACGCTGAATACGGCGAGTACGTCACCGGACCGAAGGTGGTGACCGAGGCGACCAAGCAGGCGATGCGCGAGGCGCTCGGGCGCATCCAGAGCGGCGAATACGCCAAGGACTTCATCCTCGAGAACCGCGCGGGTGCGCCGACGCTGCTCTCGCGTCGCCGCATGACCGCCGAGCACCCGATCGAGAAGGTCGGCGCCAAGCTGCGCGAGATGATGCCCTGGATCCGCAAGAACCGTCTCGTCGACACGTCGAAGAATTGAGCGCCTTGTCTGCACATCCTGTAATTGCGCGCGAGGGCTGGCCGTTCCTGGCGGGGTCGGTCGTGGCTGCGCTGTTGGCGGTGTTCCTGGTCGGCTGGGGATGGTCGGCGCCGTTGTGGCTGGTCGCGCTGTTCATCCTGCAGTTCTTCCGCGACCCGGTACGCACGATCACCGACGAGCCGCGCGCGGTGCTCGCGCCCGCCGACGGCCGCGTCGTCGCGGTCGAGAAGGCGCGCGATCCGTGGCTGGAGCGCGATGCGCTGAAGATCTCGGTGTTCATGAACGTGTTCAACGTGCATTCCAACCGCTCACCGGTCGAGGGCACGGTGAAACAACGCTGGTATCACGCAGGCAGCTTTTTCAACGCCGCGCTCGACAAGGCGTCCACCGAGAACGAGCGCAACGCGCTGTGGCTTCGCACGCGCGATGGCCAGGACATCAGTTGCGTGCAGATCGCCGGTCTTATCGCGCGGCGCATCCTGTGCTATGTCGAGGCGGGCGCCGAGCTTGCGAGCGGCGAGCGTTACGGATTCATCCGCTTCGGTTCGCGCGTCGACGTCTATCTTCCCCTCGACGCGCAGGCTGCGGTGGCGCTCGGCGAAAAGGTGACTTCCGGTGTGACGGTGCTCGCGAGGCTCGCGGCGCATGGCTGATCGTCCCACGCCGGCGACCGGGAGACCGCCACTCACGCTACGCCGGCGTGGCATCTATCTGCTGCCCAATCTGTTCACGACCGCGGCATTGTTCGCGGGATTCTTCGCCATCGTGCAGGCGATGAACGGCCGCTATGATGTCTCCGCGGTGGCGATTTTCGTCGCTGGGCTGCTTGACGGGCTCGATGGGCGGATCGCCCGGTTGACTCGCACACAGAGTGAATTCGGCGCCGAGTACGACAGCCTTTCCGATATGGTGTCCTTCGGCGCGGCGCCGGCGCTGGTGATGTACGAATGGGCGCTCAAGGGACTGGGGCGCTTCGGCTGGGTCGCCGCCTTCGTCTACTGCGCGGCCGCTGCGGTGCGCCTCGCGCGCTTCAACGTCAATATCGGCGTGGTCGACAAGCGCTACTTCCAGGGGTTGCCGAGCCCGGCCGCGGCGGCGCTTGTCGCAGGCTTCATCTGGATCGCGCGCGACAACAGGATGTCGCTCGATGCCTATCACCTGGACTGGGTGGCGGCCTTTGTCACGATCTATGCGGGTGTCACAATGGTTTCGAGCGTCCCGTTCTACAGTTTCAAGGATCTCAATTTCAGGAAGAGCGTCCCATTCTGGGTGTTCCTCGCCGTGGTGCTCGGCTTTGTTTTGGTGACCTTCGATCCGCCGATCGTGCTGTTCGGGCTATTTTGCGCATACGGCCTGTCGGGCTACCTGATGTGGGCGGTCGCTCGCTTGAGACGCGCGCGATCCTGAACGCTTGATCTGAAGCAATTCGCGTTGGCTGCGCATTGCCTAGGATGCGCGACATGCAGCGCCTAGAAGATTCAGGAAAACTCGTCATACCGCGCGGCTTTGCGCTGTTCGAACTCGGCTTTCGACCCTTCTATCTCGTTGCCGCGCTGTTTTCGGCACTCTCGGTGCTGGGGTGGGTGGCGATGCTGGAGGGCCGCATCGCGATGCCGCGATATCTCCCGGCGCTGCTATGGCATCAGCATGAGATGGTGTTCGGTTTTGCGTTGGCGGTGATAGCGGGGTTTCTGCTCACCGCCGGGCGCGCCTGGACCGGTTTGCCCACGCCGAGGGGGATCCCCCTTGCGTTGCTGGTTGCGTTGTGGATTGCTGCGCGCGTGGCGCTGCTGGTCGCGCCGGCGCCGCTCGCGGCGACGGTCGATGCGGCGTTTCCCTTCGTGCTTGCCGCGGTCATGGCATGGGTCATCGTTCGATCGCGAAACACGCGCAACTATTTCATCATCGCGCTGCTCGTGGCGCTCGGTGCGGCGAATATCGTGTTTCACCTTGCCGCGGCGGGAATCGTGGACGTCGCGCCGCAGCGCGCGGTGAAATTCGCGCTGTATCTCGTGCTGACCCTCGTGGTGGTGATGGCCGGGCGGGTGGTTCCCGCGTTCACGGGCAATGCACTGCCGAAATTGAAGGTGTTGCGGCGGCCCCGGCTCGACGCAGCGAGTCTGGCGGTGACACTCATTGCCTTGGCGAGCGATCTTGTGGGTCTTGGCGCCGCTTTCGTCGCGCCGGCCGCGCTCGCCGCGGCGATCATGCATGCTCTGCGGCAGGCCGGATGGGGACCGCTTGCGACCTTGCGCATGCCGATCCTTTGGAGCCTGCACGCGGGCCATGCGTGGCTGCCGCTCGGATTCCTGCTGCTTGCACTGGCTTCGCTCGATCTCGTCGCGCCGGCAGTCGCATCGCACGTGTTCGCGCTGGGTGTGATTGGCGGCATGATCATCGCCATGATTACGCGCACCGCGCTCGGGCATACCGGCCGGGCGCTGATCGCGGGGCGCGCCGAGACCATCGCGTACGCGTTGGTGCATGTCGCGGTGTTCGCGCGCGTGCTTGCGGGAAGCGTTGCCGGAGGGCTCTATCTCCAGTGGATTAGCGCGTCCGCACTCGCGTGGTCGTTGGCATTCCTGCTCTACTTCGCGCTCTATGTACCCCGGCTCATCGGGCCACGGCTGGACGGCAAGGCGGGTTGAGCGCGGTCGACGGGCAGCAGGTCGACCACCCGCCAGATTGTGCTTGGAAGTTCCGGCTTGGTCCCGGAATTCGCGCCGAATCGTTGGGATATCGTACTGCTGCCGCTCGTCGTAGCCTGCCGGTTCGTCGTCGGTTGAGTGGGGGCGGGCAAATGGCGCAGCCGTACCAGCCGGGCGAGGCTTTGCGGGTCAGTCTGGCCACGACCGCTTTGCGCCGGGTGCCGAAGGACCTCCATGCGTTCGCGGATGTTTTCGGCCGGTCGGGCGATCGACATGATCGGCATGGACGGTTTCGAGTCTGCCTACCCGAAAGAGCTCTCCGGTGGCATGTGCCAGCGCGTCGGTTTCGCGCGCGCGCCGCGTAGCCGACTGTTGCGCGAACTGGAGGATTGCTTCACCGAAGACGAGGTGCAGCGGGTGCTCGATGTGATCAGCGATTGGGGCAGCGACGCGGAGATCTTCGCCTACGGTGCATGCGCCCGCATTTTCAGCCTGGAGAACCCGGGGGCGGAATAGGCGCAGACGCCGCCCGGGCCTGTAGCGCGCTCCTAGACCCGCGCGGCAGGCGATGTGAAGCGCCGCTCGGTGACACCTTTCGAGAGGCGATTCGAGGCAGGATGCGGAACGCTCGGATAACCAGACTTTGGATGGGTGCCGAGCGCCTGTTTCAGCCAGCGCGCCGCATAACCCGCGATTTCCTCCCATCCCGGCTCGCCGACCACCCAGTGCGCGTGGCGCGCGAATTCGCGATAGGTCGCTACGGCGCGGTACTTGTGCGCGACCTGTCGCACTACCGAGGCCGGCACGATCCTGTCCTCTGCGGCGGCGACCACGAGTACCGGGCAGGTGATCTTCGACTCATCGACCGAGGAAGCGCGGTGCGGGTCCAGAAACCAGTATCCGATTTCGCAGGCCGCACGCCCCGATTCGTGGACGAAGCGCGCATAGATGTCGCGTCGTTCGGCCGGCGGAACACGGTGCAGCATGGAATACACTGCCTCGTTGAAGGTCTGGCGCATCGGGCGCTGCCAGAATCTCCAGCGCGTCTGCACGCTCCAGAAACTGCGCACGACCGATGGTGTCAGCGCGAGAATCCCGGCGGGCGAGGCGGGAGTGAGCAGCACCAGTGCCCGCGCGAGTCCGCGCGCGCCGAGCATTTGCGCGAGCAGCCCGCCCATCGAGTGGCCCATCAGGATCGGTTTCTCGTCGAGGCGTTCGATTTCACGCTCGAGTGCGGAGGCGTAATCGAGCAGACTTGCGGTCCCCAGGTTGGCATCGGGCTCGGCAGCGGGAGCCTGGTCGTGATAGGGCAGTGTGGTCGCGATACAGCGGTAGCCCTCGGCCTCGAGGAAGCGCTGGTAGTTCGACCAGTACGCCCCGGTGCCCCACATGCCGTGAATCAAGTAGACGGTCTTGCTCATCGCGCGCCGCGTTCAGAATAGGAAGTGAGATCGGTTCGGCAGAGGGACTCAGGCTTCGATGGCACGCTCGATATCCGTGAACCAGAACGTCGGCAAGGTCCGGCCGGTGGATTTGATCCAGACCTTGAAGTCATTGCGGAACAGGAATTCATGACGCAGGAATTCGTGAGATGGCGAGGCGGCCTGACGCGTCACCGCGAGCAGGTGTTCGAGGGCCTCGATCCGCAGCTGCACGGGTGGCGTGGTCGGTATGGCGCAGTATCCGATATAAGGATAACCGGACGGCGACTGCCCGGCAAGGAACCAGCACGGGTCCGCGCTCTCGATTCGGAGGGCCTCAACGATCACCCCGCGCGCGAGCGCTCGGGCAACCGAGGTCTCGTCTTCGGCGCGTTCACGCGACCAGAGGACCACCACATCCCAGAACTTGTACGATTCGACGAACTGCATCTGCGCCATCAGGAGAATTTCTGCGGTGCCGGTTTGGCCTTCGCGCCGCCTGTCCTTTCCCCAACGATTAGACAGCCTCGCGGCGCGCGGCGCCATCAGCCATTCGGACGAGTGCGGGTCCGGAACGGAAGCGACCGCGATCGATGGCACTGCAAGAATGCCCGCTTGGCGCGGCGTTACCCCGTCGACGCGGTGTGTTCCATGCCCTCAGCGCAACGCCGCCAGAACTTCCTCGGCGAGCGCGAGACTCGCGGTCAGCCCCGGCGATTCGATGCCGAACAGGTGCACGAGCCCCGGAATGCCGTGCGCCGACGGGCCCTGAATCTCGAAGTCGGTGGCGGGCTCGCCCGGACCCGAAGTCTTCGGACGAATGCCGGCGTAGCCCGGCGCAAGGGCGCCATCGCGAAGTCCGGGCCAGTAGCACCGGATCGCGGCGTAGAAGCGCTCGGCGCGGCGCGGGTCGACTTCGTAGCCGATTCGCTCGACCCATTCGACGTCCGGGCCAAAGCGTGCCTGACCGGCCAGATCGAGGGTGAGGTGAACGCCCAGTCCGCCGGGCTCGGGCACCGGGTAGACCAGGCGTGTGAAGGGAGCGCGTCCCGCCAGCGCATAGTAGTTGCCCTTGGCGTAATACTCCTTGGGCGCGCGCTGATCGGGATAGCCGTCGATCTGTCGGGCGAGGCTCGGTGCGGTGAGACCTGCACTGTTCACCACGCAGCGCGCCGCAATACGCGTGGGCTCGGCTCCACCGATCTCGATCTCGATCGTACCGTCGTCGCGCAGCGCGCCGCGCAGCACCGGGCTGCGCAACGCGAGCATTGCGGCGTGATCCTCGGCTTCGCCGAGGTAGGCGAGCATCAGCGCGTGGCTGTCGATGATTCCGGTGGACGGTGAATGCAACGCCGCGACGCAGGCGAGCTGGGGTTCCATCGCCAGCGCCTGCGACGCGGGAACCCAGTCGACGTCGGGCACGCCGTTGCCGTGCGCCCCGGCACGTATTGCATCGAGATCCGCGATCTGCGCGGAATCGGTGGCGACGATCAGCTTGCCGCAGCGGCGATGCGGAATGTCGTGCTTGGTACAGTACTCATAGAGCAGCACGCGACCCCGCACGCAGGTGCGTGCTTTGAGCGAATCCCGAGGATAGTAGATTCCGGCATGGATCACCTCGGAGTTGCGGGAGCTCGTGTGCAGGCCGATCGCATCCTCGGCTTCCAGAATGACAACTTCGCGTCCCTGCAGCGCGAGCGCACGCGCGACCGCGAGACCCACCACGCCGGCGCCGATCACGACGCAATCGACGGATTCCATGCTAACGGGGCCTTGCCGCGAGGGGCCGGTACAGCCGGCGTTCCGCGAGCACCGAGCAGATCGCGGAGGCGGCAATAACCCATATCATTGGCCGGGCTGTACCATCGAAGACCGCGCCGAGCCCGGCGCCGACCGCGGCACCGAAGGCGAACTGGATCGCACCGATGAGCGAAGAGGCGCTTCCGGCGGCATGCGGAAAGGGCGAAAGCGCCGCGGCGGTTGCGTGCGGCACGATGAAGCTGGTCGCGAACATATACAACAACATCGGTCCGACCACCGCGCTCCAGTGGCGAATTCCAGCGAGATCGAGCAGTGTCATGACGAGGGCGGCGAACAGGGCCAGACGCGTCCCTTTGCGCAGCATTGCCGGGATGCCGCGTCCCATGACGACGCGGCTGCTCGCCCAGGCGCCGCTGATCTGACCGAGCATCGATAACGAAAACAGCAGGGCATAGTGCGCGGGGGTCACTCCGATGCCGCGCACCAATGCGAACGCCGAGTGGGTCACCCATGCCATGATGCCGGTCTGCGCGGCGAGCATGACGACATAGGGTGCGACGAAGCGCCGATCGGCGAGCAGGCTGCCGAACACGGCGGCGATGCGGCGCGCGGGCGGCGGCGCACGGTCGGCCGGCGCGGTTTCCGGCAGACCGCGCGATACCGCGATCAGCACCGCGGCGGCGACCAGCGCGTGCAAAACGAAGGCGGCACGCCAGCCGAAGGCCATGAGCAGCTGACTACCGATGAGCGGCGCCGCGATCGGCATGATGCTGAAGATCACCAACACGCGTGCAAGGAGTTGCGCCGCGTGCTCGTGGGCATACAGGTCGCGCACCACGGTGCGTGTGAGCACCGGGCCGCAGGACACCGCAAACCCCTGCGCGAAGCGCAACGCGGTCAGCGAGGCAAACCCCGGCGCTGCGGCGCTCGCCGCGCTGGAGACAAGGAACAGCGCGAGTCCCGCGAGGATCGCCGGGCGGCGGCCGATCCGGTCGGAGACGGGACCCCAGACGAGCTGCCCGATCGCAACGCCGCCAAACACTGCGGTCAGGGTAAATTGCGCGGCGCCGGGTCCCCCGCCCAGAGCCTGGGCCAAATCGGGCAGCGCGGGAAGCGTGCTGTCGATCGCGAGCGACGAGATCGCGAGCAGCGCGCCGAGTAAAGCGGTCAGTCGGAATGAGTCTGGGGCGGGCGGCATCGGGGGCGGCGCAGTTTAACAGACCCCGGTCGCGACGGCGCCGCGGCGCGTCGTAGAATAGGCGGACGCATGACACCGGGCACTCCCTCACGCCGCTGGCAGTTCTGGATCGACCGCGGCGGTACCTTCACCGACATCGTCGCGCGCCGCCCCGACGGAGTGCTCGAGACGCGCAAACTGCTCTCGGAGAATCCCCAGAGCCACCGCGACGCCGCGCTGGCGGGAATTCGCGAGTTCCTGGGCATCGCGCCCGAGGCACCGATTCCCGTCGAACGGATCGAAGTGGTGAGGATGGGCACCACGATCGCAACCAATGCCCTGCTCGAGCGCAAGGGCGAACCGATGTTGCTGTGCATTACGCGCGGGTTTCGTGACGCACTGCGCATCGCCTACCAGAACCGGCCGCGCATCTTCGACCGCCATATCGTGCTGCCGGAGATGCTCTACGACCGCGTCATCGAGGTCGACGAGCGGGTCGGCGCGCACGGCGATGTGCTGTTGCCGCTCGACGAAGCGGGCGCGCGCGCCGCGTTGCGGGCGGCGCGCGACGAGGGCTTGCGCTCGGTCGCGATCGTGCTGATGCACGGCTACCGCTATACCGCGCACGAGGCGCGGATCGCGCAAATCGCGCTCGAGGAGGGGTACGCACAGATCTCGGTGTCGCACCGCGTCAGCCCGCTCATGAAGCTGGTCGGTCGCGGCGATACCACGGTGGTCGATGCCTATCTATCACCGGTTCTGCGGCGCTACGTGGATCGGATCGCCGCGGAACTCAAAGGAGTGCGGTTGTTGTTCATGCAGTCGAACGGTGGGCTCGCCGAAGCGCGCCGCTTCCAGGGTAAGGACTCGATCCTCTCCGGTCCGGCGGGCGGAATCGTCGGCGCGGCATACAGCGCGCGCAGGGCGGGTTTCGACCGGATCATAGGGTTCGACATGGGCGGAACCTCGACCGACGTGTCGCACTTTGCCGGGGAATTTGAGCGCGAATTCGAGACACTGGTTGCGGGCGTGCGGATGCGGGCGCCGATGCTGGGCATTCATACCGTGGCAGCGGGCGGAGGATCGATCCTGCGCTTCGATGGCGCCCGCTATCGCGTCGGCCCCGAGTCGGCGGGCGCCGATCCGGGGCCAGCCTGCTATCGGCGCGGCGGGCCGCTTACCGTCACGGACGCCAACGTGCTGCTCGGCAAGATCCAGCCCGATTGGTTTCCGCGCTTGTTCGGCGCGCATGGCGGGCAGCCGCTCGATGCGGAGCTCGTGCGCGTGCGTTTCAGCGAGCTTTCCGACGAGATCGATCGCGCGAGCGGCAGCGCCCGCTTGCCAGAGGAAGTCGCCGAGGGATTTATTCGCGTCGCCGTCGCCAACATGGCCAATGCGATCAAGCACATCTCGATGCAGCGCGGACGCGATATCACCGAGTACACGCTCAACTGTTTCGGCGGGGCGGCGGGTCAGCACGCATGCCTGGTCGCCGACGCACTTGCCATGACGCGGGTGTTCATCCATCCTTTCGCGGGCGTGCTTTCCGCTTACGGAATGGGGGTCGCCGAGCAGACGGTGTTGCGGGAGAAGTCCGTCGAGGCGCCGCTTGCCGAGCATCTGATCGCGACACTCGAGACAACTCTGGCGGCGCTTGCGTACGAGGCGCGCAAGGAACTGATGCGGCAGGGAATGGCGTCGGCGCGGATTGCCGTCCAGCAGCGGGTACATCTCAAGTACGACGGTACCGACACCGCGCTGATCGTCCCGGCGGCTGCATTTTCCGAGATGACAGCGTCGTTCGAGAAGGCATACCGTGAGCGGTTTGCCTTCCTGATGCCTGAACGGCGTCTGATCGTCGAGGCGGTCTCGGTAGAGGTGCGGGGAGCCGAGGAAGAGGTGGCGGGAGAAGTCGGAGTGGATCTTCGCGATCGCCGCATTGGCGGCGGCGATGGAGCCGCGCTCGGAAATGCGACGGTCGGGAGAAGACTGCCGTCGCCCGCCGCGGTGGTGCGCATGTTCAGCGGCGGGGCGTGGCACGCAACCCCCCTTTACTTGCGCGCGGTGCTGACGCCGGGTGATGCGCTAGACGGACCGGCGATCATCTCTGAAAGCAACTCGACCACGGTCATTGAGCCGGGCTGGCGCGCAGGCGTCACGGAGCGCCGCGATCTGGTGCTCGAGCGGGTCCTGCCGCTGGCGCGCGAAACGGCGCTCGGTACCGGTGCAGATCCCGTGATGCTCGAGATCTTCAACAGCCTGTTCATGTCGGTTGCCGAGCAGATGGGGTTGCGCCTGCAAAGCACGGCGCATTCGGTCAATATCAAGGAGCGACTGGATTTCTCCTGTGCCGTGTTCGATGCCGATGGCAATCTGATTGCGAATGCTCCGCACATGCCGGTGCATCTGGGCTCGATGGGCGAGTCGATCCGTACGGTGATTCGTGGCAACGCAGGACGTATCCGTGCGGGCAATGTGTACATGCTGAACGCGCCGTACAACGGCGGAACGCACCTGCCCGATATCACCGTCGTCACGCCGGTGTTCGACGCGCGCGGCGAGGATCTGCTGTTCTACGTCGGCTCGCGCGGGCACCATGCGGACATTGGCGGTATCAGTCCCGGGTCGATGCCACCGGACTCGAAGACCGTCGACGAAGAGGGGGTGTTGATCGACAATTTTCTGCTCGTCGAGAGCGGCCGGCTGCGCGAGGCGGAAACTGTCGCGCTGCTGACTCGTGCACCCCACCCGGCGCGCAACGTGGCGCAGAATCTCGCCGATCTGCGCGCCCAGATTGCCGCGAACGAGAAGGGCGTGCAGGAACTGCGACGGATGGTCGGGCATTTCGGCATCGAGGCGGTGCGCGCTTACATGGGACATGTGCGCGCCAACGCCGAGCAGGCCGTGCGACGCAAGATCGGGGCGCTGAAGGACGGCGAGTTCGCATTGCCGCTCGACAACGGCGCGTTGATCCGCGTGCGGATCCGCATTGACATTGCGCGCCGGAGTGCGACCGTGGACTTCACTGGCACCTCGCCTCAGCTGTTGAACAATTTCAATGCTCCCAGGGCGGTGACGATGGCGGCGGTGTTGTATGTGTTTCGCACGCTGATCGACGAGGATATTCCGCTCAACGCGGGTTGTCTCGCGCCGCTGGAAGTGATCGTGCCACAGGGCTCGATGCTCAATCCGAGCTACCCGGCAGCGGTGGTGGCCGGCAATGTTGAGACCTCGCAGTGCGTCACCGATGCGCTCTACGGCGCGCTCGGCATGCTCGCCGCCTCCCAGGGAACGATGAACAACTTCACCTTCGGCAACGATCGTTATCAGTACTACGAGACGATCGCGGGGGGTGCCGGGGCCGGGCCGGGATTCGCGGGGGCGCACGCGGTGCAGACTCACATGACCAACTCCCGGTTGACCGATCCCGAGGTGCTGGAGTGGCGCTTTCCAGTGCTGCTGGAGAGCTTTGAGATCCGGCGCGGCTCGGGGGGGCAGGGGCGCTGGGCCGGCGGTGATGGGGTGCGGCGCCGCCTCAAGTTTCTGGAGCCGATGAGTGCGGCGATTCTGTCGGGGCGCCGGCGCACGGCGCCGCACGGTATGGCGGGAGGCGGGCCGGGTCAGCCCGGGCGCAACTACGTGCTGCGTCGGGACGGCAGTCGCGTCGACCTCGGCCCGATGGAGCGCATTCGGATGTCGGCCGGGGACGCGTTCGTGATCGAAACCCCAGGTGGCGGGGGGGTTGGCGAAAAAGGCTGAGAGTCGGTCCTATTCCGGTGCGCCCGCGCATGGATTTGTTCATGTGCGCGGCAAGCGCATCTGTTTATAATCCAGCGCTAGCTAGCGTACCAAAGCCCGAAGCAAGGCATTGCACGGCCCGACCCGACCCGTATTCGCCGCAACCGCACATAAGCGACGGAAGAATGAATTCGCGAGCAGTTTTCTCCAAGACCGGCAAAGGCGTTCAGGAAGCCAACGGCAGAACCAGCCTGCTGCAGCGTGGCGATCGCCTGGTACTGCAGGCGATCGACGGCCGTTCCACGGTTTCCGAATTGGCCGACCGTTTCGACAAGATCGCGGAGGCGCAATTCCACCAATTGATGGAGCGCCTGGAGAGCGAGGGGTTCATCCGCCTGGTCGAAACGCGTGGTGCTGCGCCTGCCGCAGGTGGGCGGGCGGCGGCACCCGTGTCGGGTGCTGCCACGGATAGCGGCGATTTGGACCTCGATTTCACCCAGGCTCCTCCGGCCTCTTCCGCACGACCGCCTGCTCCCCCGGTCGATCTGGCCGCGCGTGCGCGCGGCGAGGCGGAACGCCGTGCGCGCGAGCAGGCGGCCGCTGCGCAGAGGCTGCGCGAAGAGGCCGAAACGCGCGCACGAGCCGAACGCGAAGCCGCGCAGATCCGAGCGCAGGCCGAGCGCGAGGCAGCCGTGGCGCGGGCGCGTGCCGAGGCGGATGCGATTCGCATCAAGGCCGAGGCGGAGGCGCGAGTGCGCGCCGAAGTCGAGG
>Ga0224495_10000745_pt1 | contig 24830 bp, 21 predicted proteins | sample SF_Jul11_sed_USG_FD_168128 | JGI IMG/M metagenome (GOLD analysis project Ga0224495, IMG submission 168128) | Sediment microbial communities from San Francisco Bay, California, United States - SF_Jul11_sed_USGS_4_1 | ecosystem: Environmental > Aquatic > Marine > Sediment | place: USA: California...
CGTCACCGGCCGTGGTGCGCTTTCCTGCGCCATCGGGCGTGCTCCCTGGCGGCAGCGGGGCATGGCTCAGCGGCTTAGGATAGACCAGGCAGCGTGCATCGAAATGCAGGTAGGACCAGGCATGAAACAGTCCAAGCGGGAAGCGCGTGTACAGTGCCACGCGTCCGGTCGTCATCCAGCCGCGCTGAGTAGCCGGGACTCTCAAAATCACCTCGCTGTGGCCGTGTGCCGCCACATCAAACACTGTACTGTGGCCCTGCATGTCATGCAGGTTGATCCTGTAGCGCTCCAGACTGCTGTTGTTGTGGAAGTGAAAGACGAAGCACGCCGATTCAGTGGCGAACACCGGCTCGACATGGCCAGCGCGCACCTGAAGCTGTGCCATGTTGCGATAGGCATGCAGCATCGACATCACTGCCATCATCGCTAGCAGAAAGGTCAGCACATAACCGAGGCTCAGGTTGTAATTGATGTCGCCAAGCAACATCAGCACCAGCACGAAAGCCAGTGCGAAGCCCTGCCGGGTGGGAATGATGTAAATTCGTCTCTGGGTGAGTGTCACCGTGCCATCGTCGTGACGCTGGCGGCGCAAAGCCCAGGCGCGAAAAAGGTTTTTTAGATGGGCCAGCATATTGTCGGTCTTCCTCCCGCCTGACTTTTCTGAATCTCGGTCATCACGGTTTAGCAAGGCGCGTGCATGTTGACGGTTATGCCATGTCCGGGAAGTTGGTCGATAGCATCGGGAGAGGCTAGGGGATTGCCACTGCCTCCAGCAATTCACGCACCAGCGTATCACTGCTCTGTTTGGTGTATTCGCCGGCCGCTTGCAGGCGGTGGCTTACAACCCCGGGCAACACGGCTTGCACATCCTCCGGGATCACCGCGTCGCGTTCATCCAGCACTGCCCAGGCGCGCGCGGCAGAGACCAGAGCCAGGCCGGCGCGCGGCGACAGGCCATGGGTGTAGCGTGCCGATTCGCGGGTGTTGAGCAGGATGGCTTGCACATAATCGAGCAGCGCAGGCGAGACGAACACGGCCTTAACGCGTTTCTGCAGCTCGAGCAGCTCGCTGCTTTCCATTTGCGGGCTGAGTTGGGCGACGATTTCGCGCCGGTCCACGCCGGACAACAAGCCGCGCTCAGCGTGCGCGTCTGGATAACCCATCTGGATTCGCATCAGGAACCGGTCGAGTTGCGATTCCGGCAGCGGGAAGGTGCCAATCTGATAGGCAGGATTTTGCGTGGCGATGACAAAGAAAGGCGTGGGCAATTCGCGCGTGGTACCTTCGATGGTCACTTGCTGTTCCTCCATTGCTTCCAGCAACGCGCTTTGCGCTTTCGGGGTAGCACGATTTATTTCGTCGGCCAGTATCATTTGCGCGAATATCGGGCCGGGATGGAATTTGAACACGCCGCTGGCCTGCTCGCCGCTGGCGCGCTGGTAAACCGACACGCCGAGGATGTCCGCAGGCAGCAGATCGCTGGTGAACTGGATGCGCTGGAACTGAAGTCCCAGTATGCGTGCCAGCACGTGGGCCAACGTGGTCTTGCCGACACCAGGCAGGTCTTCGATGAGCAGATGGCCGCGAGCCAGCAGGCAGGTGATCGCGAGACGGATTTGCTGTGGCTTGCCGAGTATGATCTGTTCAGCCTGGGCGATGACGTTGTTCAGGTTTTGGCTCATGGGTGATGTTCGCATAATCTGTTATCTGGTTGCGAACAATAAGGTACCAGCACGGCTAGCACAATAGCGGCTTGTTGTGGCACACATTATCCCGGTTACGACGCCACGCATACGGCAGTCGGCCTCAAATGCGTTTGAGTATCGCCTGCTCAGAATCCGGGCCTCGAAGCCTCTAGCTTGTGCTGATCTGTGTAATTCAAAACGATCATAACCTCCGCGATGCAATGGTGGAGGATGTTGGAAATTTCAGTGTACCTTCTTGATATATGCCATGGATGTTCCCGGCATGACCCTTCGGGCTGTGGTGGTGGGTATATAAACAGCCGAGTTGTGCAAGCAAGTGGAGGGATAACTGAAGCCTGGTCTAATGCCAGCAAACAAATACGATGCTGAATTAACAGTGGCTGCCATGCATGTTTCTTACTTTAATGACCCGCCGTTGCTGACAGACTATGGGGTTGTACTCGCCGTCACCTTGGTGGTGGCCATGGCCATCAAGGAAACATCCGAATCGATGCTGTATTGCGAAACGCAGTCGTCGAGTCCGTTAGCCAAACAGGCGTAATTAATGCGATCATGCTCTATTCAGGGAAACGGAATTTAGATGAGTGGCGTCTGACAGGTTTACTGGGGGTCGACCACTGGCGGTATTATTCAATGAGAAACACCTGTCGCTTTTTCAGCCATGCCCTTTAGTTTTTTGCAAAATTGATCATCGGCATTATCCTCGTAAAAACAATCAACTCCTCGCTGCTCTTGATCGTTGACAGCTAGGGTGGGATTGGAAGATTTTGTTGAAGGCACTGCAGCTTGAGTTGCATGACTGGAATTCAGTCTGGCGATCTCGGTTTCTCTGGTCGATTCGTCAGCCTGCACTGGCAAAGTGGCCAGGACAGTTAACATTCCTAATGCTGCCATTAAATATATCTTCATATTGCGTCTCCTCATAATATAACTCCGGGCGATATGTGATCGCTTTTTCCAGTCAGTGAAGTCGAATGCGCTGATCTGGCGCCTCATAAAATTGAATTTTGGTCGGCGCTGGCAGGAGCAGACCAAAAAAACTTTATGCTCGCATGGTAAGTGAAGCGTTGGTGTCTGTATGTCCCCAAAACTGGGGACAAAAGACATGAATGAATTTATGGCAATATGTCTTATTCTCCTTATTTCCACAGAACAGGTTTGTGTACAGATTCCGTTGGTCTAATTGTTATGCAACCACAAAAAAACAATTCGCAAATCCGCGTTGCCATGGTGGAAGATGATGTCAACTTCCAGAACGCCTTGATGGTGGCTATCGAGACTGAGCCTGACATGACGCTGTTGGGCATGGTGGGCACTCGTGCGCAGGGTTTGCAGTTGCTCGAGCAGGCACCGGCCGATGTGTTGCTGGTGGACCTTGGATTGCCGGATGGATCCGGCATAGACGTGATTCGCGAGGCGCATGAGCGGTGGCCGACTTGCAACATTATGGTCAGCACCACGTTTGGCGACGAAGCGCATGTCCTGCAGTCTATCGAGTCCGGCGCAGCTGGCTATTTGCTCAAGGACAGTGCGCCTCAGAACATGGTGGCCGAAATCCGCAGCCTGCATGCCGGGGGCAGTCCCATCAGCCCGCAGATCGCGCGGCACATCCTGATGCGCTTTCGGGGCTCCTTACATTCCAGCGTGTCGGTTGTCGAGCACCGTGAACCTGCCAAGCCACGCGTCACACTGTCCGACAAGGAGCAGGATGTGCTGGAATACATAACCAGGGGATTTACTACACGTGAGATCGCCGCGCTGATGTCTGTTTCAAACCATACAGTTATCACCTTCGTGCGGCGTATCTACGCCAAGCTTGAAGTCCACTCCAAAACTGAAGCCGTGTATGAAGCGCGCAATCAAGGTTTTCTGCGCTAGCGCATGTGTGCTGATCCTGTCCCTGTGTTCCGGCCAGGCGATGGCGGCGGACAAGGTGCTGGATGTCCGCCAGCCCGGACAGGGTTCAGCTTCGTTGACCGAATACTTTGCTATCCTCGAAGATTCCAGCCAGGCACTGACTTTGGCCGATGTGCAAAAGCCGGATGTTGCCGGACGTTTTGTTACCGGGCAGCAACCTGCCGAGTCCCTGAATTATCGCCATACCCGCTCGGCTTACTGGCTGCGCCTGACGGTGCGCAACGCCTCCGGGCAGCCAGTCAGGCAGATGCTGGAAATCGGTTATTCCCTGCTTTCACACATTGAGCTGTATCAGCCGGCCGCGGATGGGCGCTATCAATCCGTGGTGACAGGTGCTGCAGAGACTTTCTCCACACGCCCCTACCCGAACCGTTTTTTTGTTTTCCCCCTGGTATTGCCGGCCAATTCCGAACAAGTGTTTTACCTGCGCATCCGGTCGACGATTACTATGCAGATTCCAGCCAGACTGTGGGAACCAGGAACTTTTGATGCCTGGGAGCTCGATGACTATGTCACCCAGGCTTGGTTTTTCGGCATGCTCACGGCGCTGATCCTGTTCAATTTCCTGGTCTTCATCGCTCTGCGGGATGGTGTCTATCTGTCGTATGTCATTTTTGCCATCGGTATGGCGCTTACCATTTTGGCAGGAAACGGCTGGGGCAAGGAATTCGTCTGGCCCGACACCACGGGGTGGTCGGACATTGCCGTCAGTGTTATTGGTGCATACGCGCAAGCGGCATGGTTGATGTTCATGCGGCGACTATTGGGCACGAGAGAGCTGATCCCGCGCCTGGACCGGCTGATCCAGGTTTTCATCGGCATCCACTTGCTATTCTCGGTTGGGTTTGCCGTTTCGATCCAGACCTTCACCGTGCCATCCGCCCGATTTGTTGTTGCGACGATGGTGTTGATTCTGTTCGTGGGCCTCTACTGTGCACTAGTCAGGAAACAGCGAATGGCCGGGTACTTTGTGATGGCTACTTCCCTGTGGATTTTCGGAAACGTCGTGGTTGGACTGAGAGGCTACGGATTGCTGCCAGCCAACTCTTTCACCATGAACGGTTGGCAGATTGGTTCGGTTTCTGAAATGCTGCTGCTGGCTTTTGCATTGGCGTATCGTTTCAACCTGATTCGTCACAAGGCAGACGAGGACGTAAGACTGGTTAATGCAAGCCTGGCAGAGCGCCTGCGCGAGCGCGAAGCCGAGTTGACCCGAAGCCACCAGCTCCTGCGCGAGGTCGAAAAGCGCCAGACCCTGAGCCAGGAGCGGCAACGCCTGATGCAGGACATGCACGATGGCATGGGCTCGACATTGACCAGTGCATTGCGGATGGTGGAGCGAGGCCAGCTGGATGAGGCCAAAATGAAGCTCGTGCTCCAGGGATGTATCGACGACCTCAAGCTGGCGATCGATTCGATGGAACCGCTGGATGCCGATTTGCTGCTATTGCTGGCGACTTTGCGATTCCGGCTTGGGCCAAGCCTGGAGTCATCCGGAATCGCCTTGCGCTGGGAAGTTAAAACCATTCCGGCTCTCGATTGGATAGACCCCAAAAACGCGCTGCATATTTTACGCATTTTGCAGGAGGCGTTTACCAATATCATCAAGCACACCCGTGCTACGGAAATCCGCGTCTCTACGGATGTGGAGAACGATTATGCAGTGGTGACCATCGCGGACAACGGAAAAGGTTTTGATGTTGAGCGCGCGCTCAAAAACGGAGGAAGGGGGCTGTCCAATCAGATGCGCCGCGCTAAATCGATCGGCGCTGAAATAAAATTGGACTCGGGCGAAGCGGGTACGCGTTTTACTTTGCGGTTGCCGATAAAACGCTCGCCGGAAATAGAGTGACTTGGCACAATATTATCCGGCTAGCAAAAAGCTTCTTGCAGCTCATACTGCGTACCGGTCTACAGCAGGATCGCGGCAACCACCTTTCGTCCCTCGGCAACCAGAATGTTATAGGTGCGGCATGCGGCAGGGGTGTCCATGCATTCTACGCCTACACCCGCCTCGGTCAATGAACGGTACATGCGTGGATGGGGAAAACGCTGGCCGGAGCCGGTGCCGAGCAGCAAAACATCGGGCTTGAGAGGAAGGAAATAATCAAAATGAGCTTCACTCAATGCCTCGAAATCTGCGACAGCCCAGTCGCTGCGAACTTCCCCGGCCATCACGGCGATGCTATGGCCATAGCGTTCGCCGTTGACCATGACATGATCCTTGCCGTGGGCAGTGAATAGCTTGGTTTCGCCGAGATTGGCCAGATGCAATTTCAATATGTCCCCGCAATCCGGGATGTGGGAATGAGGCGAGTTTAGAGCCTCATGACAAGCCGCGTCAAACCGGCAAGGCGTGTCCGACTAAGCAGTGCGGGCTGTGCGAGAGTCCAGCAGCACGGTCGCTTCGGTAGCGGGCACCGGCTTGCTGAAAAGGTATCCCTGCCCGTACTGGCAGCCCAGTTTTTTCAGGCATTCTAGTTGCTTGGAGGTTTCGATACCTTCTGCAACAACTTTCAGGTTCAGCGATTTGGCAAGGCCGATGATAGCGGTCACAACGGCGAGAGCATTCTTGTCGCCGGGCAACTTGGCGGTAAAGCTCTGGTCGATTTTTATTTTGCTGATCGGGAAGCTGGTTATATAACTCAGTGAGGAATAGCCGGTTCCAAAATCATCAATGGATACGCCCATACCCTGCTCAATCAGTAAACTCAGCAAATCCAGGCTGTCTATCGAGCTGTCCATCAGTAGCGATTCCGTGATTTCCATTTCAAAATTCCGAGGATGGAGGTTCACGTTCCTCAAAGCCTCGATTATTTCTGAAGCAAGGTCATTTTGCTTGAATTGTCTGGAAGAAAAATTGACCGACGTGAAGGCCAATCCGTATCGTTCGACCCAATCCACAGTCTGGGCTGCTGCTGTATTGAGAATGAAATTGCCGATATCGATGATCAACCCGATTTCTTCCGCCAAGGGAATGAACTCGTCAGGGCGCACTACTATTCCATCCTCTCTTATCCAGCGTGCCAGTGCCTCGAAACCGACGATCTTCTCTTTGGTGATCTCCACGATGGGCTGGTAATAGACAACGATCTCGTTGCGTTCCAGGGAACGCCGCAACGATGTCTCTATATTGATGCGATTTTGTTGCGTGCGTGACAGTTCATCCTTGTAAAACTGGTAATTATTTTTGCCCAGGTTCTTTGCTAGGTACATCGCGCTGTCTGCCTGCCGCTTCAGGTTTTCACTGTTTGTTCCATTGGCAGGGCAGATCGATATGCCGATCGATGCGCCGATAAATACTTCGCGGCCCTCCAGAGAAAAAGGAGATTTCATGGCAGCAAGTATCTTTTCTGCCACCTCCTTGATTTGCGAACTATCGGAAAAATCGCTCATGATGACAGCGAACTCGTCTCCTCCCAGGCGCGCGACAAAGTCTCCCTGGCGCAATGATTTGCGCATGCGCTCTGCGATCCTGGACAGCAGCAGGTCGCCGAGATGATGCCCGAATGTATCGTTTACATATTTGAAGTTGTCCAGGTCGATGTACATCAGGGCGAATTTTTCAAGGTCATACTTGAAGTTGAGCAAAACCCTGGCGATCTGATTATCGAACGAGTGGCGGTTGGGCAGATTGGTGACAGGGTCGACATGGGCGATCTCGGACAGCTTTTCTTCGATATGGCGGCGTTCGTTCAGCTCGATCTGCAGGGAATTCTCGCGGCGCGATAATTTTTCGACCATATCATTGAATACGGCGGACATTTCCCCGATCTCGTCGCGGCTGGAAATGTTTGCACGTACGGAAAGATCACCTTCTCCGCCGACTTTTCGCATGGCATCGGTCAAATCGAGCAAAGGCTTGGTAATTATTTCCTGAATTTTGGTGAGCAGCGTCGAAACCACTGCCAGGATGAGCAGCCCGCCGAGCAGCAAAATCACTATTTGTCTATAGAGCGCGCTGTAGGCATCCGACAGATCAAGATGCATAGTGACGGTGCCGATTTGCTCTCCGGGAGTGGCGCTCATAATCGGCATATGGAAACCCAGCAATGTTTGGCCGAGCCGCGGTATTTGCTCAAATCGTGCCGGATCGTACTTTTTTGGTAATTTGATCGGGTTGTTCGCGATGGCGTAGCTTATGAATAGTTGTCCCGATTTGTCGTATATCGTTGCCTGCACGACATCAGGGACCGAGCGTAAACTGTTGACTATATTTTGAGCAGTTTCGACATCATCGAACAGCAAGGACGAAACCATGTTCTCGCTAATCATGCTGGAAAGCATCGAAGCTTTCTGTTCATGTTCCTCCAGCAATGACCCTAACATGTAAAAGCTGAGGTTTATTGTGATCAGCAAAGTGATCAGTCCTACGATCAGCAGGTTGACAGCCTGCAGCTTTTTTCCGATGCTAAGATTAAGAAAATACTCGATCATGATGATTCAGTATACCTGAAGGGTGAATCCGGGCAGTATGGAGTTGGCCATCAGCACTGTTGTCTGCGACTGTGGCAGCGTCTGCCCATGCATGTCTTTGCGGACGACACGCGAGTAACTTCCAGTTGGAAGACAAAACGCATAATGCAGGCATCTTTTGATGATTTCATTAAAAAAGGATAATAAACCAGCGGGACTGTAGACGGTAGACTATTTGTGTTTGTTGAAGCCGCAACATCAAGAGTACCCGCTTTGTCGTCATGACCCGCGCTGATACTGTTTTCCTCGAGGTCAGCGATGCCGGCTATCAGGTGCAGGGTTGCTTTTTCGTATTCACCATGCTGGTGTGCCTTGCCACCAGGCCGCATGCGCGGCCATGCGGGGAAAATTAAAATCTTGCCTGATTTGCTGCGATTAGCCCGGACAGGTAAAATCCCGCCCTTTCGTGCCGTTTGCTATCGGCGCGATGCAATGAAGCGCCGCTGGGCTGAATGCCGGAATCGAGTAGAAAAAAAGTGAAACCAATACTGAAATCGTCCAAGCTGTCCAACGTCTGCTACGACATACGCGGCCCTGTGATGGAGCGCGCCAGGCAAATGGAGGAAGAAGGGCAGCGCATCATCAAGCTGAACATCGGCAACCTTGCGCCGTTCGGTTTCGAGGCGCCGGAGGAGATACAACAGGACGTGATCCTGAACCTGCCGAATTCGTCCGGCTATTCCGACTCCAAGGGTTTGTTCGCGGCGCGCAAGGCCATCATGCACTACTGTCAGTCCAAGAAGATCCTCGGCGTGGGTCTGGAAGACATCTATATCGGCAACGGCGCTTCGGAACTGATCGTGATGTCGATGCAGGGTTTGCTCAATACCGGCGACGAGGTGCTGATCCCCACCCCCGATTATCCGCTGTGGACCGCGGCGGTCACGCTGGCCGGCGGTACGCCGCGCCATTACCTGTGTAACGAGCAGAACGACTGGATGCCCGATCTTGCCGACATGCGCAGCAAGATCACGGCAAAAACGCGCGCCATCGTCATCATCAATCCGAACAACCCGACCGGCGCCCTTTATTCCGATGAATTGCTACGCGAAGTGGTGCAGATCGCTCGCGAGCATAACCTGATCATTTATGCCGACGAGATCTACGACAAGATGGTTTATGACGGCGCAACGCACACCGCGATCGCTTCGCTGGCCGATGACGTGTTGTTCGTGACGCTGAACGGATTGTCGAAAAATTACCGCGCCTGCGGCTACCGTGCCGGCTGGATGGTGGTTTCCGGGGAAAAGAAACACGCTCAGGATTACATAAACGGCCTGACCATCCTGGCCTCGATGCGCCTGTGCTCCAATGTTCCCGGCCAGTTCGCGATCCAGACCGCGCTGGGCGGTTACCAGAGCATCAACGATCTGGTCGCGCCGACCGGACGCTTGTGCAAACAGCGAGATCTTGCCTACCAACTGCTCACCGCGATTCCGGGCGTGACCTGCGTCAAGCCGAAGGCCGCGCTGTATCTGTTCCCGCGCTTCGACCCGAAGATCTATCCGATCAAGGATGACCAGAAATTCATCCTGGAACTGCTGGAAACGGAGAAGGTGCTGGTTGTGCAGGGCAGCGGCTTCAACTGGATACACCCGGATCACATCCGCGTGGTGTTTTTGCCCAATGCCGACGACCTGACCGAGGCGATCGGGCGCATCGCGCGGTTTCTCGAGCACTATCGCAAGCAACATGGCACATAAAATCGTGCACACTTTATATATCGGGATTTACTAATGATAACGAGCAAAGCGAGTTTCGGTGAAGGCCCACGTGAGCAAAGCGAACGTTACGCCGGAACCAAACCAATCAACGTGGGATTGTTGGGTATCGGCACGGTAGGCGGCGGTACTTTCACCGTGTTGCAACGCAATGCGGAAGAGATCGCCCGTCGCGCCGGCAGGCCGATACGCATCACCGTGGTGGCGGACAAGAATCAGGAACTGGCGAAAAAGGTCACCCAGGGCACTTGCCGCCTGACCGATGACGCGTTCTCCGTGGTTAGCGATCCGGAAGTGGATATCGTCATCGAATTGATCGGCGGCTACGGCGTGGCCAAGGAACTGGTGATGAAGGCGATCGCCAACGGCAAGCATGTGGTCACTGCCAACAAGGCGCTGCTGGCCACGCATGGCAACGAGATATTCAAGGCCGCGCAGGACCACGGCGTGATGGTCGCGTTCGAGGCGGCTGTGGCGGGCGGTATCCCTATCATCAAGGCGGTGCGCGAGGGATTGACCGCGAATCGCATCGAGTGGATCGCAGGCATCATCAACGGCACAACCAATTTCATCCTGTCCGAGATGCGCGACAAGGGTCTGAGCTTCGATACCGTGTTGAAAGAGGCGCAGCGACTGGGGTATGCCGAGGCCGACCCGACTTTCGATATCGAGGGCGTGGACGCGGCGCACAAGATCACCATTCTTGCTTCCCTAGCATTCGGTATCCCGATGCAGTTCGACAAGGCCTACATCGAGGGAATTTCAAAACTGGATGCGATCGACATCAAATATGCAGAACAACTCGGCTACCGCATCAAGCTGCTGGGCATCACCCGGCGCACGACGGAAGGCGTGGAACTTCGCGTGCACCCGACGCTGATACCTGCCAAGCGCCTGATCGCCAATGTGGAAGGCGCGATGAACGCGGTGCTGGTGCAGGCCGACGCGGTCGGTGCGACCATGTATTACGGCAAGGGTGCCGGCGCGGAACCGACCGCCAGCGCGGTGATCGCCGACCTGGTTGACGTCACGCGCATGCACACCGCCGACCCCGAGCATCGCGTGCCGCACCTGGCGTTCCAGCCGGATCAGATGGCCGACCTGAAGATACTTCCTATGGACGAGGTGGTCACCAGCTATTACCTGCGCCTGCGCGTGCAGGATCAGCCCGGCGTGCTTGCCGACATCACGCGCATCCTCGCTGATGAACACATCTCCATCGATGCGGTGATCCAGAAGGAGCCGGGCGAGGGCGAGACCCAGGCGGACCTGATCATGTTGACCCACCAGACCCGCGAGAAACGCATCAATGCGGCGATCAAGAAGATCGAGGCCTTGGGCGTGGTGGCAGGAAAGGTTACCAGGCTGAGGCTGGAAGAACTCGGGAAGTAGGATGGAACCGTATCGGGTCCTGTTCGACGAACTGCCTTGGCAGGACGGGATTCATGGTGTGCGTTTCAAGGCGTCTACTGACGGTTTGAGGCAGCTTCGCCTGTTGGAGCTCACATCCGAATTCGTCGAGCCCGACTGGTGCGAAAAAGGCCATGCTGGCCTTGTCCTGAAAGGGCAACTGGAAATCGATTTTCGCGGCCGGTTGCTGCACTATCCGGAAGGCTCTGCGATTTTAATTCCATCCGGCCCTTCAAGCGGTCATAAGGCACGTTCAGTAACGCCAACTGTTCTGCTATTCTTGGTTGAAGATATTTGAAACAACGCCCATAGCCATTTTCGCGGTTATGCCGGCTCTGAAAGAATATGATGAAATACATTTCCACACGAGGCAACGCGCCCGCGAAGACTTTCACCGAGATCCTGCTGGGTGGATTGGCCCCAGATGGAGGGTTATATCTGCCGGAAGAATATCCGCAGGTGACGCGCGCCGAGCTGGACGCGTGGCGCAAGCTGTCCTATGCGGATCTCGCGTACGCAGTGCTGTCGAAGTATGCCACCGACATTCCGGCAAACGATTTGCGCGTCATCATCAACCAGACCTATACCGCTCAGGTTTACAGCAACAGCCGTGCAGATTCCGATCCCAACCAGATCACCCCGCTGCGCACGCTGGAGCCGGGCTTGCATATCCTAGAGCTTTCCAACGGCCCGACACTCGCCTTCAAGGATATGGCGATGCAGTTGCTCGGCAACTTGTTCGAGTATGCGCTGGCCAGGCAGCATGAAGAATTGAACATCCTCGGTGCCACCTCGGGCGATACCGGCTCCGCCGCCGAATACGCTATGCGCGGCAAGCGCGGCATCCGCGTGTTCATGTTGTCGCCGAACGGCAAGATGTCCGCATTCCAGCGTGCGCAGATGTTTTCGCTGCAAGACCCGAACATTTTCAATATCGCCATCAACGGCATGTTCGACGATGCGCAGGACATGGTGAAGGCGGTATCCAACGACCATGCCTTCAAGGACAGATACAAGATCGGCACGGTCAACTCGATCAACTGGGCGCGCGTGTCGGCGCAGATCGTCTACTATTTCAAGGGATATTTTGCCGCGACGAAGTCGAACGACGAGCAAGTCGCGTTCTCGGTTCCGTCCGGCAACTTTGGAAACATCTGTGCCGGGCATATCGCCCGCATGATGGGTCTGCCGATCGGGCAGCTGATCCTCGCGACTAACGAGAACGACGTGCTGGACGAATTCTTCCGCACCGGCGCATACTGCCCGCGCGACACCAGACACACTTACGAGACCAGCAGCCCCTCGATGGACATCTCCAAGGCCAGCAATTTCGAGCGCTTCATGTTCGATCTTGTCGGGCGCGACGGCGCAAAGGTGCGCGAATTCTGGAGCAGGGTGGACCAGGGCGGATCGTTCGACATCAAGGGTACTGCCTATTGGGATGCATTGCCGGGATTCGATTTCAATTCAGGCAAGAGCACGCATCAGGATAGGCTCAAGACCATCCGCGAGGTGTGGGAAGAATATGGCGTGATGATCGACACTCACACTGCCGACGGAGTGAAAGTCGGCCTGGAGCAGCGCCGCCCCAACCTGCCGCTGGTCTGCATGGAGACTGCGTTGCCCGCCAAATTCGCCGAGACCATACAGGAAGCGCTGGATCGCGAACCCGAGCGTCCCGCTTCCATGGTGGGCATCGAGAAATTGCCGCAGCGCTGTGTTGAGATGGATGCGGACGTTGCGAAACTCAAGGCATTCATCACCGCGCATGTGCCGCAATAACTCGACCGTCATACCATCATTTAAGTGAGTGACGATGATCACCGCGTCGAGCGTTGCGGGCGAGCATGACCCCAACCCGCCGCTGGCCAATCTGAAGGTTGCGGCAGGGTTGATAATTTCTTTGGTTACCCAGAGTATGCGGTAATTCATGTTGCGCTGGATTTGATGGGGGCAGGATATGGCAAGCGAAACGACTGCACGGATGCAAGAATACGGTTCGATAAAGCTGCAACTTGCAGAGCAGCTGCGGGCAATTCTCCCTTCTGGCTCGGTGTTGACCGATGCCGAGGATCTCAAGCCATACGAACTGGACGGCCTGAGCGCCTACCGGCAGATGCCGATGATCGTCGCGATCCCGGAAACCGAGCAGCAGGCTAGCAAGATTCTTCAGGCATGCCATGCCGCCGGTGTGCCGGTGGTGGCGCGCGGCGCCGGTACCGGGTTGTCCGGAGGCGCCTTGCCTTTGGGAGATGGAGTGTTGTTGTCGATGGCGCGTTTTAAGAAGATCGTTCACATCGACCCGCTCGCCCGCATCGCGCGGGTGCAGAGCGGGGTGCGCAACCTGGCCATTTCCGAGGCAGCCGCGCAGTACGGGCTGTATTACGCGCCCGATCCTTCCAGCCAAATCGCCTGCACCATCGGCGGCAACGTGGCTGAAAATTCCGGCGGCGTGCATTGCCTGAAATATGGGTTGACGGTACACAACATCCTGCGCCTCAGGGTGTTGACCATCGAGGGTGAACTGCTGGAGATCGGAACGGAAGGACTGGACAGCGCCGGTTATGATCTGCTTGCACTGATGACCGGCAGCGAAGGCATGCTGGGCATCATTACCGAGATCACGGTTAAGCTGCTGCCCAGCGCCGAGCGCGCGCAAGTGGTGATGGCCGCCTACGATGATGTGAAAAAGGCGGGCGCTGCCGTAGGAGACATCATTGCCTCGGGCATCATTCCCGCCGGGCTGGAGATGATGGACCGGCTTGTGATCCGCGCGGCAGAGGATTTCGTGCATGCCGATTACCCGCTGGATGCGGAAGCGATATTGCTGTGTGAACTGGACGGCACCAACGAAGAGGTATCCGAGGAGATCATGCGCGTGCATGACATCCTGTTGAAGAGCGGCGCAACTTCGCTGCGAACCGCCAAGGATGATACAGAGCGTCTCAAGTTATGGGCAGGGCGCAAGGCAGCCTTCCCTGCGGTGGGGCGCATCTCGCCTGATTATTACTGTATCGACGGCACCATCCCGCGCAAGCAGCTTCCGCTGGTGCTGGCACGCATCCGGGAACTTTCGCATGAATTCGGATTGCGCGTTGCTAACGTGTTCCACGCCGGGGACGGCAATCTGCATCCGTTGATTTTGTATGATGGCAACAAGTCCGGCGAACTGGAGCGAACCGAGGAATTGGGCGGCAGGATACTCGAGCTGTGCGTGGAAGTAGGCGGCACGATCACCGGCGAGCATGGCGTCGGGGTAGAGAAGATCAACCAGATGTGCGTCCAGTTCAGGGAAAAGGAATTGACCATGTTTCACGGCATCAAGAAGGCATGGGACGAGGAAGGCTTGCTCAATCCCGGCAAGGCGGTGCCCACTCTGCAGCGCTGCGCCGAATTCGGCGCGATGCATGTGCATCATGGAGAGATGAAGTTTCCGGAATTGCCCAGATTCTAGGATGATGATGTTGCAGTATTGATGACTGACAAACTGGATCAAACAGATGAGACATTCAACGATAGCAATCGATGTTCGGCTTGGTGAAAAAAATAATCCTGAATCCATCGAATGGAAAGCCTCTGACTCGAGTGTAAAAGAGGCTCAGCAGGCGAAAGCCATGATGCTGGCGTTTTGGGATGGCAGCAAGAAGTCCGCATTGCATATAGACCTTTGGACCAGGGAGATGATGGTCGATGAAATGGCTGAGTTCTATTACCAGATGATGGTCACGATGGCAGACACCTTCAGTCGCGCCACCGGCCACAAGGAGTTCATCGAGCAGATGAAGAAATCTGCACATGATTTTTATGCGAAGTATGGCGAGTTGCGCAAAACCGGGACGAAAAAACCCGGGTAATGTTGATGAAGCAAGTTGGAGCACAGGGCACTTTGATGCAACAAATCATCGAACAATTTTCTGGCGCCATCCGCAAGGCTGCCGAACAGCGTCAGCCGCTGTGCATACGCGGATCGGGCAGCAAGGATTTTTATGGCGGGCCATTGAGCGGCAGTGAACTGGATGTGCAGCCCTGTCGCGGCATCGTTTCTTACGAACCCAAAGAGCTGGTGTTGACGGCACGTGCCGGGACGACACTGGTCGAGATCGAAGAATTGCTGTCGGAGAACGGCCAGATACTGCCGTTCGAGCCGCCGCATTTCGGCTCCGGTTCGACGCTCGGCGGTTGTATCGCCACCGGACTGTCAGGCCCGCGCCGCGCCTATCAGGGTTCGGCCAGAGACTTCGTGCTGGGAGTGAAGATGCTGGACGGGCGCGGCGACCTGCTGACGTTTGGCGGGCAGGTGATGAAGAACGTGGCCGGTTATGACGTCTCGCGCCTGCAGGTTGGCGCGATGGGAACATTGGGATTGCTGCTGGAAATCTCGCTCAAGGTATTGCCGCGTCCGTTTGCCGAGGTCACCTTGCGTTTCGATATGGATCAGGCGAAAGCTCTGGAGACGATGAACCGCTGGGCCGCGCAGCCGCTGCCGTTGTCTGCGAGCTGCCATCATGATCGCGCGCTGACGATACGCCTGTCGGGAGCGGTCAGTGCGGTGCGAGCCGCACAAGCCAGACTGGGTGGCGCTGTAGTCGATGAAGGCGCGGATTTCTGGCGTTGTCTTCGTGAACAGGAAGCAGAATTTTTCAAACCGGATTTACCCTTGTGGCGCCTGTCCTTGCCGTCAACCGCGCAGCCTGTGACCATTGCGGGAGAGCAACAGATCGAGTGGGGCGGCGCATTGCGCTGGTGCAAGACTCAGGCTGGCGCGCAAACAGTCCGTGCTGCTGCCATGGCGGCCGGCGGTCAGGCGACGCTTTTCCGGGGTGGAAACAAGGATGCGGGGGTATTCCACCCCTTGCCCGAGACGCTGATGAAAATACACAGGAAGTTGAAACTGACTTTCGATCCCCACGGCGTGTTCAATCAGGGCCGGATGTACGATTTCTAAAGCGAACCGTTAAGGCAGTTTGTTGCCAAGTCCTTCCTCCCTGTTAGTCGATCGCATTTTTCTCCGAGTGTGCCAAACCCCATGCGAGACCGATGCCTGCTGACCAGCCGTTAACACGACGAACCAGCGGGCTGTCACGGTTGGCTGCGCCGGCGAGCGAGTCGATTCGCATGAAGTAGAACGCCCGCACATCGGGTGCAAGAGATTGAGAAGCGAACAGGCCTGCGCGCAGCGCGATCAGTCCGGCTTTGGCAGTATAGCCGGGACGGTTGGAAGTGGCTTCAACGGGATCGATCCCATAGAAAGTGTCGGCAAGCCGGTAGTCGCCTATCAAAGCGCCCAGTGTTGTAGATATCGACCATCGATTGGATAAAAGTCTATCGTTCACCCACTGCGGCTCGAAAGCGATGCCGCGCGAACGAAATCCATTGCTTACATCGATCACCGTTCGCAACGGGAACTGCAGGCGAGTCTCGCTGCCTCGGGTAGACAGATCTCCTATTTTGATTTTCAGCCGCGGGCCGAATTCGATCATCGTGCCCAGATCGGACATGCCCTTTCGCGCAGGGATGTCGGCCGAGCGCGAACCCAATGATGCGGCGAATCCGATATCCATTTCGACGCGGGGAGTCTTCAACGCGCGCAATCCCACTACTCCCCGATCGGCGCGCAGGTACTTGCCGCGGTAGATTACATAAGGCAGGACCAGCGCCTGACCGGTACGGTCGGCGGCACCGGGGTAGGCGGGTTGGGTGTATCCCGCGCCGAACAAACCGGCTTCCCACAACGGCAGCCCGCGCGTCTTGCTGATATCCGGGGTCTGGACGGGTTCATCCTGTCCCATAACGGAAGTGGCCGCGAAACAGATACCTGCCAAACCGATCAGCACTGGATGTGGCATGCGAAAACGCTTTCCTGGTGTTTTCATCGGCTTAGCATTTCCATTGCCGGTTCGCTTGCGGACTGCGCGTCCACGGTAAATTTTTGCATTTCCTGGAGGTAAGACGAGATCAAGTTGCCGATATGCTCTTTTTGCCTGACTGTCAGCAGTCCATGGATCATCGCGATCATTTCGTCCGTACCTGTTTCGAATGATTGGATAGCGCGCTGCTGTTGCGGTGTCCTGGTTGCTTCGGGCGTGAGTATCCACGACGATAGGAATGATGCAATTTTTTCCGCGCCCGCATGGTCATTCAACAACGTGATCAACCTTGCCTGGTTCGCTTCGCGGTGTTGGATATAAGAGAGGCTTGCAACAGGGACTTTGCGGCTCGCTTCCGTGACCTTTTGCTTTTGCTCACCGCTCAGATCGCCTGCCAGCCATTCCAGAAAATTCAGGGCTCTTTCCGCTCGTTTATCCATGTTTTCAGTTTGACCGCCAGTGAGATAATCCTTCTTTTGCTTCGTTATCTGCTCGGCAAAGGTCAAAGACAGTTCTCGTATTTGCTGGTTGTCCAGCTCGCTCAACAGTTGGGCGGCAGGATTGATCGCCGGAACCATGGTATTTTTGTACAGGCTGGACAGTTGTTTTCTCAGCCGGGCGACTTCTTCCACTTTCAGTCGGCCGTCATATTGTGCTGCGCCATTCAGATTTTGCAGAAAGATGATGTATTCTGGCAGCGCTTTTGTGCGATGCCATTGCATATAATCGGAAACATCCTTTTGGATCGTGTTCTTTTGCCTAGAATTGAACGATGTGTAATCGTTGATTTTGTGCACCAGATACCAATCTGCGTTGCGGTAGACGAAACTGACAGTGCTGCAGCCGCCGATGAACAGCGCGAAAGCAAAAACGAAGAATAGTGATTTTTTCATGCCCAGCGGTTATAACAGAAATTCCCTGATCATCAAGCGGCATTGCCAGACACAGATTAGAATGATGATGTCCCGGCGGGCTGCACGATATGTCAGTGTTGCATGCGCACTGCTCATGCAACATGGGTCTGATCTGCAAGAAAAAGTTCCGGTCTGGTGAAATAAAATGCAAACAGATATAGAAGAATCCATCAGGGATACTCCCGAGGGCCGGGAAGCAGAAGAGATACTGCGAACCTGCACGCACTGCGGTTTCTGTCTTACCGCCTGCCCGACCTACCAGTTACTGGGCGACGAGCTGGACAGCCCGCGCGGGCGGATTTACCTGATGAAGCAAATGCTCGAGGGCGAGCCGGTTACCGGCAGGACCCAGCAACATCTGGACCGCTGCCTGACTTGTCGTTCCTGCGAGACGACCTGTCCTTCCGGTGTGCAATACGGTCATCTGGTCGACATCGGGCGCGGCATCGCGGAACGGAAAGTCGGGCGCAAGCCTATGCAGTCGCTGCAGCGTGCCGTATTGCGCAGCGTGCTGACCAGTCCCGCGATATTCGGCGGGTTGCTGAAGATGGGACAGTTCATGCGCCCGGCATTGCCGGCGGCATTGCAACGGACGGTCCCGCCTGTAAGGAACGCAACAGCATGGCCGCAAGTACATCATTCCCGATCCATGCTGGTGCTGGACGGATGCGTGCAACCCGCGCTGGAACCCAACATCAATGCAGCAGCGGCACGCCTTCTGGACAGACTGGGAATCACGTTGACGCGCGCCGCGAATGCCGGCTGCTGTGGAGCGGTGAGTTACCATCTCAATGCGCAACAAGAAGGCCTGGATCATATGCGGCGCAACATCGATGCGTGGCTGCCCCATCTCGACCAGGGAGCCGAAGCGATCGTGATGACCGCCAGCGGTTGCGGCGTGACCGTCAAGGAATACGGCCACCTGCTGAAACATGATTCCGACTATGCGGATAAGGCGGCAAGGATATCTGCCGCGACCAGGGACATTTCAGAAGTGTTGCTTGCCGAGAAAGTTGGTTTGCAGAAGTTGTTGCACAATAAAAATATACCCGATGCGCATTTTGAAAAAGTGGCTTTCCATTCGCCGTGCACGTTGCAGCACGGCCAGAAGATCACCGGCGTGATCGAGGAACTGCTGGCTTCTGCAGGATTCGAACTGATGCTTGTCCCTGACAGACATCTATGCTGCGGATCTGCGGGCACTTATTCGATCCTGCAAAGCGAACTTTCGCAACTGTTGTTGAAAAACAAGGTCAATGCCTTGCAGTCGGGCACTCCGGATTTGATCGCCACAGCCAACATCGGTTGCCTGATGCATCTCCAAAGCGGAGCAGCAGTGCCGGTCCGGCACTGGATCGAACTGCTGGACGAACGAGTTGAACACGGATCAATGGAGGGTGGATGAGCGAAGTCTGGAACCAGCGTTACGGAACGACGGAAGGATATCTGTTCGGCACGCTACCCAATGCTTTTCTGCTTTCGCAACAGCATTTGCTCAAGCCGGGCGCATACTGTCTTGCTGTGGCCGATGGTGAAGGCCGTAACGGCGTATGGCTTGCCGAACACGGCTTGCACGTGCTGTCGGTGGACAGTTCAACCGTGGCGTTGAACAAGGCCAGAAAGCTTGCCAGGCAGCGCGGTGTCGAGGTGGAATTCGAGCAGGCGGACTTGCTGCACTGGGACTGGGGCAAGCATCGCTTCGATGTCGTTGTGGCTATATTCATCCAGTTCGCTGCGCCCGAACAGCGCGTGCAGATGTTCCAAAACATCAGGCGCTGTCTCAAACCCGGTGGGCTGCTGTTGTTGCAGGGTTACACGCCGCGCCAACTTGAATATCGCACCGGCGGACCTTCACAGGCGGGAAACCTTTACACTGAAATGCTGTTGCGCGATATATTTTCCGACTGGGATATCCTGCACCTGCACGAGCATGACGACTTCATCAGCGAAGGCTCGGCACATCACGGCATGTCGGCGCTGATCGACATGGTGGCGCGTACGACTGATAACAAGAAAGAAGAACAATGAACATGAAACACCGTCATCACATCTTCAGGGCTACATTGCCGGTTTTGCTGCTGGCCGGAATCTCGTTCTGGCTGGCCGGCAACAGCGAGGCGGAGCAAACCGCAACTGCGGCAAGCCGACCCGCGCTGACGGTGCGAACCACTGCGTTGCGCGAGGACAAGTGGGCGCGCACGATAGCGGCGAACGGCAGTATCGTTCCATGGCAGGAAACCATCATCAGTGCCCAAGTGCAGGGATTGAGGATCGCCGAGGTGAAGGTCAGCATCGGCGATTATGTGCAGCGGGGCGATGTGCTGGTGACTCTCGACAACTTCATACGCACCGGCAACGGGACTGATGCTCCCCAGAGCCGCATTGTGGCCCCGGATTCTGGAATAATTTCTGCGGCTAATGCCAATGTGGGTTCCATGCCCCAATCCGGCACGGAGCTGTTCCGGCTGATCCGCAAGGGGCGCATGGAATGGCGCCCCGAGTTGACCGCCGAAGAATTGATGCTGTTGCGCAAGGGAATGTCTGCGGAAATCGAGCTGGGCGAAGGGCGCTTCATCAAGGGCACGGTGCGCGCGATCTCCCCATCGGTGAACATGCAGACGCGCTATGGCTACGCATTGGTCGCCTTGCCCGACAGCGATGGGATCGTAGCGGGAGCGTTTGCGCGTGGCACGTTCGATATCAGCGGCGGCAGGAAAACGCTGCATACATTGCCGCAGTCCGCGGTCATGCAGCGCGGCAGCATGGCTTATGTGCTGGTCGTGGGGGCGGACAACCGGGTGCATGAGCGGGCGGTGACGATCGGCCAGCGCAATGGCGATCGTGTGCAGATCAGGGAAGGACTGAAAGCGGATGAACCTGTAGTGGAAAGTGGCGGATCGTTTCTGACCGAAGGTGATGTCGTTCAGATCGTGAAGGGATAGTCGTGGCCATCAACGTCTCTTCCTGGTCCATCCGCAACCCGATCCCTGCGGTGCTTCTCTTCGGGATGCTTACCTTCTTCGGCGTGACAGCTTTCAAGGCCATGAAGATCCAGCAGTTCCCGGATATCGACTTGCCTACGGTCACGGTGGCTGCTTCGATGCCGGGGGCCTCGCCGGATCAGATGGAAACGGAAGTGGCGCGCAAGATCGAGAATGCGCTGGCCAGCGTACAGGGCTTGAAACACCTGTACACCCAGGTCAAGGACGGAAGCGCCATCATCTCGGCCGAATTCCGTCTGGAGCGGAATTCGCTTATGGCGCTGGAGGATGTGCGTTCCACCGTCTCGCGCATTCGCAGCGAATTGCCGCGCGAGATGCTTGATCCGGAGATCAACAAGGTCGAGCTGAGCGGCAAACCCATCCTGACCTATACCATCTCTGCGCCCGAAATGAGCGAGGAAGAACTGTCCTGGTTCGTGGACAACAAGGTAACAAAATTGCTGCTTGGCGTGAAGGGAGTTGGTGCGGTCAATCGTGTCGGCGGCGTTACCCGGCAGATCCGCGTCGAGCTCGATCCGATCCGGATGCTGGCCTTGAATGTCACCGCATCGGAGATATCCAGCCAGTTGCGCCAGATCCAGCAGGAAGCGCCGGGGGGACGCACCGATCTTGGCGGTATGGAACAATCCGTGCGCATGGTGGCGACCGTGCAAACCGCGGAGCAACTGGCACATATGGAAATCGGATTGCGCGATGGCCGGCATGTGCGTCTCGACCAGGTGGCGAATGTCAGCGACTCGATCGCCGAACGGCGATCTGCGGCCCTGCACGATGGCAAACAGGTGGTCGGCTTCGAGATCGTACGCTCGCTGGGTGCCGGCGATGTTGCGGTGGCTGACGGTGTCAAAGCCGCGCTGCAGGGTATGAAGCAAACCCATCCCCAGATTACCGTGGAACGGGTGTTCAACATGGTGGATCAGGTCTATGAGACCTACGTAGGTTCGATGGAGATGATCTTCGAAGGCGCGTTTCTTGCGGTGATCGTGGTGATATTCTTTTTGCGTAATACGCGCGCCACCATCGTTGCGGCGACGGCGCTTCCGCTGGCGGTGATCCCGACATTTGCGGCCATGTATCTGTTCGGCTTTACCATCAATGTCGTGACCCTGCTGGCGATGTCCCTGGTCGTCGGTGTACTGGTGGACGATGCGATCGTTGAGATCGAAAACATCATGCGCCATCTCGAAATGGGCAAGAAGCCCTATCAGGCGGCGATGGAGGCCGCCGACGAGATCGGTATGGCGGTGATAGCGACCACCTTCACGCTGGTGGCGGTGTTCCTGCCAACTGCTTTCATGAGCGGCATCCCCGGGAAATTCTTTGTGCAGTTCGGCTGGACGGCGGCTGTGGCAGTGATGTTTTCACTGGTGGTTGCGCGCTTGCTGACGCCGATGATGTCAGCCTATTTCCTGCGCCCCCGCGCAGAACATCCGACGCCAAAATGGATAGCGCTCTATCTCGTATGGGCGCAATGGTGCATGGCTCATCGCAAGACCACGCTGCTCGCAGCGGCAGTATTCTTTGTTGGTTCGTTTGTGCTGGCCAGCAGTTTGCCGACCGCATTCCAGCCGAAGGACAACCAGTCGCAGACCCAGGTCACGCTGACCCTGCCGCCGGGAACCAGATTCGAACAGACCTATGCGCTGGCCGAGCAGGCGCGCCATATCATCATGCAGAACCCGAATGTCACGCTGGTATATACCGCGATCGGCGGCGGAATGACGGGAGGCAATGCTTTCGAACCAACCGGGGCACCGGATGCGCGCAAGGCCACGCTCTCCATACAACTGAAGCCGCGGGAAGAACGGAAATTGCGCAAGCAGCAGATCGAAGGTGAATTGCGCGAAGCGATGACGGCACTGCCCGGCGCGCGCATCAAGATCGGGATGGGGGCCGGGGCCGACAAATACCAATTGGTACTGACCAGCGAGAACGGCAACTTGTTGAACGAATATGCGTTGAAAGTGGGCCAGGAGCTGCGCACCATCGAGGGCATCGGAAATGTGGTGTCGAATTCCAGCGTGTTGCGCCCGGAACTGGTGGTGCGACCTGATTTTGCGCGTGCTGCCGATCTGGGAGTCACTTCCAGCGAGATCGCCGAGACCCTGCGTGTGGCGACCAGAGGCGATTACGACCAGGAGCTGGCGAAACTCAACCTGCCTGATCGACAGATACCTATCATTGTCAAACTCCGTGACGATTCACGGCAGGATATTGAAATGCTTTCGCGTCTCGTGGTACCGGGAACACGCGGGCCGGTGATGTTGGGCAACGTCGCGACATTGAGTCTGGAGAGCGGTCCTGCTCAGATCGATCGCTATGACCGGCAGCGCAATGTCACTTTCGAGGTCGAGTTGGCCGGCCAGCCGTTGGGCAAGGTGCAGGCAGCCGTGCTGGCCTTACCTTCCATCAGGAACATGCCAACGGGTGTAGAGATGGCTCCGATCGGCGATGCCGAGATGATGATGGAACTGTTCGCAAGTTTCGGTCTCGCGATGTTCACCGGTGTGCTGTGCATCTATATCGTGCTGGTGCTGCTGTTCAAGGATTTCATGCAGCCTGCCACGATCCTGTGCGCGCTGGTGCTGTCCGTACCCGGCGCTTTCCTGGCATTGTTCCTTACCCGCACTGCGATCTCGATGCCATCGATGATCGGCCTGATCATGCTGATGGGGATCGCAACCAAGAACTCCATTCTGCTGGTGGAATACGCGATCGTCTCTCGCCGCGAGCGCGGCATGAACCGTGCAGATGCGCTGCTCGATGCGTGCAGAAAGCGCGTGCGGCCGATCGTGATGACTACGATGGCTATGGGTGCGGGCATGCTTCCGGTGGCGCTAGACTTGGGCTCTGGCGATGGCAGTTTCCGCTCGCCGATGGCTATCGTCGTGATAGGCGGGCTTATCACCTCGACCTTCCTCAGCCTGCTGGTGATACCGGTCGTGTTCACCTACGTGGACGATGTGATCGTGTGGTTCGGCAGAAAAGTCGGAAAGTACCGGCTTGCCCATGCCTGACACCTATAAGTAATTTCATCTGATGCATTGAACTATCATGTTCCGGCCGGCAGCTTCCGGGCTGACAATATAACTGAATGAATAGCTGTTTCGTGACACTACCGGGTGGTCGCGTTTGCTTTTCAATTTAAGTCACGGCAAGATGAACGGATGTTGACTCTTCTGAACTCTCATTTGCTGCCATGAGCCGTTTCACCCAAGTGCTTCTTGTAAGTCCAATGGATGACGGCAACACGTGGATCCTGATGCGCGATTTCGGGTATGAAGTAGGAGAAGAGGCTTCTGGTGACACCATAGAAGTCCCAATAGGCTTTATGACCGACTTTGCGTCTGTGCCATGGATCTTTCAATGGTGGATTCCAAAATGGGGCAAGTACGGCAATGCGGCGGTAATTCATGACTGGCTATATTGGAGCCAGAGCCGCCCAAGGAGAGCATCTGACTTGATTTTGCTGGAAGCCATGGAAGTAATGGGAGTCGACGGCATTCGTAAAAATGCAATTTTCTTTGGAGTAAGAGCGCTCGGTTGGTGGGCTTGGTTGCGAAATCAGGAGGATCAGGAATCCGGTTTCAATCGAGTGTTGCAGGTCCTTGAGCTGAAGTCAGGTGCCAGATCGTTGCGGCGCGGATCGCTTCACCAAATTTTCAACGCCGTTATTCGCCGGGCAAGGACTGAGCGGTCCGGGACATAGGTAACACTTTAGTCTTGGGACATAGGTAACACTATTTGCGTTTTATTCTGCCATATTCATCTTCAATTCGCATCAGTCGCTCATGAAACCTCCCCAGTTTTAATGGCC
>Ga0224495_10000746_pt1 | contig 24817 bp, 30 predicted proteins | sample SF_Jul11_sed_USG_FD_168128 | JGI IMG/M metagenome (GOLD analysis project Ga0224495, IMG submission 168128) | Sediment microbial communities from San Francisco Bay, California, United States - SF_Jul11_sed_USGS_4_1 | ecosystem: Environmental > Aquatic > Marine > Sediment | place: USA: California...
GGCAACGCCATCCGGTGACCGAGGGCTGCCCCATGTCTCTCATTTGGATCGTAATCAAGAGACCTTGGCAACGTAGACAACGCATGACTCCTCCTGTAGGCTTTTCTACAACACCCTTCTCAAGGTCCCATTCCAGATCAAGGGTGCATACATGGAATCGGTGGAACTCCTATAAAAGGAATGCCAACACGCCTCTGCAATGAAAGCCCACGACCTGATCATGCCGAGCCTCTTCCCCTGGAGCCTAGCAAGCCTTTGATGGATGATTCGGCAAGGGGATATTGAAAACCGCAAGGTTCGGATGCTCGAACTCCAGCCGTTTCTCTCGCGTCTGAAACGTACGATCCCCGATCGCCAACAGCTGCTGCTTATTGAGCAACAAGTCCCGCTTGTCATAGACCGCCCACTCGTATTCCGTGGTCATCGCAGCCTCATGCGCATTCTTTCTTGAATCTGACGAGCTGTCCGTCGATCTCTCTCGGACACGACCATGCCATCTCGCCCTTAGGATCGGTGCGATGATCCGTTTCAGTCCCTTCATTCATGGCCGACAGAGAAGTTCGATGCGAGAGATACAACCCGATAATTAAGATCACCACAACGAGCACATTCGCCCCAAGATCCATGAGGTAGCGGTTGAAGACGACATCGGTCAGTTCTTCCATATACGAAATTTGGGCTCCGGTTGTCAGGATGCGCCGCGTTGATGCAATCACACAGATATACAAGAATGGTTCCAAGGTAATCTTTTTGGTCTTAAGAAAATTAATGGTGGTCCTGAACAGCTCCAAAAGAATGATGACCAATAAGAGATCATGCACCAGCCCGAGGACTGCGGGCACCGCGTCCTCTCGCACATCGATCGCGAAGACATACCAGGCACGGACAAAGAGCACCATGCTGATCGCCAGGAAACTCAGTCCGGTCGTGAAGTAACCAAGTCCGTCAAGGGATTCCATCAGGCCGATCGTCCTGTCCCCCAGGACACCATCGAAAAACGACCATCGGTTGGTCGGGCGATGTCTAACTGTTGAGACTGCTCTCTCCATCATTGCTCCTCGTGTGCTGCACGGCATCCTGTCCTCGCAAGGCAGGGGCTACTGCCCTGCGTGGACGAACACCCCTTGTGCTATAGACTTGCGCCCGACCTTGCCTGCCAGTCTGATTGAACAATCAATACCGTCTATCTTCTTGCTCCTCTGGGATCGAAGCCCAAATCGTGATGCCCCACAGCAACACTACAATGCTAAGCAAGCTGTATATCTGATACATCGTCATCACCTCGCTTTCGACAACGCTTCGAGTTTGCCCGTTCATCTCTACTGATTCTTCGCCTCAGCCTCTTCCACGCAAGCAGGGCCAGGAAGCACCTGCCGGCTATCGCGAATCTCCCGTGATCGGCATTTAGAATTGCGTCACCGATCGCAGCCCCACAGTTAAGACGACCACTCCAGATTTTGTGACAGTTGAGATTCTCATGGTGACGACCTCCTCGTACTTGTCAGGGGTCTCTGCTCAGACACCAAGGCGGACCCACACGATGGAGTTCATATGATCCGTGACATTGCATACCGACTGGCTCGACATAGATGAATGGGCATGGAAGACACACAGTCCGTGGAATTCGGTAATCGCATATTGCACCTCTTGATTCGATGAGACTCGTTCTTCGAAGAAGCTGTTGGAGACTGAAGAATCAGACGCGCCGAAGGGAGCGGGAATGCGCGAGCAATAGGATAGTCGACGTCGTTCTCAACGTCATGATATCACCCTACAGGTCACTACGACTGCTGTCAATGCGTGGAATCAACACAGGTCATGCAAGACTCTGTTTCTATGGGGCTATATTTATTATTCGGACAAGCATCCCCGGCGCATGGACGGCAACACCAGACCTTCTGGTGATTTCGTTTTATTGACGCATCGGTTGCCATAGTCGCAACCACTTCATTTCCTTTCTTCCCCAGAGACGTTATGAATGGTGAACCCACGACTGTATTGAGGGAGAGTGCACCCTACCTGAGCCTTTCCCCCTAGGTTTGCGAGGGAATGAAGTGTTAGAGTTAATGAAGACTGCACACGCCTCCGCCGACTACTAACGAGTGCGTCTGAGGAGGGCACCATGAGTGTGACGCAACAGCAGACACGACGCAGCTATAACAGTTCCCCACCAACCAGCCGCCTGCAGCCGGCCGACAGGGGGCCTGGTGCCCGAAAGAATCCTGAGCAGGCAAAGGTGCCACCCGGCAAGACGTGGCTCTGGTTTGTGCTCATCCTCCTTGCCAACTTCATGCTCGCAAGGTTCATGTTTCCTACTCCGGACGTGCCGATCACGGTTCCTTATACCCTTTTCAAGCACGAAGTAGGCATGAATAACGTCGCAGCCATCTACAGTCAGGGGGACACTCTTACCGGGCGATTCACGACAGCAATCGTGTATCAGCCGTTGGGCGAAAAGGACTCGGGGCCCAGTGGCGAAGCTATAACGAAGAGTGAAAAGGATTCGACACCCGGCGGTGAGACCAAACCGATGGACGACCGCGGCAGAAGCACCAGCAGCCTGTCCCAACCCATCAGTGTCTTCACGACGACGGTGCCGTCTTTCGTCGACCCAGGCTTGGAACAATTCCTCATTTCGAACGGGGTCGAGATCAGTGCGAAGCCAATCCACGAAGGTGAAAACCCATGGGCGACCATCTTTTTTAGCTTCGGCCCGGGTCTGCTCTTCATCGGTTTTTATATCTGGCTCTTCCGGCGGGCTGCGCAGCAAAGCGGTGGCATGATGGGCGGAGGACTGATGGGCATGGGTAAGAGCAGGGCCCGCCGCTATGACCAGGAGCAAACGGCGAAGGTGACCTTCGAGGATGTGGCCGGCATCGACGAAGCTGAAAACGAACTGGTCGAGATCGTGGACTTTCTTAAGGATACCAAGAAGTACACCCGTCTCGGAGGGACTGCGCCGAAGGGCGTGCTGCTGGTGGGCGCGCCGGGGACAGGGAAGACGCTGCTCGCAAGAGCTGTTGCAGGCGAGGCGGGGGTGCCCTTCTTCTCGATGAGCGCTGCGGAGTTTGTCGAGATGATCGTCGGAGTGGGCGCCGCGAGGGTACGCGATCTCTTCAAGGAAGCACGCGAGAATGCCCCTGCGATCGTGTTCATCGACGAACTCGATGCCATTGGGCGCGCACGCGGGCAGATGGCGATTGGCGGATCCAGCGAGCAGGAGCAAACGTTGAACCAAATCTTGACCGAAATGGACGGGTTCTCGAGTCGTCAAGGCATCATCGTCCTGGCGGCGACGAACCAGCCTGAGGTCTTAGACAAAGCCCTCCTGCGACCCGGACGCTTCGACAGGCGTGTCGTGGTGAATCTCCCGGACAAGACAGGACGAGAGGCGATCCTGAAAGTCCACACCCGCCATGTCCCGCTCGCGAACGACGCCATACTCGGAAATCTTGCCGCCATGACGCCAGGGCTCTCGGGGGCCGACCTGAAGAATCTCGTCAACGAGGCCGCATTACTGGGAGCTCGCCGCGAGCAACAGGAGGTCCGTCACAAGGACTTCCTCGACGCGCTCGAGAAGATCGTGCTCGGTCCAGAACGCCCGATTCTCATGAGCCGGTCCGACCGGGAACGGATCGCCTATCATGAAGGGGGACACGCCATTCTTGGTCTCGTCGTGCCTGGTGCCGATCCCGTGAACCGGGTCACGATTGTGCCCCGCGGGCAAGCGCTCGGCGTCACCTACCAGCGCCCCGACAGTGACCGCTATAACTATCCGGAAGCCTATTTGCGCGCGAGGATTGTGGGCATGTTGGGCGGGCGTGCCGCGGAAGAGATTGTCTACGGGACGAAGACCACTGGGGCCGAAAATGACATCGAGCAAGCCACCGGCCTCGCCCGTCGGATGGTCACGCGCTGGGGCATGAGTGAGCGGCTGGGCCTCGTGCAGCTCGCACCAAGGGAGAACCCCTACCTGACCGGCTTAAACAGTTACGGAGACGCGAGGCCGTTCAGTGAGGAGACTGCTAAAGTCATCGATGCCGAGGTACTCAAGATTATCGGCGAGAGCTACGACGAGGCCAGGCGGCTCCTCAGCACACATCGCAAGCAACTCGATTTGCTTGCTGAAGCCTTGCTCGCTCGGGAAACGCTCAACGAACAGGAAATTCTCGAAGTGACGGGGCTTCCCCATGCGCCGGCCCTGGAGACTGGGATGTTGCCCCATCCCGCTGGCGACGAGACCGAGCCTGAACCGATAGGGGCAGCTCATTCGATGGAACGAAACTGACCCTCATAATTGTGACGATTCCCGACTGTGTGAAATGGGTTCACCGCGAGGCCGAATATATGCGTGCAGTCGGACCGTGTCGCCACGACTCATGGCCTTGCAACGGTGAGGAAGTCCATCTAAACAACCTGCTAATATAAGGTCACTGGATCAATAGGCCGCCAATGCGGATCGTGACAGCATGAGTATCAGGCGAAGGAGATGAATCATGAGTGAACTTGTTTGCCTTGCGTTTAAAGACTCCAGCACCGCGGATCGGGAACTCAATGAACTCCGGGCGATGGAAAAGGAATATGTCTTAGACCTGGAAGACGCGGTCATCGTTGTCCGTGATCCGGATGGCAAAGTCCACCTGAAACAGTGCGTCGATGTGTTTGGAGGTGCGACAACACATGGCGTGACACTAGGCATGTTATGGGGAGGGCTAATGGGGCTGCTCTTCATGAATCCTTTGGCTGGCCTGTTGGGTAGTATCGCCGGGGGCGCAGGGGGCGGCGCGATGACCGTCGCTGCAAACGAGTATGGATTTCTGAACGATTATGGGATCCCGGACAATTTCATTAAGGGCCTCGGCAACACGATCGTGCCGGGTACCTCAGCGATCTTCCTGCTGATTCGGAACTTCGACCAAGAGAAGTTGTCGGCGAGAATTTCAAAATATGGGGGCACGATCCTGAAGACTTCGCTCAGTCAGGAGCAGGAAGAGCGGTTGCGGACCGCTCTCGCTAAGCAACAGGATCAAAAAATCGCACAGCAATAGACGTATCCTTAAAGGCCGTAACCTCGCGAAGCCACAGATTTCGGCAAGGTCGCCGCCTGTTCAGCGTGAATATGCCATACGGATTCACGTGCTGCCATTTCAGCGTCGACAACGCCCGGATGTCCACTGTGGTGTGCCGCTACGCCATGCTAGCTCAGCCAACACCTGGTGAATCATGAGCGTGTTCACTGCTGTTCCAGCTGGCAGCAGCGTGACCTCCGGGTTGGCGATGCTCGCTCCCGCTTTGTCCTACACGTACTCATTCCTTTGGTCCAACAGGTCTGTTGCTTTTTGCAACAACGCTCCTCTCTTCTGAGACCTGGAATGCCCAATCGGTTTCCTTTTCTCATGAGACGGACATCTGAAATCCTCATCAATTCAAGACGATTGCTGACCGACTCGCCCTGACCCGGTGGCATCGCCTTCGCTTCTCATTGAAGAGAACTCCATTTATCCAAGGAAGTGCCGTGGAGAATCGAGAGATAACGTGTTCAGGATCGAGCGTTGTACTTGCATTCTGAGGGGAGCCGCGGCCGGAGGTGGTGGCAGCGCTTCTTCTCGCCCCATGTCGAGGGAAGAGATACGCCGGGCCGTGAAGGGATGTGTCACACGGATGGAGGAAGACGAGTCCTAGAGAAGACGAAGGTGGCACGAGCTGCCCTTGATGAGACGATCAAGTGTGGGAAGCATTTTCTCGCCGAGAATGCGTCGGATGTCGAGGCGGCGATCAAGGCCGGACGAGAGACTATGATGGAAAAGTTGCACATATTTTATAGCTGACATGGTCGTCGGCAGGGAGGGGTATTGCCATGCTACAGGTCGAGGGTATTCGAAAGAAGCTGTTAACGCAACGGCGCGACTTGTTTCGTCAGGTTGCTCAGACTGAAGAGGAACTACGCTGGTTCCAACGTGATATCGAAAGCGAAGTGGAGGAGCGGGGGCAGGAAGAGACCATGGTTCAGCTGCTTGATCGTCTGGATGGGCGAGCAAAAACCGAGATCGAGGCGATCGACCGGGCGCTCTTCAAGCTGGGGACAGAGCGGTACGGACGATGCGAGCGATGCGGGAAGGCCATTCCCCAGTCCAGGCTGGAGGCTGTCCCTACGGCGGCTTTGTGCCTGGCATGCGAACAGGCGGAGGAGAGCCAGGCGACACTGAGGAAATGACTCATGCGAGCCGTCCATTCTTACGGTCGAGGGAGGCAGGGGAGTGGGCACGAGTCCATTTCAAACTGGAGGCAAAGGAGTCCCGTAGCGGTTCCTCCTGGAGCACTCACTGGTCGTCATTGAACTCGTACCTTGCTAGGCTAGCGTGGTCATGGACGCGACGGCGCAGGCCACGGTCTATCTGATCCATGCGTGGATTCGCGGCATCCACCTGATGCTGTGGAGATGGTTCCTGGTCCGCTCCGATAGAACACTGGCCGACCTGCCCTTCTTTATCCAGATCGGATTCGGATGGACCACTTTTCACTTGCATCGCTTTCGGATTCGAAGGAAGAGCGACACCGTTTTGCGGATCGGGATGAAGCTTGGCCTCGCCCGGTTTTGCATGCTCGCTATAACCGGTGATGATGGGACGGAAATTCGTAGGTAGAGTGAACCCGGCGGGGCTATGTAACCTGAGCAGTTTTGACCAGACCACGAAATATGCTTCGGGTAGACTGAAATGAGATCACACGCAAACGTTCTGATGGTACCTGCTTGTTGGACTCAGGGGGGTGACGACGATCAGTTTGACGCTCTTTGCGGCTGGTATTCGGCAGTGCTCACGAGTGATCAGAGGGCGACCGCTCATTATCGGAAAGAAGGAGCTTCCTATGACAACATTCTTAAAAATAGCTACTGCGCAGTGCGTGCTGGCCGCGGCCTGTCTCCTCACTGTCACGGCGACTCAGATACATGCCGATGATCGGGATATGACAACGAAAGTAAACGGAGTGATCTCCCAGATATGGTCGGGTCTCATCACGGTCACTTTGGCCTCAATAGCGGACAGCTCGGTCTTCTCGTCCTCGGCTAAGGCACGCAACTCCCGTTCGGCCACATGTATGTCTGCCTCAGCCTTGATATGCATGCGGTCATAATCCAATTCGATCGCCTTCAGTTTCTTGATCTGCTCCTCCGTCAGTCCAATTTCTTTTTCATGTTTCAATAGATGCCGGAGATGATCGGCGGCATGGGACTGATGGTCCTTCATCTCTTCCCAATATCCGTGTTCGCCTCCAAAGCCATGCGAGTAATCACGGTCCGGATTCGCCAGGCCAGACTGAACATTCAAGCCGACGAAGCTCAGGATGGCTACGGCACCAACCAGTGTTTTCGCATTCATGGTATTCTCCTTCATGCACAAAAGTGAGCTCCACCCAAATTCATCTCTGACGACGGAGCGCGAGGAGTCTGCGTTCAGACCGATTCCTCGCCCCGTGAGGCAGTCGGGTCCGTGTGCTTACTTCTTTTTCCCGGCTGATGGGACTCTTCGGCATGCGCCAGCGACTCCTCTGCGTGCTTCAGCGATGCCTTGGCATGCTCGAGTACCTCCTTGGCGTGAACATTCTCACTGCCTTCGATGGCTTCCTCCAGATGCTTGATCGCTTCCTGTTCGTGGGCAATCTCTTATTTTGCGTGCCGCTCGTGCACGCAGGTCGTGACTGGTACGGTGTCCTCTAGGAGTTCACTTGTCTGGGTTTCCGTATAAGGCTTCATGCCCCCTCACGTCACATCCTCGCCTTCCAAGAGAGAATGACTCATCCATTGAATTCCTCCGGCCAGGTTTCCTGGGATCCCTGCGCCTGATCCCCCCTCAGGTCTGAACAGAGCTCCACGACCTCTTCAACTGGACAGCGCTTCTCCCTATTGCTGCGACGCAGTCAGGACCTGATCAATTTTGTTCTGGTTATATAGTGGTACCCATGGTCATACGTCACACTGCGTGCGGTTGTCCGCTGCACTCTACGCGCGGCGACCGAGAACGGATCATATTTAGGTAACATGATCACATGTTCGTCAAACAAAGACTGGTCAATAGTGAACACTATTGCACGAGAACCTCAGCCCGGTGCAATAGTGCTCATGAACGGCCTCCGCGCTTGGTTTTCAGGAAGGCCATTCTCAACGTTCCTGGGATGATCTAGATGGGATGATCCAGATGGGAGGGACCGTGATTCCCTTTTGTGGCAATATTCCTTCTTCAGTGTCCTTCCTTATGGGGTGTTTCGCCTCAAGCTTTATTGGTCTGGATGCTTTTGATTCTCTCAACTACCTGAATTCTCCACGGGTTGAAATGGCACGGGCTTCGCTGTTGTACATGCTCTGTGGGGATTATTGACAGGACCACAGGAGTTCATTTGTAATTTGGTACTGTTGAAGTCTAGCGGAGCCGTGCCTTCAGGTGGGCTCCCATACATGCGGCGGTCTCTACAGCCTTATGGCGAGACGATCTCTCAACAAGACAGTAGCGGATATAACCATTTACCTTTACCTTACTGCCCTGATGGGGGCGGTGGGCGCCGGATCTCTACATGCCGGAGAAGAAGTCATCATCCTGGGTAAAGGTAAGACGGATGCTCTCGCGGAGTGGGACAAGCCAGTCCACTTCGGAACGGGCAACTGGAAAGTGGTGGGTGATGCAGAGGATCAGGCCATCAAGTTACGGGCAGACTCGTCTTCCTTTGCTTTGGAGAAAAGCATCACGGTTGATTTGAGCAGGTCGCCGTTTCTCGAGTGGGAGTGGAAGGTGACGGTCCCGCCGGCCGGAGGAGATTTTTCTTCTCCCGACACAGACGACCAGGCCGCTCAGTTGCTCGTCGTTTTTCCCAAGACCTTCTTTGAGCGTCGGAAAGTCATCAGCTATATTTGGGACCCGACCGCGCCAAAGGGGAAGATTGCGTCTGCCGCCGGACCGATTTACCTCAATGTGAAGGCGATCGTGGTCGAATCAGGAGACGATCGGATCGGCCAGTGGATAATCGAAAAACGCAATGTGCTCGACGATTTTCGGGTGCTCTACGGGGAAATTCCTGAACATGCTGTGGCCATCCGTCTGCAGATCAACAGCCAGCACACACAATCAGTTGCCGAAGCATTCTGGAGGACGATACGGTTCACGTCCGACTGAGGTCCTGGCATGAATGCCTCACTGTCTTGCCTTCCCCCTCGAATCCCGCGAATCAGAAGATTCCTTCCGGTGGTCGGAGTGCTGGTTTCCTTTTTATCCACGACGGCGCAAGCCGAGGGGTGTGTCGGCGCCTATGTCCGCAACGACTGCCCAGGCGGAGTGGTATGTTGGAGCCTATGGCGGCTTGTCTTATCTTTCTCGGGATCTGGACCGGGTTGAGCGTCAATTGGTTCAGCGGCCTGTGGCTGGCGTTCATCGGCTGGTTCCTCATGAACGCGGCGCAGGAAAGCGTCGTGCAAGTCAGTATCCGTTCCGCGTTGAGCGGATTGAGAGTGGAAGATGTCATAAGCCGTGACTGTCCGACGGTGTTCGGTCGGATCAGTCGGGCCGAGTTGGTCAGGGACCATGTGCTCAAAACCGGGCAGCGCTGTTTCACCGTGACCGATGGAAACAGGCTGGAGTGATTGGTCACCTTGTATCAGATTAAAGCGGAGCCGCAGGAGCGTTGGGCCCAGATGTCGGTTGAGGAGGCCATGACACCTGTCTCGCAGGTGAGGGGCGTGGCGCCGATAAGCCGCTCACCGAGGTGTTACGGATTCTGGAAGGCCAAGATGTCAATCAGGTTCCGGTTGCGCCAGGCGATCGGCTCGTGGGCATGATCACACGTGATCATGCATTGCGGGTGCTTGCTGCGAGGATGGAACTCGAACTTCCAATGGGACCAAGCCCGATCCGGACATCGGCAGACGCCGTGCAGGGGGGCACGATAGGTTCTCAATGACCGAACTATCAGATCACGAGACGAGGGATCAATCCGGGCGGGTCATTCGAATGGTCCTTGCGTTCGGCATTTTGGCCCTGAGCATCGCTCTCTTCACCCCGTTCGTGTCTCCGCTCCTCTGGGCGGGGGTCCTCAGTTATGCCCTGTACCCGCTCTATATCAGGTTGGTCCGGGCGACCGGGGGCCGCCGCACGCTGAGCGCGCTGGTAATGTGCCTCATCTTAATCATCGGAGTCATCGCGCCATTAGTGTACATGTCGTTGCTCATCGCGGAGGACGTGACGGAGGCCTATCGGTTAGTCATCGCGTCCGTGGGACAAGGGGACCAGCCGTTGCTTGAGAGCTGGCGACGATATCCGCTTCTCGCAACGTTGGCCGAGGCGATTCACAATGTGGAACGGGTAACCGGGACTGATCTGCGAATGAGCATCGCCGAAAACCTCGCCGAGTTGGGCAAGATGCTTGTCGGACAAGTGACGCGTGTGGTGACCCATGCGCTCTATGCGTTGGTGCAACTAGGCATGATTCTGTTATGCGCCTTTTATTTGTTTCGGGACGGGGATGCCCTGATCGAGTGGCTCCGCGCCCATGTGCCGATCGCTCCTGAGCGTCAGCTGATATTGGGGAGGCGTTTCGATGAAGTAGTCAAAGGCGCCGTCTACGGAAACACTGTCATTGCTTTGCTCGAAGGCACCATCGGCGGTCTTGCATTCTGGCTGGTTGGGTTGCCGTCCGCGGTGTTGTGGGGTGCGGTGATGGCGATCCTCGCCTACCTACCGCTGTTCGGGGCTGGACTTGTATGGGGCCCTGCGGCGGGCTATCTGTTCTGGCAGGGTTCCTATCTCAAGGGCGCCGTGCTTGTCGTGGCGGGCGTGGTGATCGCTGTCATGGATTATCTCGTCCGCACGATCGTGGTCGGTGGCCGCTCGCATCTGCACACGTTGCTTGTGTTTTTCTCCGTCCTCGGAGGGCTGACTGTTTTTGGATTGGTCGGAATTGTCGCGGGCCCGTTGGTCGTCGCGGTAGGGATCACGTTGATCGAAAGCTACAGGACGGAAAGGCCGTTAGTGACGGTTCCGGTACGGGAGCGGTAGCGTGCTGAGGTCTCCGATGGAATGTCGATGGAATGAAGCCGGCACAGGAGCTTCGCACTCGTGAGCGCGCGGCGGGCTTTCATCTCGGCATGGATGATGACCCGTGAGGTGATCCAGAAATTCGGTCGGGATAATGGGTTGTTTCTCGCGAGCGGGCTGGCCTTCAGCCTGCTGCTGTATGTGATCCCGCTTGCGCTCCTCATGATTTCCATTCTGGGATACACGCTGCTGGAGTCCGAGCAGGCTATGGAAGAAGTGCAATCCGTCATTCGACAATTTCTTCCCCGGTCGGAACAGGTCTTTGCGGAACATGTGGGTGCGATCGTCGCCGACCGGGGACTGCTGGGGCTCGTCGGATTTGTCTCGTTTCTGCTGTTCAGCACGATGGTCTTTGGTTCGATCCGGCATGTGCTCAATATCGTGTTCCAAGCCGGCCCCGCCAGGAGTCTCCTGCGCGGGACGGCTCAGGATCTGTTGATGATGGTCTTCTGCGTCGCTCTGCTGATCGTGGCGATCGGCCTGGCGTCAGTGGAGACCATCATCGGCAATCTCGGTGAACATGTCCCCTGGGCGGGGGCTCTGTGGGGACAGGGCATGCAAGTGCTCCATCAGGTCATGGCGATCATACTCGGCGGGAGTTTGATCCTGGGGCTCTATCGATTCTCTCCAGTCACGACGTTGAAGCTCGGTTCCCTGGTGGTGGGCGCCGGGGTGGCGGTCGTCCTGTTTGGGTTTGCCAAGCAGGGGTTTGCTTGGTACGTGCATTTCGCCCAAGCCGGCCTTGTTCTCTACGGGGCGTTGGGCGCCTTTCTCTTTTTCTTCGTCTGGCTCTACTACGTGTCGGTGGTGTTTCTAGTGGGCGCGGAAGCGGGCTGGGTCTTTGAACATCGGGGGCGGCTCGATCAGCCGGCGCGAGCAGAACGGTGATGTTGTCGACCGGGATACACGCATGAGGGGGAAGACGAGATCGCACCTAATCGGCAATCGGCTCTGAACGGGCTTCATCGACTCGACGGCTACTTCACGGAACATTTGGGCGGGGGGGGACTGGATGAGAGTTTGCTGACATTGCCGTTACGCCGAGTCATAAAGGCCGACCATCCCTACGTGGTTGCGACGACCCGCGCAATTTCGGAACGAGTGGGGGCGGGCGAGGGGTTGCTCTACCGCTACTTGTCGGACGAATCACCCGATGGCATTGCCGGGCATGAAGGAGCTTTTCTCCTTTGCAGCTTTTGGCTCGTGGACAATCTGGCCAAGCAGGGGCGGCTAGATGAGGCACTGGAGTTATACGACTCCCTCTGCGCGAGAGCGGGCACGCTCGGACTCCTGCCGGAAGAAATCGATCCATCGACCGGAGCCTTTCTCGGGAACTACCCCCAAGGCCTTCAGTCATACCGGCGTGATCTCGAGCGGCGTCAATTTGGGACGGCTCCTGAAGCAAGTCGGAGGGGCGAAATAAAGAGGGCATGGGGGCATAAGGATCAATAGATGACAAATATCAGTCAGGAGTCAGAGGATCAAGACTCACGGTTCGTTCAACCGGTCGTCGAGCCTTTTCAACGGTTCATTCATGCTGAAACAGCAGGCGGCATTCTGCTGCTGGGTGCGACGATCGCAGCGATGGTCTGGGCCAATTCTCCATGGGCCGCATCCTATACGGAGTTTTGGCATATACCCGTCAGTCTGGTGGTCGGGTCTCACACGTTGACGGAAACCTTGCTGGAGTGGATCAACGATGGCTTGATGGCCATGTTCTTCTTCGTCATCGGGTTGGAAATCAAGCGGGAAATTCTGGTCGGAGAACTCGCCTCATGGCGACAGGCTGCGTTGCCGCTGGCCGCCGCGCTGGGTGGATCAATCCTTCCGGCGTTGCTCTATGCGGCACTCAACACGGGACTGGAGGGTGCCAAGGGCTGGGGCATCCCGATGGCGACGGACATCGCCTTCTCGCTGGGGGTTCTCTCGCTACTCGGTACGCGCGTCCCGCTGGCGCTGAAAGTATTTTTGACCGCACTGGCCATCGCCGATGATCTCATGGCAGTGTTGGTCATTGCGCTGTTTTACACCTCGACGATTTCCTGGATGAGCCTGGCGGTCGGCGCGCTGTTCCTCATCTTGCTGATTGGCGCAAACATGGCGGGAGTGCGGCACCTGCTCGTGTATTCGATCCTCGGGATCGGCGGGCTGTGGCTGGCCTTTCTCTTGTCGGGTGTGCATGCCACCATTGCGGGCGTGATCGCGGCCATGACGATTCCAGCACGGACGCGACTCACCGGGCGCGAATTTCTCGAGAAAAGTAAGACGTTGCTCAAGCTGTTCGAGGTGGTGGTGTCGCAGGACGAACCCCCGTTGGCCAACCCGGAAGAAAGTCGGGTTGCCCGCCGCATGAAAACGGCTGTCGCGCATGCTGGGACACCCTTACAGCAATTGGAATATGCGCTCCATCCATGGGTGACCGTCGTGGTCATGCCGGTATTCGCACTCGCCAACGCCGGCGTGACGCTCAATGGGGATGTCGCCGCAATGCTGATGAATCCCGTAGCGCTCGGAATCTGCCTCGGTCTCCTCGTGGGTAAACCCGTGGGCATTCTCCTCTCAGTCTGGATCGCGATCCGTGGAGGTCTCGCTACGATGCCCGAGGGTGTGTCGTGGCCTCAACTGGGGGCCGTCGGTGTGCTCGCGGGGATCGGATTCACCATGTCGCTCTTCATCGCCGGGCTGGCCTTTCCCAGTGGCCGCGTCTTAATGGCCGCCAAGGAAGGTATTCTGATTGCCTCGACCGTCGCGGGGTTGACCGGGTGGCTCTTGCTGAGACACATTCAGAACAACAAGAAGTATTGAGCCATACCCTCAATGCGAGTCCAAGATCGAGCCCGCCGTCCGGTCGCGCAACGCGGAACGATCCGCCAAGGAACTGAGCAATTCTGACCAGACCACGAATCGTGCTGAGGGTAGACTGAAGTCAGATCTCACGCAAACGTCCTGTGGTACCCGCGTGTCAGAATGCACGGAGGTAATCGTGATCAGTTCCACAATCTTACCGTGGTGTGTTCGACAGTACTTGCGAGTGACCGCAGAGGCACGGCTAATTCTTCAAAAGAGAGGAACCTCGTATGACCACATTCATAACAACATCTATTGTACGGTACTTCTTGTTCATGGCCTGTCTCCTCACTGTCACGGCGACTCAGATACATGCCGATGATCGGGATACGACAACCAAGGTAAACGGGGTGATCTCCCAGATGCGGTCGGGTCTCATCACAGTCACCACGTCCTGGGGCCACATGACGATCCAGTCTGATGCGTTGACCGAGGCCAAGGTCGGCGACGAGATTACCATGTGGGTGAATGAAAGTAATGTCGTCATCGATGCCTACCCCAAAGGAGCGGCACGGCCGCATCACCGTTGGGTGCGAGGCCATCTGACCTACACGTCTGGGAATCAGGAAGCGATTACCCTCTGGACTCCGGAAGGCAAGAAGGACTTCATTGTGAAACAGAATCAATCGAAGTTCGGGAGCTTTGCGGAAGGGAGCCCGATCATCGTGCAGTTGAATGACAAGGGTGAAGTCATCGATGTACACCGCCGGTTAGAATTGGAACTTGCCATTGCCCCGATGCCTCATATCGAGCCTGGTTTCCGGATCAAGCTGGAGGGCGTCGTGGCGGACATCAAGTCCGGGCAGGTCTTCGTGCAGACATCCGGGGGCCGCTACAGTGTGGTTGCCAAGACGGCTCCGCATGACGTCAAGGTCGGCGACACACTGACGCTCTGGGTGAGTAGCAATAATGTTGTGGTCGACCATCATCCGAAAGGCAAAGAAGGGGTACATCGCCTCATCACCGGTAAGATGACTCACGCATCGGGGGACATGAAAGCGATTACGCTCATGACGCCGGAAGGGGAACAGACGTTTGCGGTGGAACACGGAGAAAGCAAACTCTCTGGAATGAAAGAAGGGACGTCGATTACGATCGAGCTCAACGAAGCTGGTAAGGTGATCGAGATTCGGAAGGCCGGATGAACGGATCCTGGTACGTAGAATCTATAGCGTGGTCGAGCTGAGCCTGCTGGAGCCATCCATTACCATCCCAAACAGCCGGCCTACGCTGGACGATCACAGGCGTCCATTCATATGCGCGGCCTGAGGCGACATCATGCCCATGACCTCACATATCGAGAGGCATTTTACTGCGACAGCAACTGTTCGCGATATCGTGATCGGCATGGCCGATGGATTGACGGTCCCGTTTGCACTGGCGGCAGGCCTCTCCGGTGCCGTCGCGTCATCCGGGATCGTCGTGACCGCTGGTCTGGCCGAGATTGCTGCGGGTTCGATCGCGATGGGGCTTGGTGGATACCTCGCCGCTAGGACCGATGCGGAACATTATGACTCAGAACGAAGGCGAGAGCGACAAGAGGTTGACCAAAATCCTCGCAGAGAAGAGGACGAAGTAGCCAGCATTTTTGAGCGCTATGGGCTCACCAATGAGCACATTGTCCCTTTGGTCGCAACGCTGAGGGCGAACCCGGATCGATGGGTGGACTTCATGATGCGATTTGAATTGGGGCTTGACGTGCCGGATCCCAAGCGCGCCGGTGTGAGTGCGCTGACCATTGCCGGGTCCTACATCGTCGGGGGGCTCATTCCGCTCCTCCCCTACATCCTTCTGGATAATATCGTCACGGCTCTCTGGGGGTCGATTGCCATAACCCCCGTGGCCCTGTTCATCTTTGGATATGTAAAAAGTAGATTCACGGGCATTTCGCCGTTGCGTGGAGGGCTTCAAACCGTGCTCGTCGGTGGATTGGCGGCGACTGCGGCCTTTGGCATTGCCCGACTGATCGGGTGAACTCTCTCTGCAGGGCGTTTGATTGTGGCATGAAATGGGAACTGAGAAACGCCGTTGGTCCCGCATCACCAAGATCCGGAATCATTGCACCGGGAAGAAGTTGGAGAGTCGCACGGGGGCATGAGATGTGGTCGGTCTCTGTTCAAAGCCGACGGCCAGATCCAGGTTCACGTGTGGTACTGCCACGCCCCTAGGGTGTGGCAGTAGGGGACAAGACCTTCACCTCCCCCGTTCCCAAAATGCCACGGTCTCGATAGAGCGTGCCATGTAACTGGGTTGGGCTGTTCCCCTTCCGCACATAGTTCCCACGGATTTGAGTCCGGTGCAGAGTGGCATTCCACGTGCAGATTCACGAGTCGTAGGAGGATTAAGGGCTGACAGAGCGGGTTTGATTCAGCAGGGGCCTCCAGCCGGAATTACCAAAGCTCTCTCATACGAGAGAGCGAAGGAGCTGTGATGTCGACGTCGCATCATCCCCGGGACAAGAAAGATCGATCGGTTCGTCCTCGAAAGCATGACCGATACAAAGCCAAGGGCAAACTTCGGGAGCCGTCGGTGTGTCGTGAGTGTCAGGCGGTGTACCACAAGGGGCGGTGGATGTGGGGCCCTGTGCCGTCGGACAGTCAGGAAGTGATGTGTCCTGCCTGCGAACGGATCCGGGACCGTGCGCCGAGCGGAGTGCTGCTGCTGACCGGTGAGATCGTCGTCAGGAATCGAGATCAGGTGCTCGGGCTTGCCCGGAATGAAGAGGCTCGCCTGAAGGCCGAACATCCGTTGGCTCGAATCATCAAAATCGAGGAGCAGACCGACGCACCTGAAGGAGTGGTCATCACCACGACCGACCCTCATCTCGCGCGGCGTATCGGCGAGGCGTTGCATCACGCCTATCGTGGCACATTGACCTGTCGTTATGAGGAGAATGAGGATCTGCTTCGGGCGAACTGGGAGAGCTAAGCGGGTGGGCAAGAGCCAGACCTCTCTGCCGGTCGGCTGAGGCAGCGGAGATTCTGCCTGCTCTCCTTTTCATTCTATGTGAGCATACGAGGTGGAGTTCATGAAGGAGGATCCTGTGCAGCTGACACTGACACCTGAGGAGCAGGAGGTATTGGCGGGGGCGGTCAAAAGTGCCATCTCGGACGTCGGTACCGAGGTTGGTCACACGGACAACCAGGCCATGCGGCTAGGCTTGCAAAAGCGAAAGAAAGTCCTGATGGCAATTCTTGACCGGCTCAGAGTCACCGTCTGAGGGCGTTTCATCTCTGCACGCGAGCGTTTCGGACTTCAGGATGACGAGACGGCTGCAGTGATGAACCCCGCCCGTCCCGTCGCTTCTCGGCCATGATCGATCCAGAAGGAAGGCAAGAGTATGGTTACATCGTCTTGGCGTATGAAAGCCGTGGAGAAGTGGGGCGAGCACGCACGATGGCTCAGTGGGGAGGGACCATTTGCCGTGATCGCACCCTGTCGGGAGTTTTCCTTCTCCCTTTGGGCTACGAAGGAAGCAGCGGAAAAAACGAAAGCCCATCTCAACCAGACGGGCTGTGGCGGAGGTTGTAACCCGCTACTTCATAAGGTCGTTGATCTGAGCGAATGATTGTGGACGATTGAGTACGGGGCCTCCTGGTTTGACGGGTGGCGGTCCACAGACCGGATCGTGGGAACGGCCTGCTTTTCACCATAGTCGTGTTGCCTTTAGCTGTCGATAGTCGTCCTTGCTGCATTCAAATGGGTGTGATTGGAAGGGATACCGTGAACGCTGCCGATCTGTTGATCCGGTGTCTCGAACACGAAGGTGTGGAGTTCATATTCGGCGTGCCCGGCGAGGAAACGCTCGAGGTGATGGATTCCATCCTGGGCTCTCGGATTCGATTTGTCACGACGCGTCATGAGCAGGGTGCCGCGTTCATGGCCGATGTCTACGGGCGACTGTGCGGAAAAGCCGGAGTCTGTCTGTCCACCCTCGGGCCAGGGGCGACCAATTTGATGACCGGCGTGGCCGATGCCACCCTGGATCATGCTCCGCTGGTCGCCATCAGCGGGCAGGTGTCCACAGAGCGTAAACATGCCCAGTCGCACCAGTACATCGACTTGCAGGCGCTTTTCAAGCCCATTACCAAGTGGAATGGTGTGATCGCGACGCCGGCGATGATTCCAGAAGTGGTACGAAAGGCGTTCAAGATTGCCGAAACCGAAAAGCCTGGAGCGATTCATCTGGAAGTGCCTGAAGATGTGGCAGCCGAGCGACTCAGGGAATCCGATGCCTTCCTGCCGCTCCGGGTCCAATCACCGCGTGTTCCCGAGCCCTCATCCGTACAAGTGAAGCGAGCCGTTGCCGTGCTCTCAGAAGCCAAGAGACCACTTATCCTGGCCGGCAACGGCGTGGTGCGCAGACGCGCCGCCGAGGCAGTCCGGCGGTTTGCGCGGAGACTGAACATCCCGGTGGTGCACACCTTCATGGGGAAGGGGATTGTGCCGGACAGCGAGCCCCTGTCGCTGTATACGATCGGGTTTCCGGGAAGAGACTATGCCGCACGAGTGGTCGAACAAGCTGATGTGGTGGTGGCCGTCGGCTACGACTTTGTCGAATACGCGCCCTGCTTGTGGAACCCGAACCGAGACAAACGCATCGTACACGTCGATGTTTCTCCGGCAGACGTCGATGCGCACTACGTCGTCGATGTGGGCGTGCTCGGCGATGTGGGGCAGGCACTCGACCGGATGGCGGACGGGATGGCTGCGTTCGAGCCTCTGTGGGCCGAACGAGGACGCGAGGTCGTCGTCTCTGGTCTGTGCAGCGAATACGCCGGCACCCCCGGCTGGCCTCTGCGTCCGCAGCAGGTCATCCAGGAACTCCGTCGCGCTCTTGCTCCGGATGATCTGGTGGTGTGCGATGTCGGAGCCCATAAGCTTTGGATGGCGCGCATGTTTCCTTGTCAGGCTCCCAATACCTGCATCATTTCGAACGGATTTGCCGCGATGGGGATCGCGTTGCCAGGGGCGGTGGCGGCTCAACTTCTCTTTCCCTCGCGCCGAGTCGTTGCGGTGACAGGCGACGGGGGATTCTTGATGAACTCCCAGGAGCTGGAAACCGCAGTTCGGCTGCAACTCCCGCTCGTGATCCTGGTCTGGCGCGACGACGGATATGGCGTGATCCGGTGGAAACAGATGCTCCGGTTCGGCCGCACCTCCTCCGTGGAATTCGACAATCCTGATCTGATCGCCTATGCGCGCGCCTTTGGCGCCGCAGGATTTCGAGTGGGAGGCCCGTCCGAACTCACGCCGATCCTGCAGGAAGCGATAAAAGCGGAGCGTCCGGCCGTGATCGATTGTCCGGTGGATTATGGAGAAAATATTCGAACCACCGAGCATCTGATGCGCGTGAGTTAGCCGTTCCCTTTAAGTCTGTCTGGATCGCACACAGATGCCCTCACGCCATTTCAGGAAGGGAAATCACATGTTCGTGTGCCTGCTGGTTCTTACAATCGTCATTGGATTTCCGCTGTCAAGCCTCGCTCAATTCGTGGATAAAGGCGAGTATGTCGAGGTGGCCAAAGGCACGAAGCTGTGTCCGAAGGTCATCGTGGAAAAATCAAAAGGGGTGCTTGATCCAGAGAACGTCTATTGGCGAGTCACCAGTAAGGTGCGGACGAATGGCACGCAGACTGTCGTTGCAGTGGTCCTTGAAACCGAGTACGACCGCAAAAGCGGCGAGACTACGATCAAGGAACGCCGATATGATGAGGACTATGCCACGTTCTTCAAGAGAGATCCTGAGCACAAAGGGATGCTTCTCATGATCAGCCCGCAAGATGGTCGAGTGGAAGCAACAGTGGAACCGTGCAGGGCGAAGAAGTAGAGGGTTTGCCCTCGACGCCTTTCATCCAGCAGAGCGCTTTGTGCACAACGCATGGGGTGTGGCTGGCCAGGAACCAGCAGAAGCAATACCTGCCCAGAATGCTTAACCATTGGTGGTTAATCAGGAAGCCAAGATGGAATTGATGGACATATCGATTGACTATATATGGTAAACTTGTGTAGAATGAATCGTGGAGAGAGGAGATGACTCCCGAAGTGAAGTGTTTGTTGATTGTTTGGTGCCATGAAAGTTGGGAACGGAAGATGAGTCTGTTGGTTTAAGCTCTGACGTCCCAGTTTCGCTGACTGTCCTATTCTTTGCGCTTCCCGTATCCTTCCCTGCGCGAATGATTCCTCAGTCTCCGCCGCTTCAACGCCAGAGTTCCGAAGAAGATCCGATGATCTGGTGAGGGTGCCCTCATGGACTGATCGTGAGGACTGCAGTCCGTCACCGTGATGAGAGAGGCGACCTCCCGGTCACAGATCGGGATCGTCTTCTATCGAGCGAGGAACCGGTGGGGTGTTCAACGAAGGGGGTGTTCAACATGAGATTCTTTACAATTACCATGCTGGGACTCGTGTGTCTCGGAATGACCGGGCTTGCCATGGCGAACCCTGCGATGTTGCCCGAGCATCCTGGGTATCCGTCTGGCGGAGAGTTTGCCTACGATACAGGTCGGAAAAATTTGACCTATAGCCAGTCTATTGAGGAGGCCGCGAAGTCCGGCGATACAAGGATGGGCCTGTCGCTGAGTGATCCTAATAATACCAGGATACCGGAAGCCCAAGGTGTTGACCCATTGTCGACAGAGGCGGTTGAACAGCCGGCAAAAGACGACATGCGCAGACCAAAGAAATAAAGCAGAACTCTAGGCCCATGGTGTGGTTGCCAAGCAACTCATATTGCTGCAGGTGGAGGAATGAGTAGAAGCAGGGTATGGAGTCTGGCCAGTACATGGTGATTGTTGGTAGGGCGGCCGCCATGCACATATCTCGAGGGGTCATTGGTGGACGGAGTGAGCGTGATCGCACGGAGGGCCTTGCGGTCATGCTCCTACATCTTAGGCCAGGCATGAAGGAGACAGCCATGACGGACAAGAGAGCCACGATATGGCGAACAATTCTTATTGTAGGGATGATCCTCGGTCTCGGCGGGATTATTGGTGAAATGGTCTGGAGCGCTGATAAGGAGAAACTCAAAGAGATAGAGGTGGTCGCCATGGCGGCTTCCGCCAAGGTGACGATTGAGGGAGCGGTGGGGACGGCGTTGGGAAGCATCGCTGGTCAGGTCATTGAGGCAGAGTTAGAGAGGCGAGGGGACAAGGCCGTGTGGAATGTTGAAATCCTGACCGAGGAAGAAGGGATTATGGCGGTCTATGTTGATGCTGTTTCAGGGGCGGTGGTGATGACGGAGGAAAAGGTGGTTGGGAAGAGGCTGGCTCAAGACAAGCTCTCGTAGACACTCGACGGTACTTGTAGCTGAGCGTTGCGGACACGAAATGTTTCGTATGGACCGTCTATGAAGGAGGGGCCTATGCATCTGTTGCCGATACCACAGGCACACGAGGTATTGTTATGGGCGGTCAAAGCTGCAATTTCTGATCTCCAAACGGAAATTGGTCACACCGATCAGCAGGCCATGCGGGAAGATTTGCAGAAACGAAAGGAGATTCTGTCAGTGATTTTTGCCCGGCTCGGATTCTCAGGCAACCAGCCCCAGTCGCTCTAAACAAGAGTGGGCACAGTTGTGAAGGCGAGCCACGGAGTAACCAGCGAATGGCTACGATCGAGGGAGTGCATGGCATATGGTCCCTTCAATCTGGTCGGCAACGCCGAGATGGCTTTTCACGATTTCAACAAAGGAGGATCACATGTCTAGGTTCCTACTAGTTCTTGTCATGGTTATTGGTTTTCCCTTGTCAGGCTCCGCTCAATTTGTGGATAGAGGTGAGTATGTCGAGGTCTCGAAAGGCGTGAAACTCTGTTTCAATGCCGATCTGGATACCTTGAACAGGATGCTCGATCCAGAGAAGCGTTTCTGGCGCGTCACAAGCAAGGTGAGGGCGAACGGCACGCAAACGGTGGCCGCATTTGTCCTCGAAAGTGAGTACGATCGCCAAAGCGGTGACACCACAATCCAAGAACGCCAATACGATGAGGGTTATGCCACTCGGTTTAAGAGAGCGGTTGAACATAAGGGGATGTTGTTGATGGTGAGTCCCAGGGATGGTCAAGTTGAAGCGACCGTCGAGATTTGCAAAGGGAAGAAGTAGGGAGGCGATCCCCGTGAGACAGCCGGCATGAGTGTCTCGGAGACTGCGACATCGTACAGAGTCAAGTGCGGCATACCGTTGTTATGGAGCAGTTGGGCGTGGGCCCGACCACACAAGGTAGGGTGGCTTTTTGATCGTTCCTGCAGCGCTGGGGTAGAGGTGGAGAGCATGGCTATAGGCGTGCCCCTGGGCGACCAGACAGGTGGATGCTGTTGAGATGACTTGGAAGGCCGCGCGGTCGTTTTCCTCGATTATGGCGTTATACAGGGGGCAGGAGAAATCACCGCCGGTTGAACACTTCGTACTGATCACGAGGTGAGATCCGTCCGAAAAGGTCAACAGGGGATCCAGGTTGATGCGAGCCATCGGTGAGTCTCCTCTCGTCTGATCGGCACATCCTAGGAACAAATGGAGACATAGGGCGCGATGTAGAGTCGCAAGCGATTGTTCTCGAACAGTGCACCTTCCAAGGCGACGACCGCATTCAGAGCTTGCTCGCCCGAACTCATTTCCACAAATCCGTAGCCGGCCTATTCCCCACTGTGCTTGTGTCTGACGACGTAGGCGTGAGATACGGTGCCATAAGCTCCGAATAGGTCGCGGAGCTAATAATCGGACGTGGCGTCCGGGAGGCCCCCGACATACAAGACACGTTTACTCATGACTGCTCCATCTGTGGCGCGAAATGTTCGCCTGTTACGGCGAGATTATCGCTCGTCCCGAGGCTCAGAATAGGCATAGACCAGGGCACTGATCACTCCTGCAATGTACAGCAAGGCTGCCACGCCAAGGGGATTGTGGTCAAGCCGTTGGGTAAAGTTATGAACGAGGGACATAGGTCGCCCGTGTCTAGCTGTCGTGTGCTGGGACGGTATGGTTCATTCGCCACTCGGCTTCTGCTTGGGAACTCTATGGCGCCGGCTTCCAGTTCCGCTAGCTCGGTGCTTTCCGGTTGAAGACTTGGTCTTTTGGGATGTGGAACGCAAGCGGGTATCTTCTCCAAAGCTGTATCTTGCCAACGACGCGACTTCCTGCCTGATGACTTCGATCGAGGATGTACTGTCGACCGAATCGGGATCAGTCAGTCCCAGAAGTTGCCAGCGGATTTTCGGTTTATGGACGGACTTCTTCTTTCCTATTTTCCGACCCTTCCAAACCGAAGAGAGGTTCATACGAACTCCTTCTGTGCGGGCATGAGACGCAAGCCATTGGCATGCCTGACCGAGAAGACCAGCAGCCCCGTTTCGATGCCGACAACGGATCTTTTCACCCGCATGATAGGCAACGGACGCCAGTCAATGGGATGAGTGTCACACGTGATACTGCAGACTATCGCGCAGGGACTGGGAGTGAGTACGAGGAGCGCGGGGAAGACATTAGCTTGAGCGATTGCGCAAGATAACAGCTGCTGCATTAAGCAGTCAACCCACCAGATTGGCCACTGTTGGGCTGGCAGGGGAAACAAGGTATCCGGCAGGTAGCTTGTTTGAGCACATCTAGTGTCCTGTCTCTGAAGTTCGTGGAATAAGTTGTGCGTGGTGTCCTCAGGTATCGAAAGGAGGACCTCATGCGCACTGGACGACCGACCGCTCCGCTGACCTTGACGATGACTGAACGGGAGACGTTGCAGCGGTGGGCGCGCCGCCCCAAAACCGCTCAGGCGTTGGCGAAGCGGGCCCGGATTATTCTGACCTGTGCTGAAGGGCAGACGAATACCGCCGTAGCCCATGACATGCGCGTGACGCAGCAAATGGTCTGCAAATGGCGGCAGCGTTTTGTGGCCCGACGACTTGAAGGATTGCTGGATGAGCCCCGTCCCGGCGCGCCACGTACGGTGACGGATGCGGCGGTGGAACGGATTGTCACCCAGACCTTGGAGATGACACCCGCCCATGCGACGCATTGGAGCACCCGCGCCATGGCGCAGGCGTACGGGGTGAGCCGCAGTACCGTGCATCGCATCTGGCGGGCCTTTGGCCTGCAGCCGCATCGGACCGAGACGTTCAAGCTGTCGGCCGATCCGCTGTTCGTCGAGAAGGTGCGCGATATTGTCGGCTTGTATCTCCATCCGCCGGATACAGCGCTTGTCTTGTGCGTCGATGAAAAGGCGCAGATTCAGGCCTTGGATCGCACACGTCCGTTGTTGCCGATGCGCCCGGGACAGGTCGAGCGCCGGACGCATGACTATCGTCGCCATGGCACGACGTCGCTCTTCGCCGCCTTGGAAGTCAAGACAGGCCGCATCATTGGGCAACTCCATCACCGACAGCGGGCGCGAGAATTTCGGAAGTTCCTCGACACGATTGAGGCCCATGTCCCGGCGCAGTTGGACGTGCATCTCATCCTCGACAACTATGGGACGCATAAAACGGCCATTATCCGCCGATGGCTCCTGAAGCGCCCACGCTTTCATCTGCACTTCACACCCACCAGTGCCTCCTGGATCAATCTCGTGGAACGCTGGTTCGCGCTGCTGACCGAGCGCCAACTCCGCCGAGGCGTGCACCCCAGTGTCAGGGCCCTCAAGGCCGCCATCCGAGAGTACATCACCGTAACCAACACGCACCCTAAACCCTTCATCTGGACCAAAACCGCCGATGAAATCCTAGCCAGCGTCGCCCGATTTTGTCAGCGAACTTCAGGGACAGGACACTAAGCTATGGAAGAACAAGAGTATTTTCCAATCCGGAAATGAGTCTGAACGACGGTCGGCGAATCTGAGTCTCTGCTTTCTGTGCTGACTCGGTTGGGTTGATAAATGCTCCGTCGTTCTGCTGTGCCGGTGTGGCT